>Ga0247611_10001071_pt1 | contig 50627 bp, 48 predicted proteins | sample 177DNAGHGhighgp2_FD_192422 | JGI IMG/M metagenome (GOLD analysis project Ga0247611, IMG submission 192422) | Sheep rumen microbial communities from Palmerston North, Manawatu-Wanganui, New Zealand - 1770 DNA GHGhigh gp2 | ecosystem: Host-associated > Mammals > Digestive system > Stomach > Rumen... | reverse complement strand
GAATCCCTGGCGGAACTTCCTGTCCGAGCTCATCGCGACCTGCCTGCTGGTGTTCGTGATCCTCGCCATCGGCTTCGAGGGCAACGCCTTCCAGATCGGCGGCGCTGCGGCCTCCACCGGTGCCATCGGCGCCTGGCCCGTCACCTGCCTCATCATGGCCCTGGGCATGTCCCTCGGCGGAACCACCGGCTATGCGATGAACCCCGCGCGCGACCTCAGCCCGCGCTGTGCCCATGCCATCCTGCCCATCAAGGGCAAGCGGGACAGCGGCTGGAACTACAGCTGGGTCCCCGTCGCCGGCCCGATGGTGGGCGGCTGCCTGGCGGCAGGGCTGTTCCTGCTGGTATTTTAATGGAAAATCCGGGCAAAACGAGGTGTTTTTGCCCGGATTCCTATCTTTTTTCGTGATTACAGCTCGCGGCGCAGCCGGGCCTTGGGGATGTCCAGCTGGTCGCGGTACTTGGCGATGGTGCGGCGGGCGACCTTGTAGCCCTTGGCAGTGAGGGCATCCACGAGTTCGTCGTCGGTGAGGGGATTGCGCTTGTCCTCGCCGTCGATCAGCTCACGGAGGACTTTCTTGATTTCGCGGGTGGAGACCTCTTCGCCGTCGCTGTTCTCCAGGCCTTCGGAGAAGAAGTACTTGAGCGGGAAGACGCCGAAGTGCGTCTCGATCCACTTGCTGTTCACCACGCGGGAGATGGTGGAAATGTCGAAGCCCGTGCGCTCGGCGATGTCCTTGAGAACCATGGGCCTCAGGGAGGATTCGTCTCCGTCGATGAAATAGTCGTGCTGGTACTCGATGATGGCCCGCATCGTGCTTTCGAGGGTGTTCTGGCGCTGCCGGAGGGCTTCCACGAACCACTTGGCGGAGTCCAGCTTCTGTTTCACGAAGAGGGCGGCATCCTTCTGGGAACGGTCCGTGGCGTATCGGCCGCTCTCCAGGATTTCCGCATACTTGCGGTTCACCCGCAGCTCCGGGATGGTGAAACGCGGCATGGACAGGAGCAGCTGGCCGTTCTCGTAATCCAGGCGGAAGTCCGGGACGATCTGGGCGGCCTGGTCGTCATAACTGTCGTCGATCTGCCCGCCGGGGGCGGGATTGAGCTTCCGGATCTCCTCCATCACGGCCTTGAGCTCGTCGGCATCCAGGTGGAGACGGGTCATCAGCCGCTGGAAATGGCGGTTTGTGAACTCGTCGTAGCCGTCCCGGAGCACCCGGATGGCGCTGCGGACGGTATCCGTCTGCTTCTTGTCCTCCAGCTGCAGCAGGAGGCATTCCCGAAGGTCGCGCGCGCCCACGCCCGAAGGTTCGAACTCCTGCACGACCTTGAGCATGCGCTCCACTTCCTCCGCCGTGGTCTCGATACCGGCCCGGAAGGCCAGGTCGTCCACCAGGGACTCGATGTCCCGGCGCAGGTAGCCGTCATCATCCAGGCTGCCGATGATGAACGTAGCGACGGAGCGCTCATGGTCCGTGAGATTCCGGTAGCCCAGCTGCTCCATCAGGCTCTGCGTGAAACTCTGCTTGACGGAGAAAGTATTATACTCGGGCCGCTCGTCCGGCCCCCAGTTCTTGACGGAACGGTTGTAATACGGGGTGGGGTCGTCGTCGGTATAGGAACTGTAGTTGTCTTCCAGGGAGCCGCCGCTGTTCTCGCGGTCCTCCATCTCAGAGATGGACATGTCACGGGGCTCGTCCGACTCGCCGCCGCCGGCAGGCGCGTCGTCAATGACCGGATTGTCGTTCAGGACCTCGCGGACATGCTGCTCCAGGGCCTGTACGGGCATCTCGATGAGCTTGATGGTCTGGATCTGGAGCGGCGAAAGCTTCTGCTGCAGTTTCTGTTCGAGTCCCTGTTTGATCTGTGCCATGGCTTACCGCGGATAATTGATCGTATCCTTCAGAAGAAGCGCCGTAGGATAGCTGGCCTTGAGGGACTGGTACACTTTCAGGGCCTCGTCCTTCGTCCGGAAATCCCCCACCATCACCTTGAAATTCGGACTCTCGAAGGTCCGGTACACGCCGATGCCGGGATAGGCCGCGGACACCGACCGGGCAATGGCCTCGGAGCGGGCCCGGGCGTTCTGCCCGTTCTCGAAATACACCCGGATCCGGTAGCCGGAGAGTTTCTTGGAGGCGTTTCCCTGCACATACCGGTCCAGGGCGGACCGCATGGCGGGCGTCTGGTTCACGGACACGCCGGAGCCCAGCACCGACAGGACTTTCCGTCCGATCAGGGTGGAGTCCACCCGGGAAACCCGCGCCGTATCCACCCGATATTCCTGCGCCCGGGCTACGGCGCCGGAGAGCAGGACCAGCAAAAACAATATAATTACCTTTTTCATTTTACTGATTGAACGAAGACAGGTCCAGCCCATTGAATGTCAACGTCGTTCCCGCCCCGTTCCTGAGTTTCACATGCAGCTTGACATCGGCCGTCATCCCGTCCAGGGAGCGTTTCGCCGCAATGGCGAGGAGGTCCAGCAGGGAGACCTTGTCCGCCAGGACGGCCGTGCAGGGCAGTTCGTACACCTGCACGCTCTTTCCCTGGACCGGAAGCTCCCCGGCCGTGAAATGGACCATCTCCCGGTCATAGTACTTCACCACGCCCCGGATGTCATCCACCGTAAAGGTGATGGAGGGGTTATCCAGGCCCAGGAGCAGCACCGCGTCCATGGACCGGGAGGAAGTGGGGACCAGATACTTCACCCCGACCGAGGTGACCTTCAGGTCCTTGATCTTCGCGACGGAGCATCCGGAGACGGCCAAAACGGCCGCCACCAGCGCAACGAAAATCCCTATTTTACGAAATGCCTTCATTTCTCAACTTACAAAGATAGCAATTTTTACAAGAATTGCGTATCTTTGCGCCCACTATGGACAACATCAAGATTTGCGTCATCGGACTGGGTTATGTGGGACTGCCTCTGGCAAGGCTTTTCTCCACCCGTTATGAAACCATCGGCTTTGACATGAACCGGCAGCGCGTGGATGCGCTCATGGGCGGGCACGACGCCACCCTGGAGGTGCCGGACGAACTGCTGCAGGAAGCCATCGACAAGCACGGATTCACCTGTACGACGGACCTGGACAAGATCCGGGACTGCAATTTCTACGTCGTCGCCGTCCCCACCCCCGTGGACAAGGACAACCACCCGGACCTGAAGCCGCTCTGGGAGGCATCCGAGACGGTGGGCAAGGTCATCGGCAAGGGCGATGTCGTGGTCTATGAGTCCACGGTGTACCCCGGCGTCACGGAGGAGGAGTGCCTCCCCGTGGTGGAGCGCGTTTCCGGCCTGAAGTTCAACGTGGATTTCTTCGCCGGCTACTCCCCCGAGCGCATCAACCCCGGGGACAAGCTCCATACCGTGGAGAAGATCAAGAAGGTCACGTCCGGTTCCACGCCGGAAATCGCCGACCTCGTGGACCGCGTGTATAACTCCGTCCTCATCAACGGCACGCACAAGGCCCCGTCCATCAAGGTGGCGGAAGCCTCCAAGATCATCGAGAACTCCCAGCGCGACGTGAACATCGCCTTCATGAACGAGCTGGCGAAGATCTTCAACGCCATGGGCATCGACACCCACGACGTCATCGAGGCGGCCGCGTCCAAGTGGAACTTCATCAAGCTCAGCCCCGGCCTCGTGGGCGGCCACTGCATCTCCGTGGACCCGTATTACCTCATCCAGAAAGCGCAGGTGTACGGTGTGCTCCCCCGCGTGATGTCCAATGCCCGCCGGCTCAACGACGGCATGGGCGCCTACGTGGCGAACCAGACCATCAAGTGCATGAACAAGAAGGGCGTGATGGTAAAGGACGCGAAGGTTCTCATCCTCGGAATCACCTTCAAGGAGAATTGCCCGGACATCCGCAACACCAAGGTCGTGGACATCTACCACACCCTGCAGGAATACACGGACAACATCACGGTCTATGACCCCTGGGCGAACCAGGACACCGTCCGCCGCGAATACGGGATCGAAGTGACCGCGGAAGTGCCGAAGGATCAGTTCGATGCCGTCATCCTCGCCGTCGCCCACGAGGCCTTCCGGGGCCTGGACGTGCGCTCCTTCCTGAAGGAGAACGGCATCGTCTATGACGTGAAGGGCGTCCTGCCGCGGGAAGTCATCGACGCGAGGCTGTAACCTACAGGCCTACGGTGAAAGCGGGAGACCATATCGCCTGGTTCGCCGTCATCACGCGGTGGGGTCAATGGAAGAGGATTCCGGAGCGTCTCCGGGAACTCGGCGTGGGCTGCTACATTCCGCCCTCCTACAACACACTGGTCTTCCTCCACACCGGGAAGGAACGCGCCCTGAGCCTCGTGAATGCGGGAATCGTCCACGGGCATTTCATCATCGACCACCGCACCCACACCCTCCTGGAAGTCCCTCAGGAGCAGATGGAGGCCTTTATCCGCGTCACCACGGAACATCCCGAGGCCGTCATCAGCCCCGAGGTCCCGATACAGAAAGGAGCCCGCGTAAAAGTCATACGGGGCTCCCTGAAAGGAGTGGAAGGTGAAGTGGTTGAAACGCCCGGCGGCACCTCCCTCGTCGTCCGGATCCTGAACCTCCTTTGCGCGAAAGTCAGCATCCCGCGCGAGGACCTGATGCTGCTATAAAAAGCCCTTCCACCACCGCCACACGAAGTGCTTCAGGCGCGCGTACGGTGCCCAAGCGACCTCGCGGGGGTAATACCGCAGATGTGACAGCACCCGGGAGGATTTCCGGAAGAAACGGTGGAGACGGGACTCGTCAGCAGCGGCGCGGTTGCGGGAATCCAGAACACCGAAGTTGCCATTCCGGATTGCATCCATCATCACGATGCGCCCCAGACGGGCATCCGGCGCACACAGCAGGAACGCATCCTCCAAGCCGAAATTGAATCGCATCGACTCCATCATCGCGGCCGCGAAACGGCCCATGCCCAGATGCCGAAGGGTAGCCATGAGGGGCTTCCGGTCATTCGGATCCAGCGCCCGCAGGACATAGTAGTAATCCATCATCTGCCGCAGTCCCAGACCGCCTTCCAGATAATGATGAAACATGTGCGCCATGCACTGGACTGCGTGGAAACGCACGTCGGGGAAGGTCAGGGCACGGTCGGACCGGATGGGAGAATTCGCTGACAGCCAGCGCTGAAGACGGGCATTCAGCACGGGGTTATACATCTTGCTGGCGTGGAAATGGACCTCCACTTCCACGTCGTCAAAAAACTCCGCCTTGCACTCCTGGTACAAGATGGAGTGCACCCGGCAGGCAGGCGTCAACGCCGCCAGGATGGAGGCATGCGAGCCGGAGACCCAGATGTCGATATCCCCGCACATCCGCCGCTCCGGAACCGGATACAAGTGCGACAAGGATGTCCCCTTCAGGATGCAGGCATGAAGCCCTGCCCCTTCCAGTATCCTTCCCAAATCCGTAACCCGCTGTTCATGCAACCGATACGTCGCAGCCACCTTCGCTGCCATCCGGTCCCATCGGTCCAGGATATCCAGCGGCGGCAGCTGCTCCTGCGGCAAATGCAGGATGGCCTCGTAGCTGATGCCGATGAGCGCCTGCACATGGGCCATCCGGAACATCAACTCCCAATCGCCCCGGGTGGGGTCCTTCCGCAAGGAAGTTTCCCGACCCAGAGCGACCAGTAAGAGATTCCGGAACGGATGCATGCGGTGCTAACGCTTGTCGTCCCAGCCGAAAGGATGCTTGGAAAGCGGAAGCCGGGCGAGCGGATGGTAATCCCCCACCAGCCCCACCGGGGTTGCGTTGCGGATCTGGGAGACAATCTCAATGCAGGGACGCGCCTCACCGATCCGGAAGCCCTCGCCCGCGAGGATCTTCCGGTAACTCTCCGTATGGAGCTCCGTAAATCCCTGGCTGAACTCGAACTCATCCCCGTCGATGGACAGGGTCCGGAAGGTCCGTTTCTCCCCCTGCACGGCGTTCTCCGGCAGGCAGTCCGCATTGATACTCAGGAAATAACGGACCCGCGCCTTCTTGAGGCCCAAATAGCCCGCCACGCGGTCAAAGCTCATCAGGTGGACGATATTCTCCTGCACGGGACCGAAGATCCACTGGAGCATGTCGTAAAAGTGCACACCGATGTTGGTGGCAATACCGCCGCTCTTATGGACATCCCCCTTCCAGGACGTATAGTACCACTTGCCCCGGGAGGTAATGTAGGTAAGATCCACGTCATACACCTTGTCCGCCGGACCTTCGTCCACCCGTTTCTTGAGAGCGGCAATGCTCTCATGGAGGCGGAGCTGGAGGATATTGTACGCCTTGTGGCCCGTTTCCTCTTCCACCTTCTGGAGCGCATCGATGTTGTACGGATTCAGTACCACCGGCTTCTCGCAGATAACGTCGCACCCGAGGCGAAGGCCATAGCGGATGAACGCATCGTGCGTGTAGTTGGGCGTGCAGATGCTCATCCAATGCAACGGATTGTCGCTCTGCATCTGCTTGGAACAGAATCGGTCAAAGAGCTCATGCTCCGTAAAGAACGAGCACTCCGGGAAGAAACTGTCCAGCCGGCCCACGCTGTCAAACTTGTCGTAGGCGCCCAGCAGGTCATTCCCTGTATCCTTGATCGCTTTCAAATGCCGGGGGGCGATGTAACCCGCCGCCCCGACCAGTGCAAAATTTGCCATGGTTTATGCCTTCTTCACGTCCTCACCTTCCGCCTCGTCGTGCTCATGGTGATGATGGTGGTGCTTTTTCTTTTTCCAGAACTGCCACCACTTCCGCTTTTTCTGTTCCTCTTCGTCATTGCCATAGCCGTAGCCGTAACCGTAGCCGTAGCCGTAACCATAACCATGGCCATAACCGTAGCCATAGCCGTAACCATAGCCGTAGCCGTAACCGCCATAACCGTAGCCCTTGCGCTTATGCAGTTTTACACCATTCATGATCACTGTCATGCCCGGGAACTCGTTGTGATCCTTCAGTTCCTGGAGATCCGGCAGCATCCGGCGGTCCACGAGGCCGGAACGGAGGACGAACACGCTCACGTCGGCAAAGCGCTTGAGGACGTTCGCATCGGCGATGATACCCGCCGGAACGGCGTCGATGATAATGAACTCATACCGCTTACGCAGTTCCTCCATGAGATAGTCCAGGCGCTTGCTGGAAAGCAGTTCAGCCGGGTTCGGCGGCAACGGGCCGGTGGTGATGGCATCCACTCCCGGAGCCACGATATCATGCTGGATGAGCGCGTCAATGTCGTCGGTCTTTCCGGACAGGTACGTGGAGAAGCCGGCGGCTTTCCGCTCATGCCAGTTGCGCGTGAAAGTACCCTTGCGGAGGTCCAGGTCCAGCAGGATGACCTTGCGTTCCACCTGCGCCAGGCTTACGGCCAGGTTGGTGGTCAGGAAGGTCTTACCGGAACTCTCCATCAGGGACAGGAACAGATAGGTCGTGGAAGGCGCCTCCGTATTCCGCGTAAACTCCACATTGCTCCGGAGGATACGGAACGCCTCGGAAATCTGGTCGCGTTTCTTCGCATCCGCCACCACCAGGCGCTCGTCGTCCTTCGCCTTGGACGGGATTTCACCCAGGATGGGGAGGTCCGTGTATTTCTCCACATCCTTGCGATAACGGACCTTGGTGTCGAACATCAGGATCAGGAAGAAGAGAGCGAACGGGATAAGCATACCCAACAGTAAGCCCAGCAGGACATCCCGGTAGATGTTTGGAGCTACCGGCACCGGATTCACTCGGGCCTTGTCGATGATGCCCGCGTTACCCTCCAAGGACGGCTGGCTGATCAGGAGCTCCTCGCGCTTGCTCAGAAGCGTCAGATACAGTTCCTCCTTGATGCCCTGCACCCGGGCCAGGTTGTCGATATAGAGCTGGCCGCCCGGTACCTGCCGCATCTTCTCGTTGGCCCGCTGACCCACGGCCTGCACGGACTCTACCTTCTGGCGAAGGGCGCCGATGTAGGTGGATAGCAGCTGGTTCAGGTTGCTCTTGAGGGCGCTCTGCTCCAACTGCATATCCTGGACAATCGGGTTGTTCGTGGAACCGGACTCCTTGTATTTGTCCAGTTTCAGGACCAGCTCATTGAAATGCGCAATCGTGGAACGGATGTTCTCGTCCTCGATGTTGATAGTCATCGGGAACAGCCGGTTCTCCGCATTCGAGTTGGTGAACTGCATAAGGTACTGCGCATGGGAAATCTGCGCCAGGAGGCGTTCCACTTCCTCGGCGGACTCGATGCTCGTGTTCAGGTAGGACTGGCCATAGTTCTGCAGGTCCAGCACCTGGTTCTCCCGCTTGAAACTCGCAATCTTGGACTCCTGGCTTCCGAGTTCCGTATCCAACTGGGCGATACGGGTATTGATGTATTCGGATGTCTGCCGGATAATCTCCTTCTTCTCGTTGATGGTCCCTTCGTTATACACGGTGATCATCTCATTCAGGATATCCGCAGCCCGCTGGGGATTGGTGTCCTTGAGGGAGAGGTTCACAATGCCGTCGGTCGTGCTGTTGCGCTCAACAACAACCTTATAACGGTAATACTCCGCAACATCCACGACGCTCTGGCGGTTCACCATGATGGGCGAATCGTAGTAAAGATCCCGGAGGGCCCAGGTAGGCTCCACCACCACCCGGCCGTAGCTGGTGGACAGGGTATCACGAAGCCTTCCCTCCACCTTCTCCGCATCCCCGATCTCAATCAACAAGGTGGAATCCTTCTGCACCGTCACGTTGAGGGCGGCATAATCCAGTTCCTGAAGGTCCAGCAGGGACACGATGATGGGCGTATCCTTGTACAGGTCCTTCGTCCGCTTGATAATCTTGGTCTTGTACTTATACGTCGTATTCAGCCCCAGCCTTTCCACCACTTCGCGGAGCGGAGTTTCCGCCCGGATGACGGTAATCTCGTCATTGATGGCGTTCATGGAGATGGCGATGCGCCGGTTGGTGATGTTCTCCAACATGGACGCGCCGTTATCCAGCCGGTTGCGCGTGACGGAATTGATCTTGATGCGCGCGTGGCTCTCGTAAATCCGGTCGCTGCGGTCGCTGCGGTAATAGGCGATAATACCACCGATAAGGGCACCCAGGAGAATCCAGTGGATGTGCCGCATGACAGTGAAGTAGATATCCTTGAGCGAAAGGGCGTTGGCGTCTTTTTTCTCGAGGAAGGAGAGGTCGTTGTCCTGATTGTTGGTTGCCATGAGAAAACGAAAGGTTTATCTTGACTGGTTCTGGAGAATCTTGAAAGAGAGATACAAGGAGACAAATCCAGTAATCGTAGAAATGGTACTTATTATCGGAGTCCACTGTGCATAAGACTGCACAAAGTTATGGTAACCCGTATCGCGAGTAATAACAAAGTCATTCTGCTGAAGCATAAAGAACGGATCGTCAAACACTTTGGAAGAACGGGGATCCAGATACCGCATGACCATTTTCCCGTCAATCTCTCGCATCACGGCAACTTTGCTCCGGTCCGTATACACATTCAAGTCGCCAGAAAGTGCTAAAGCCTCCAAGAAAGTGCAGCGTTCATTAGGGACCGTGATAGCCTTACCCCCATTGGAGCCCAGGAAAAACACCTTGAAATTCCGGAAACGGGCCATTACGAAAGGATCGCGGATATAGTTCCCGTCGATGAGCATTTTTTTAATGTGTTCCTGCAGTTTTAGGCGCGTCAGCCCTGCCGCATGAATAGTGCCCAACACAGGCATCTCTATATTGCCACTTTGGTCCACAAGATATGCGAGATCGCGCGTAGCATAACTCCCAGTACCTCCGGTTGCAGTTACGGCCGCACTCAAATTGAATGGCTTCGCCAACTCGCTGTCAAAGCAGGAAACAATGATATCCAATTCATCATACGGGCTTATGACCGCCTCGAACCGGTCCTCCAGCGAAATCTGGCTTTCATGCTGCATATCCTGTAGATAGGCTACCTGCTTGGTAGTCACGCAGGAAACGGCTGCCATAGCAGCTAATCCCAGGACGACACCCGTCCGGACAAATCTTTTCAACAACATATGTTTTCTTTTTTTCGTAATACGAGTAACAACTTACAAAGATACGCATTTTATTTGGACTTTAAATATGATATGTCCCCTCCAACGGACAAACATTGTGACAATCCAGCACCACCTTCCCCTTCAGCTTCTCCCACTGCCCTTTAATCTCATCGTGCTTAACCATCACAACAACCATATCCACATCCTGCAGGAACGTATCCAAATCATGATACTGATTCTTCACGATATCTTTCTCGATCAGCGGATCATACACTTTCAACGGTTCGGCCAGATGCCTTTCCTGACATTCCAACAATTGCAGCGTCGGACTCTCCCGAACATCGTCCACATTTTCCTTATAAGTCAAGCCATAAAGTCCCACCCGATGGGTATCTGTTATTCCGTTCTCCTTCATGATTTCATGAATCCGGTTCAACACAAACGCGGGCTGTCCATCGTTTGTCTTCATGGACTCGTCAATCACCTTTGCAAGGCTGGGATAATCTCCCACAAGGAACCAGGGATCAACGCTGATACAATGTCCGCCAACACCAGGTCCCGGCTGCAGGATGTTTACCCGCGGATGCATATTGCAGATGCGGATAATCTCATAGACATCCATGTTATCGTGCCGGCAGATACGGGCCAGTTCATTGGCAAAGGCAATATTCACCGCCCGGAACGTATTCTCCACCACCTTGGTCATCTCCGCCGTCCGGATGTCCGTCACAACAATTTCGCCCTGGCAGAAACTCGCATAACAAGCCTTCACCTTCTCACCAATCGCCTTGTCATCCGCCCCAATCGTGCGATTGTTATGCAGCAGTTCATACACCATATTCCCCGGAATAATCCGCTCCGGCGCATGCACCAGATTCACACGCTTTCCCCCGCTCCCCTTGCCATTCTGAGAGAGAACTGTTTTGTCATTCTGAGGGAGTGCTTTGTCATTCTGAGGGAGTGCTTTGTCATTCTGAGGGAGTGCCTCTTTGTCATTCTGAGGGAGCGAAGCGACCGAAGAATCTAAAAACGGCCTGATATACTTATCAATCGTCCCCGGACTCACCGTACTCTCAATCACAATCGTCGCCCCTTCCGGACAAACCTCCAGCACCTGCTTCACCGCAGCCACCACATAGCACGGGTCCACCTTCTTGGAGAACTTGTCATACGGAGTCGGAACAGAAACGATGTACATGTCCGTCTCCTGGTATTCCGTAGTGAACCGGATGCCTTTCGCCAAAGCGGCATGAAACAGCTCGTCCAGTCCGTCTTCCTTGAAAGTGGTCTTCCCCGCATTCAGCGTGGCGACCAGCTCCTTATTATAATCCGTTCCAATGACTTCCACCCCATGGGAAGCCAACATCAGGGCCGTCGGAAGTCCGATATAGCCCAAACCAATCACATTGATCATTTCTCTATAATCTTTTCAGCCAAATCTCAAGGAACTTGTCGTACACCTCATAAACGCCTTTGTTCTGGGTCAGGAGATCCTTATCCAATAAGGCATTGACGGCAGATTTGACAGCACTGGGAGAAACCAGTCCATGCTTTTTCACAAATCTGCCGGACGTGATCTGCTCCGCTTTCCCGATTTTGGCGATGGTTCTGAGGACAAGCGCCTGCTTCTCCGGGAGCTGATACAACAAGTCTTCATACGTCGGACCGGTAAAATCAACAATGTAGTCAATGGCGGGTTGAACATTCTCCTCCAGGCACCTGCCTCCCTCCTGCGTCCTCATATACAGGACATTCATTACCTTTTGCAGATAAAAAGTAATCCCATCGAAACGGTCATACAAAATGTCCACCACATCCCGGTCCAATTGCTTTCCGGCATTGGAAAAATGCCGGAAACAGAACGTCCGATACTTTTCCCTGTCAATGAGCGGCAGGTTCATGACCGTCACGCTCTGATAGAAAGGCCGGGCGGGAGAGACGAACATAGCCCCCATCAAATGGCGCTGCGAACCCAGGAAAACAAAATTCGCATTGCTGCAATACTGGACATAGGTCCGCAAGGTTGCCTCCACATTTTCATCTCCGTATTTGAGAATCTGCTGAAACTCGTCAATGGCCACCAGACAGGGTTTATCCGCCTGCCGGAGATACTGGAAGATCTCATCCAACGTATTATCCGGATGGGAAATGTCCCCGACGGACAAGTTCCAGGATGGAACTCCGGCCGCATCATAGGAAATGCCGGCTCGAAGAGAATGAAGGACTCCCAGAAAACCATCCCATGCTTTTTTCCCTTTGGGTTTCAGCGTTTCCAAGATGGTTTTACCCATCCGGTCCACCATCTCAGAGAGAGACTTGGTGGAATAGATGTCTATGATGAACGTGTAATAGGTTTCCCGGATAACATCCTGCACAAAACAATGACGGATTAAATCCGTTTTCCCGTATCTTCTGGGGGAGATCAATGCGATATTGTTCCCATTTGTTAGTAGAGAAACGATATCCTGCGTTTCTTTCTCCCGGTCGCAGAAAAAATCCGGTCCTGCATATCCATTTGTAACAAAAGGGTTTACCATCTCAAACTCCATTTTTTTCGTTACAAATATACAACTTTACCATAAAATGATAATCATAAAATGATAAAATCTTATCTCGCAGACCGTCCCTTCACAATCACTTTCTTTACCACATTCTTGGCATTCTGCAGCAAGTACTCTTTGATCCACTGAGGTCCGAACGGATTCCACCGCTGCGGATGGACCGTCATCATCAGGTTCTTCGGAATCCTTCCATGCCGTAATCCCTCAATGACATCATCCGTCGTATGGAAAACCAAACCCTTCGCCGTCCATTCATCCTGATACTGAGGAATCTTGTCCCGGACACTGACCTTGTAACCATCCCAGCGACGGCCCGTATCTGTCAGATAAAACACCTTGGAGAAATCCGTGTCCAGATAGGGCTCGTTTTCTATGCCCAAGGCGTGGTAATCATACTTCTTCCAGATATCCTTGCTGTCATACGGCGACCGGGGGCTTCCGTGCATACAGATGCTTTTCACCGGGACCAGTTTCCAAAGATTCTCAAGATTCCGGCAGAAATCCTGATAGGCTGCATCGACATCCCCGTTGCAGGTTGTCAGGGACTCGTAATGATAACCAACCTCGTGTCCCAAGGAGGCTATTTCCTGGATAATCCACTCGTCCCAACTCTCAGGAACGGCCCGGAAATAATAAATGCCGAACATCCCCTTTTCCGCCTCCAGACGAGCCGTCCTCAGGGAGTTTCCTGGAAGCAAATCAACATCGTGGCGCAAGACGAGGGATTCAAAGCCGTAGGCCTTGAGGGCATCAAGCAACTGACAGTATTTGTCGATGGTGAAATCCATTATTTGAACCTCCACTGATAATCCGGGTTCTTCTTCATAATCTTGACACTTTCCGGATATGACTCAATAAACCAAGTGAGAAACTGGGCATAATCGATTTTCTCGGAAAGCATTTTTTGGCGTCGTTCCTGAAAAACCTCTTTTCTATTGGGCATTTGTAATAATTCCTCGACAACTTTGTATAGTTTATCCACCTCTCGTGGTTTGATACCAAAACCCAAATGATATACATCTTCCAATTCCCGAAGGTATCCAATTTTCCCCACGAATCCATTAAACCGGACAAAAGGAACTCCTAAAACACCACATTCAGCAGCCATCGTCTGGCTGTCTCCGATGTATAAAGAAGCAAAAGCCATCACATGATGCATATCGGACGGATCTATCTTGATACGATACTGTTCGAATTGCTCTTCCAACGGTCGCTCCGAAGTGATATAAATATCACCATACTGCTTTAATATGTCAATGAGGTGCTGGGCAATCTCGGTATTGATCCCAGAGACCCCAAGATCGTGATACGCATTCAACTGAGCAAAACGTAAAATAAAATAGGGTTTATTTAAATTAATGTACTTTTCGACAACCTTCTTATCCGGAGTAAAATGGTTTGGGTGAAGATATGCCAATTCATGATATGAATGGTATTTTATAGACTTCTTCTCAAGAAAAGAGTTATTACATACAACAGGGGACAGGATTCCTGTATACTTCCTAACGTTGATCAAACTTTCAATAAACAACATCAAATTAGTAGTGACATCATCCTCTGCCAAAATCCATGAAGGGATTTTCAGCAACTGCGAAACTCGATAGAAATTCCCAGTCCCAGTAACAAAATCAGGTTTAATCCTTTGGGCGTATTCAACCACATAGTTCAAAGATGGCCCGCGAAGCTTTAGTTTCTCAATAATATTCTTTCCTTTCTTTATTGGAACTGTTTCAAACTGTTCGTTTTTCAACAAGTCCAATAAAACATCTTTTTTACGAGCCAAAATGAACACTTCATCCCCAGCCTCTTTTAGTTTTGCAATAATATTCTTGCAAAGATGATAGTGTGCAGGATGATTTAAGCAAAATAAGACTCTCATTTTTTAAGCATATCTAATACAGAAACAATCTGGGGGCGATACTTGTCTATAAGGACTCTCTTTATTCGAAGTAGATGGCGTCGATGATATACATATTCCCATGGTTTCAGGTCACTTTCATCATAATACCTGAATACCGCGGCTTCATCCCTTTCCTTTTTCCATTGTTTTCTAGATACGATGCCTTTCTGAATATTCAAGCAATCATACAATTCATCCATAAACCAAACTTCTCTACTGACAGTCGATGGGAGGCACGAATAATCCAACCCGGCAGAACTATAAACCCAAATCAGGGGGAGATTCGCTCCTGCTTTAAAAAAACTATATGTCGTTCCGTCATTTCTCAGATTTGTTTCAAAAAAATAAGCTTTCTCCTTGTATCGGCCAAATTCGAATGAAAACAATCCGTGATAATCGATTCTCGCCAGCATAGAATCAATTAGGTTCAAGTCAATCAATTCCGGAATGTACTTGGTAATCCGACCGTGTGAGATATCATTAAGAAACCTGTCTCTGAAACAAGCCCCAGCAAAGACAACCTTATCGTCCCAGGTTCTACACCCATTGATCAAAACCTCTCCTTCTATTGGAATATAGTCCTGCAAAATGAATACGGAATTCTTCCTCACATGACGAAGTGTGTTTTCAAGTTGCGACCTGTTTTCACACTTTACCATCTTAAACTCTTTCTTGTGAGTCAGATCATATTTGGCAGGTTTAATAAGACAGGGGAAAGCAATGTCATCCGGCAAAATGCTGTCAGCCTTTATCATGGTGGACTTGGGAACAGTAAAGCCTATTTCCATTGCCATCTTGACCATTAAATTCTTATCATCAACCTTTGTCAATAGGCCCTGTTCTGTTGTTCCCGGTACGATATAATACTTTACCAGTTCATCTCGGTTTTGGTCCAGTATTTCCGCTTCAAGATCCGCTCCGGCAATAATAATGGGCTTAACCGATTCTTGCTTGTTATTATTCAGGAGATATTCAATTGCCTCCGAATGATTTTTTACATGTATAATATTCTGCAGATACTTGCTTTCCGTTGCACAATGGTGAATATTCCCTGGCATTAAAAAGTACAAGTCCAGATTCTCATTTCCAAACTGCCTTGCCAGTCCTAATGTATTATAATTGTCTCTTCCGAAGACAATCACTTTGTTCTTGATAGTTCTTCCCATATTATTACCCCACTTACCAATAAAAGCTATGCTTTCTCATATCCATATGTTGGTATCATCAACAAGTGTTTGGTTAGATATTCCACCTTTGGACACATACCTTTTTGGTATCCAAAGTTTCGGGCCCAGTCTAAGCTATGGGCAAAATGTGTTGCACTATCGATACCGCGATCCCTAAGCCAGAGCCTCAATTCATCTGGGGTCTCACATTGGGCGACCAGCATAAAAGCATTATCGCCACAACAGAACGAGATAGAAGGATCTGTGATTGAGTCAATGATATCCTTCGCATTTTGTTTACGCATACGAATGATTTCAGAAACTTGTCTCCGTTCCGTTTCATATATGCGTCTAATACCATTACTCATTTTTTGTACTTTTATTCTCTCCATTCCGGAAGAATAAGCCTTGCGTCTTTTCATCGGCTCTGTAAAATGCTTATATACAAAAGGATGGTAGAGAAGACCCCGAATCCATAATAACCCGAATAAATAAAAGTCGTCAAGTATAGTATAATTCGGAATATCCCGATACAGTCGATCAACATCCTCTATATAAGAATCATTATTGACATACATTATGCCGCCATCACCAACTGAAAGAAGCTTTCCTTGCCCGATGCTGGTGATGGAAAAATCACCTTGGAAGCTCTCAATTCCAAAAGCATGGGCACAATCTTCTATTATCGGAATGCCCGGGCAAATAGACCTGATAGCCTCTAGATTATTCTGGATACCAAATAAATGGGTAACCACCAAAGCACAGATATTGCTCTTCTTTGCTTTCAAGTCTTCAATATCCAATTTCAACTCACTTGTGACATCAAGAAACACAGGGTGAAAACCAGCTTGAGCAACCGCATTAAAAACAGTGTGACAATTATAGGCCATAACCCCTACCTTACCTCCAGCAGGCAGGTTCAACGATTGCAAAGCCAAGAGAATACCACTCCTTGCATGATTGAGCAAATACTCTCTCTCTTGAGGTCTATAAGGAGTGCCGAATACGAAAGCTAACTGCTCACGAAAACGAAAATGAATTTCAATTCTTGGTTTCATATCAGATATCTCGTCGCAAATATATGAGAATCAAATGGCTTTTTATATACAGATAAAACGGTCAAATCACTTCATGTACTCCAACTCAAAAAAAACATTAAAACGGTAATATGTGTTTACCGCCCTTGTTTACGACGTTTTTTCCACGCGACAAGGCGGGATGCTAATGTGTAGACAAGGCAATTATTGATTCTTTCAAAACGACCATACTCCACCAACTGACCGCCAAATTTCAATTTATGGTCTCTTACGCCGTAAGGGACTCCCGGCTTTCCTGCACCGCCAAAATCGAATGATTCAAAGCCATTGTCACTTCCCCACAACAAAATGCTGTATGGAAGAACATCGTTGGGATAACAGTTCCTATAGTTGTCATCGGCACCGGCATACCAGTCGTAAACCAAGCCCTTATAACACAACTCCACCCGGGTTCCGATAATCATATCTTCGTATTCAACCACGAAGACTTTGACACTATCAGACATCGAGCTGAAGGCATTGACGAAATAAGCCCGGCTCTGGCAAGGCAGACCAACCCGCTTATAAGTGCCCAGAATAAGGTCGATGCATCGATCCCATTCTGATTCGACCGCCTCCCGAAAGATGGTCCCTTTATTTAGGGACTTATGGATATTACCCCGTTTATTCTTGCTGATGCCCTTGACGATGCTCTCTTTGTCAATCGTCAAATCGTGGATAATATCCAAGTGCGGTTCATAGTTGTACCCCATATTCTCCAGAGCAGGACGATACTCCCCCATATCCCAGAGATTTCGATACTGCGTATAAACGGCCTTGTTCTTAGTATAGTCGGTGACGGCAGTCAATAACTTTTCGGCGATGTTCTTGTTGTCCGCAATCGGGCCACCTTCAATGACAGCGCGGCGGGTTAGATAGTTTATCGGAAAGAAATAGTTGTACGTGATTACTCCAGCCACAACACCGACAATGTCATCTCCTTCAACCGCTGCAAAACCAAAACTCTCACTTTTGAATTCAGAGGTATGACAGGCCAGATAAGAAGACATTTGAAAAATCGTTCCCTTATCGTGGTGAAATACATAGGAATCCCATTTCTCGGATTCTATATTCTGAATATCAATTATCCTCAGCATAGAAAAACTCATAAAACCGAGTAATACACCTGTTTGATTCTGTCTGCGATCTGAGCATTGGACAATCCATCCCGCACGATGACTTCTCGCCCTTTTGTTCTTCCTTCAAAAGCGAACGCTTTCTGAAGTGACTCCGCAATAATCTGCGCTTCTGACGATACAATAAAACACCCGTCAACACTTATTACTCTTTCCTTTACATCCCCGACATCCACACTGACAATTGGACATCCACATGCCAAAGCCTCCTTAACCACTTGGGGAGATCCCTCCGTAAAAGATGTCATCAAGAACGCATCGACGGCCTGCATTAGACACGCAACCTGTTCTCTTGAATAGCCCTTCAATTCCAGTAATTCCACACCCGATAAAAGAGCAACAGATGCTTTTGCGAGAGATGCATTCTTAATTGCATTGTCAAAAGCTCCGGCAAAAAGAACGTACTTCTTCTTATGGTCCAATCCTAGCTTTTCCCGAGCTTCCTTCTTGTCAATGATTGGATAATCCTCCAAGTTGATGCCGCAAGGAATTAACGCGTAATTCTTTTTGGGCTTTGCCAAGTCAAGGGTTTTCTTTGAAACAAAGATACTAAATGCGGAAAGGCGCATGGCCCATTTCGACCACTGGCGGACATGAGGATCATTGATATCACTACCATGGAAAGTCGTAACTACGGGTACTCTTCGTTGTATATTGGCAAAAAGGCCGGATAGACCATAATGCGCATGAACGATATCTGGGCGATATGCGTTAATCGTTCGTAATAGCTCCGGGGACTGTCGAATATAACCTATTATTCCGTTCTTCCGAATGCCCATAGATAGGCATTCCACCCCTTCCCTTGCCAATGATTCTACTTGCTCACGAATAAACGGAGCATAACTGTCATTCTTACAACGTGCTACAAAAAGAACCCTCATTTCATCCAGCAAGTCCTCGGCTTCCCAGTTTGAAAAAAGCCCATCCAAATTCCATGATAAACACAACGATACACCATGGTGTAAGCAGCTTTAAAGAATCCCGAGACAAAGCCGATACACCATAAGCCCACATCATAATCAGCACAGGAAGACCAGGAAGAAGAAAACGCTCCGAATTACTGAATCCGCTCAGCGAAACCACTCCCAAATAAGCAATTAAAAAAGCGCCTATCAATGCATAATTCCGCCATCTCTTCCGCCTGATTGCTTCGACAAGAGCAAGAAAGACGAAAAAACCCATAAAATTACGGATGAAATTGCCGCCATGTTTTGTCAGTTGGTTTTGCTGGCCTTCCGTAGTAACCATCGTCGAGAATGGAAGCACAGCCATCATCGGAGCCATCACAGATCCGGTAGCATATTTGGCCCATTGGTTTCCTCGTGACACTTGATCGGCTCTCTTATTGACAAGGTTCTCCTCCCTGTCTTCCCATAAACCTTCGATTTCAGTCATCGCCGTTCCGCCGCTCAATACAACAAGGCTCAGAATCGCCCATCCAATCAAGGCAACCTTTTTCCACCCCTGATTCATCGCAGGAGCCGATGACAGCATCAAACCCGTCACCGCCGCAAATACTGCCGCCGCCCCCAAAACCGTCCGGAAGAAAAACAGACTGCCCGCCAACAAGGTAGGAAGAACGATATTCAAGATATTGACCTTTCGGCTTCGGAACAGGAAATCCAGCCGCTCCAGGAATGCGACCTCCAGGAAAAGCATCTCCGTTTCTTTCAGATGATAACCGCAGTAGATAATCAGATTTGGCATCAAGACACACATGATACCGGCCATCCGACCGGTTTCCTCACCGAATGTACGACTGGCGAGATTGTACAACAAATAACAGGTAAAGGCACTGAGAAAAGCCTTGATGATGCGTGGGATGATGATAACAGGCCCAAATGCCTTGTACAGGACAGTCAAATACAGAGGATATCCCACATCTGATATACCGGTAGCCATCGGGCCAAAACAATAATTCCATGCGACAGACCACTCCTCCGAAGCTAACCACTCCGCCTCTCCGTGATAGCCAATGGAATCTGCAGCTCCGATTTCAAAAGGAACTCCGGTTAAGTGTTTATAATAATAGAAAGAGGAAACAACCCAAATAATGCGAAGAATAAAGGCTACCGCGATTAGCAAAGCCACATACTGTTCTCTTGAGATTCTGCACCAAGACCGGCTCCACTGAACCGTCAATAAGAAAAAGCCGACAACCGAAACTACGCCTAATGCTACATACATCATGCTCATGGCATAGTTCCAATAAAACAGGCTAATGGCACCGAGGACAACCAGATAGGTGCCAATGGCCAAGGCAGATACTTGTTTGGGGAGAAATGGTACCATTATCCGAATAAAGTCCTTTTTAGTTTAATCAACTTGATTGCTCCTTTGTTCCCAACTAAACGAAGCAACCAATTGTTTTGTTTACCTTCGTTCCAAGATCCCATAAAATGATGATCACAATATGTGTCTTTGGTAATCAAGACCTCACCTGTTGTCTGACGGGGACAAAAGAACTCAACAGGAAAAACATGCATTCCTTGAAATACTTGTTTCTTTCCGTTCGGACAAAAACCTCCTCTTTTCATGATGGAAGTAATCCGGACCGGATTCGTTGTCAAATCAAAAGAGCCATCAGATTGCATGAAACTGATTCCATCATATGCCCGTAACTGTTCCTGCACCCAATGACCGTTAGCCTGGCTAGCGATTGTTCCGGTTCCTATCGGGTGATGCTTTGTTCCTTCATAACCAATAAACCCACTCAAACCGAGAAGGTCATCATAAGATTTAAGTACTTCAACATCGGTATCCATATAAATACCTCCTTCAGTGTAGAGCGCATGTAGACGAACATAATCCGTCACAAAAGCATACTTTTTCGCTTCATATGCTTCTTTCACATACTGATTGCTATTGACATCAAAGTTGTCCTCATTCCAAAGCTTATACTCATAATCCGGCATATACTTATGCCAAGACTCGATACACACCTGAGCGAGCTCCGGCATGGGTCCCCGGCCGAACCAACAGTAGTGAATTCTCTTCGGTATCATCTCAACTGTTTTTGATATGTATCAACCTACAATACAACCTCGGGGAAAAATTCACAAGCGCAATCTTCAGCCTATTTGGCATTGATGCCTTATAGCGTGAGAGAGGATACACTTCTTGCGACCGAAGAAATGAAAGAAACTGCTTCTTATCGTCGTATAAAAAAGTGCCAACCAAGGATAGCAGCGAAACCACACAATGAGTTATCATCATACCGTACCATTGACAGGCATCACGACGAGGGCAATCCGCCATCTGTTGTTTTAGCTCCTTAATTAAAAACTGATGTCCGTTAACCTTTCGAATAACCGCACTCTTGGCCGTGGATTGCACAAGTGAGCCACTACGAATAAGATAAAAATGACGCTTGATATCAATGGAGTCCACTCTCTTGGCTAAGGCCATCACCCTCGGAAGCCAAGGCGTATCATCAAAATAATCTCCTTCATAGCAATAGATGTTGTTGTCTTTTAGCAACGAAGTACGAAAAATAAACGTCCAAACATAGCACGCAATCCCCAGCCTTTCTGCCATAAAAGAATAACCGTCCATCACTTTGGAGGAATAATCCGGTGTCTCCGGATGTTTGCAAGATTTCGTAGGGTTATACTGCTCATCGACCTCCGTGTATCCAAAGCGAAGAATATCCAGGGACTCCTCCTCCATCCGGTCGATAATGCATTTCAGACTATTTTCCAAGATATAGTCATCCGGGTCGACAAAATAGGTATACTTTCCGGAAGCATACCTTAATCCAGTATTCCTTGCTCCAGAAGTCCCCTTATTCTCTTGTGAGAGGACTACAATATTCGGATACTGAACTGCATATTCCTCTGCAAGCGCTTTGCTTCCATCCGGACTTCCGTCATTTACCAGAATGATTTCATAATCCTCCCTCGGAATGTCTTGATTCTCTAAAGAAGTTAAACATTTCGGAAGATACTTCTCCGAATTATACAACGGAACTATAATGCTTAGAACCTTCATAACTATTACCAATCACAACGATAATGATTCCCCTGATTGCAGGGTATTACGGCCCCAGAGATACAATTCGATGCATCAGAAAGGATGAATGCTGCCACTTCCGCAACCTCTTCCGGCATAATAAACCGTTGGCCACAAGAATACTTTCGATAAAGATCATCCTTGGACACACCTGTTGCTTCATTGGATAAGACTCCCGGAGCAAGGGCGTTGATGCGGATGCCCTTGGTGATATACCGTCTAGACAGGCCAGCAACAAGACTATTCAATGCAGCCTTTCCAAGACCATAGGGTACATCATTGCAATAAAGTCCCATTTCGGAAGAAATGATCAAAAGATTCGCGGGACATATCTGATTCTTCTCCAGATACTCCAAAAAACACTGCGCGAGGAAATAGGGGGCCTTCACATTGGTAGTAAACTGACGATCGAATCCTTCTTTCGTCACCTCCGTGATATTATGCTCGTGAAGATATAACGAAGCGTTGAAGACAATACAGTCCAATGGACCATCCAGTGCAGAAACCGCACGATCGAGAAAACCCTTTATCTGACCGACTTCGGAAATATCAAAAGGAATAGCCGGGCAGTCTCCAAGTGCCTTGGAAGCCCGCAAGACCGATTCCTCTTGTCGTCCGACAATCATAATGCGCGCACCACACTCCTGGCATTTCTTGGCTATCTCAAAACCAACACCCCGCGTTCCACCAATGACAAGAACGGTTTTCCCTTTCAGCTTCTCTTGATCAGAAAGAAAGGAAATGGATGGTGTAACCTTGATGACAGGAACACCTTTATAGAGCCATTGGAACAATCTGTATAACCTCTTTTTCATCTCTTGATATACTCCCGTTTTCTTTTCTCAATCTTGAACAACACCCTTTCAACAAACCGAACCATCTTGTACACAAAAGGATAGCGACTCAAACGATCCAGCATCATAATTCCATCGTACCACCTGTCATAATCAGACAGGATGCCATAAGGAATCATTTCTTTCAATAACGCAATTCTTTCGCTATTCAGCAAATCCTTGTTGGATTCACTGATCCCATTCATATCGAACAACGAAACATCTATGTCTACATAAACGGGTCTCTCCTCTCCTAAGACAATGGCATTCACATACCATTTCCAGTCAGAGCAGATCCGCAAGTCTTCAGCGTATTCCCCGTACTTCGCAAACAAGTCTCTCCCGATATAAGCTGGTGAATGATTCAGACATCCATGATACATCCCCAGCAGAGTGATATCCTTACCGGCAAAACATCTGTCGCGATACAAATGCCCGTCAGGTAAATCCTTAATCATATTGCCATAAAGGATGGAAGGGTACCTTTTTTCCTCCAATGCGGCGTACATCTTTGAAACGACATCCTCCGAAACCAGGCAATCTCCGCTGTTCAAGAACTCCAGATAATCTCCATTTGCCATCCGTATACCTTTATTCATAGCGTTGTAGATGCCCTTATCGGGCTCGGAGATCCACTTGATCCTATTGCCAAACTGTCCGGCCAACCGACGGATGACATCCACACTTCCATCCGTGCTGGCGCCATCTACGACGATGTATTCAAATGCCGTATTTGTCTGGGAGAGGACACTCTTCATCGTCTTCTCCAAGCCGATAGCATTATTGCGATTGATAGTAATGATGGTCAGAGTCATTCCGTTCTACCGATATACAATACTTAACAATTCTTTGCAAAGAGAAGGACGATAGTGTGAATTCTCATAATAGTTCAATGTGTCCGAAGTAAACGCATTGATGCCGGAGAAATCAAAGAACTTTTCGGGAGAAAACAACGATGAAAGATAAAGAGAATCCTGCGGGTTCAATTTCTCCTGATCGTATAAGGGGCTGATAATTATACGATAATCTGTATTGTGTGACGCAAATAACTGCTGGATTTGTTGTAACAACTCTTTCTGCTCCTTCTGAATAACCGCTATGCCCGTCTTTTGAACCGTATCTCGCGGATACAGTTTGTATCCATCAGGCAATGAGGCATAATAGTCATTGGGATTGTTAACAATCAACCGCTCAGCATCGGGTTTATGCAATTCATTAATCGTGGGAATATACTCTCCACCACATGATAACATATTCCCAGTATTAGACCAGTACTGCCGTTGAAACTCCAAAGAATAGAAAGTCCGTAGAAACGACCAATGGAAAGAGAAGAAATCCTTTTGCTCTGTTACTTGGTATGGAGCGACAAACAAAGGACCTTCATTGGGCGTTATTCCTGAAAGGAATTCATGATCCATAATCAATAGGATATTATCTACCTGATCAAAACGATCATAAAGATAATTCAGCCTCTGGGATGCACCCAATAAATTATCTCCCGATTGATTGAAATGAAAACACCTCGAGTTATCACTTAAATAGACCTTCCAATCATCCGCATAGTAAAAATCGGAACGAGACGAACCGACAATGAAAGAATTGTACTTGATGGAATCAGCATACAAGTCCATTAAGCGTATTCCACGGAAAGCGTCATTCGCACAAAAACGATGTGTATCATCAGGAGAATAGTCCTTATACCTACGCACCACCATAAACGGGTCTGCAATGACATACCACAATAACAGCACACCAAATGGGAGCAGAAATAAAAGCATGTCCATACAAAAACGCCGCATTCTCATTAAAACTGAAAATAGATAAACTGAGTATTCCCCATAGGAGCGACACAATAAATAAAGCATATCAACACATAATATGCGACGAGTTGTGCCCAACGGGGGAAACGCCTTATCGCTACAAACGCGTAATCATTCTTTCTTCCCAACCACTCCACACAGATAAGAATCAATAGACCCAAAAACAAAGGGAGATAAAAAGACTTGGTCATCAACCAAGGCACGGCAAAAAGGGATGAATTACAAATCCTCCCCAGATACGCCCATGCCTGCCCGATACTCTCCGCCCGGAAGATGACCCAGCCGATGACAACCAGAAAGAACGTCAACAGCATCTGCCCAAACTCCTTCAACGAGGGTAATAACCGGTCTTGCGCCACTACATCCCTGTACTTCCGATTCTTCCCCATTAAAATAAGCGGAAGGAACAGCAGCGCATGATACGCGCCCCAAGCAATGAATGTCCAGTTCGCTCCATGCCAGAAGCCGCTCAGCAGGAAGATTACGAACGTGTTACGCACTATCTTCCATTTCGAGCAGCGGCTCCCGCCTAACGGAATGTATACATAGTCCCTAAACCACGTTGTCAGCGAAATGTGCCAGCGGCGCCAGAACTCGGCGATGTCCCGACTGAAATAGGGAACGTTGAAGTTCCGCATCAACTTGATCCCGAACAACTTCGCCGTTCCTATCGCAATATCAGAGTATCCCGAGAAGTCGCCGTATATCTGGAATGCGAAGAGAATGGCTGCCAACAACAGTGTACTGCCGCTCTGCGTCTGATAACTCAAAAAAACTTGGTCCACATAAACCGCGCAGTTATCGGCAACGACCATCTTCTTAAACAAGCCCCACAGAATCAGCCTCATTCCATCCACGCCCGTCTCATACTCAAAGGTCCGGGGCTTCGCAAACTGGGGCAGCAGGTTCGTCGCCCGCTCGATAGGACCCGCCACCAACTGCGGGAAGAAGCTCACATAGGCGAAGAACTGTATAACATCCCGCGTCGGCGCCAGTTTCCCTCGGTAAACATCGGTGCTGTAACTCAACGCCTGAAACGTGTAGAAGCTGATGCCCACCGGGAGGATCACCTTCAAGAGCAAGCCCTCCGTCCGTCCGCCAAGGAACACATTGGCGAAAGATGTGACGAAGAAGTCGTAATACTTGAACACCCCCAGAATCAGCAGGTTCACGACAATGTTCAAGACATTGACAGTCTTTGCCTTCCCCGGTTCTTCCCGATACTTCTCAATCAGCAAACCGCTCACATAACTGCACAGCGATGTGAAGGCTATCAGGAATAGGAAACGCCAGTCCCACCAGCCGTAGAACACATACGACACCACCACGATGAAAAGGTTCTGCAGTTTCAGGTTCTTGTCGAAAACGAACCAGTACAGCAGAAAGACGATCGGGAGAAATATCGCGTATTCTATTGAGTTGAAAAGCATTAGTCCAATTATCGGCTATTTAATTCCTATTAGTCGTTTTAGCATCCTCTTGTATGTCTTCAATCTGAAATATTTCCGCCACGGTTGCTTAGCCTCTCGAGTGTTGAAAGCTATCCTTTCATCATAAAAAGCGATTCGTCTATCGAAAATAGGTTGATACTCAGCGGGATATATGTCCCTAAAACCAGCCAAGATCGTACACAATTGAGTATCAATTAGAATCAGGTTGGTGTAATTGTTCGAAACATTCGCTTTATGATGACGATAGACAGCCATAACATCAGGCATATAATAATATGGCCCGTGCATCACAACCGATAAGTTAACAACATAATCATCATTCATCACCTTGTCGTACCATTCAGGAAAGAAAACCAGTTCCCTTCGAAGGACAACAGAATGAATAGGGAGGAACCAATCCTCTGAGATTACCGACACACAATCATGAATGGATGGGAAATCCAAAGGGAGAAATAGCGATGGTTTCGTCTCGTCATCTTCATAACGATTCACAACATTATGAAAGCACGCCACATATTCTTGATGTGACTCTAAGAAAGAAACCTGTTTTTCAAGTTTATAAACGTCCGTATAGTAATCATCGCCATCAAGAAATGCCAAATACTTGGACTGGCTTTTCTCTATAACTTTGCGAAGAGTATTAGGCCCGCCTTCGTTATGCTCATTCTGATAAAAGCGTATTCGACTATCTTTCGCTTGGAATCCTTTTACAATGGATACAGTATTATCGCTCGATGCATCATCATATACGATAATCTCCAAGTCGAAGCTCGTACGTTGCATCAAGACACTGTCAATCGCTTGCGCGATGTATTTTTCTTGATTATAAGAACGGATACAAACTGATAAAATGGGAGAAGACATATCCGTAATCAGTTTTCTTTCAACATCAATCGCTTAATGCGGAAATAATCCGTATCCTTTTTCCGCACGGCGCCTCCGTGAGAAATAAAGCCCATCGTATATCCCGCCTCGCGAGTTGAATGAATAACAAAATCGTTCACATCCGTATGCCACCCGAAAGGATAAGAAATATACTCTATCCTATTATTGACAATCTGTTCAATTTGTTTCTTACTCTCAACCAACTCATCCACTAATCCTTGGTTAGAGGCCATACTCAACCGACAATGGCTCACGGTGTGAGATCCCAGCGTGCATAATGGCGACTCAGCAAGTATCCGCACATCATCCCAGGTCATCATCAAGTCTTCATAATACTCTGGTCGCAGATAATTCCTAAACAAAGAGTTAAAAGATATCTCAAAACCTTCGTAAGGAAGTCTCAAAACCATTTCCTTCAACTGTAGGAAAGTTCGTTTCTTTTCCTCCTGACTTTTACAGAAATATGAGTCTTCCCCGATCTTGATTGATTCATTATGTCGGACAATGTTCTCCAGCAGGAAAGGATAATTAAAGGCTGGTCTCCGGTTGATGAAATCCGTTGTAACAAATACGGCAAAGGGGATTCTATTCTTTTCAAAAAAAGGCAAGCCAATAGTTAAATTATCTTTGAACCCATCATCGAAGGTAAAACAAATAAAAGGCCTCCTATTGACAGACTCGCCCTTCATTCTCCGATACAACTCATCCAAGGATATGAAATCATACTGCTTCCTTTTTGCGTCCACGAATCGCTGAAGCCTTTCCTCCGAAACCTTCAATTCCTCAATGACATCCAACCTTTCCGGTTCAATTGGACCGATTCTATGGAGCATAATGACATAGCCGCACACCGGATTGAAGATTGCGTTATAACAACCATCATACAATTGTTTCGCTAATCTTCTGACCTTCCTAAACATAGACTCGACCTTTCAAAGCAAATTCATCTTTATTCAGGAACTTCCGGCCATACCAGTTCTTCAAACGCCCCCAGAAAGAGCGACGCTTCGGGATGGAAAAAGAGTACCAGGCATTAATAATCCTGGAATCTTCATATAAGACATCAAGAAAACGAATATCCTTTTTATCTGCGAGTCTGTCAAAATTCCATTGGCTGGATCCGACCGCATTCGTCGCTTCCGAATCCCACCCGATATGATTGATATAAGAAACAATCGGGCAAATGGAAACGGCGTGATTCACAAAATGCGCAAAACTGAAACGAACAGACCAGACATTCTGTTTTGTCTCCTGTTGATGGACGAGAGCATCATACTCTGAATACTCAATCCGACGGAAGGCCTCAATCATTGCAGGCTGATTCTTCACGACATCCAACAAACTAGCGTCCCAATCTACCTGTTCCCAACGATCCTTCCAAGTTGCCCACCCCGTCGGATGATGGACCAACGATACGTATACATCGTAAGGGTAATCTGATGGATAAAAACGTTCAGGATGAGGCCGGGAAAGACCACTTATGGAGAAAACACTTTTCTTCGTTTCATAATGGTCCAAACATCTATTCATATAATCCAAGAAAAAAGGAGATGTCTCTAGATCATCCTCCAATACGATTACTTTCCCATATTTCTGGATTATTTCTGATACACCCGTTATGACGGACGTCCCCAAACCAAGATTCTCTGCCCGTTCGGTGATATGAACTTCTTTAAATGAGGGAGTTCTTGCTAATTCATGAGCAACTACTCGAGCCTCAAAGACTCTTTCTACCTGCTCAGAAGTAGCACCCGGTTTAACTCCATCACAAAAAACGAATAAAGATGATTCTGATGCTAATTCATTATTAGCAAGCCATGTCAATGTCTTTCTTAAATGATCTGGGCGATTATAACAAAAAACAATAATTGGCGCTAACTTCACATCATCAAATGACTTCATATTTATTCCACATCTTGAATATCTGCAAACTAATTCCTCTTCGTATTTGATCGAACAGTACAGCCATGATAAAAAAAGTAACTGAGAACAAAAACAGATACAACACCTGCATTCCTAAAGAAGAAGAGCCCTCATAAAAACGACCAACGAGAGGATATAGATAACCAAATCCAAAATAAGTATTTTCTTGAATTAAATATACCGCTAATGCTGAGGCAGCAACATAGTTAATGAATCTGCTATGAAACTGAAACGACACAAAAAACAAGAAGAAACAAATTGATGAAAAAAGAACGACAATGTTATTATATCCAAGATGAATACACTCAACACCATATTCTCTACTTAACTTTGCCAAAAAAAAAAGAATGGACGATAATACATAACTCCCGAAAAGAAAGCCTCTTCTCTTCGAAATCCATTCCACAGAAAAATGTCTCCTCAAACATATTCCTATCCAATAAAGATAAATCATCTGAGAGCCATTAAAACCATTATCATTAAAAAGCGGTGTTTGCCAAAAATTGCCAAAATACACATTAATAATAGTCAATAGCACCAATATCAATAGGTCTTGCTTCTTTTCTAGATGAGAAGCTGCTATATTAATTAAAGGCGATGTCAGATATAAAATGAGATACGCATTGATAAACCACCAACAACTATGAGAAAAAGGCATCAATGCATAAGAAAACAACGATTTTCCCACTGACCCGCCATCATATAATAAATGAAAAACATAGGTCAAAGTTCCATAAAACGCACAGATAAAAAACAAGTTGAACAACCCCTTCCATGAAAACTTAATTCTAAACCAACCACTGATGAGAACAAAGCAGTTCACCCCTATGTAGCAAAACGCATCAAGCATTTTCCCTAACTCAGAACGAGCAAGTAAAGAATCGCCACTTAGAGGTTGAAAAATGAAATGACGAAGTACTATCATAAACATACAAATCAGCCGAAGCAATTCTATATTGCTTTCCCGCAAAGGCTTTAGAGGCAATAATTCTGTCGATATCGAATAGCCCTTCATCAGACTGAGTAGAGATCTAGTAATGCAACGCGACAATTCGATAAATCTCCATAAGAACGGACATTCCTAACTCATAATACATCGGCAACCTCACCAAACAATCCGCATACCGGTCACAGTTCGGCAGTTCCCGCCCGTCGTGCTTATCCAGATAATACGGGCTGCTGTGCAGGCTAAGATAATGGAAGACAGCCTGGATATCGTTCTCTTTCAGCCACTTAATAAGTGCTGTCCTCTCCTCCAGGGAGTTGCACACCAGATAGAACATGTGCGCATTATTCGTCGCATAATCCGGGATATCAGGGAGCTGGAAACGACCGGCCTCCGCCAACGGTTTCAGCAGCTCATAATACCGGTTCCACAGCGATTTCCGCTTTTCCTGAATCTTATCCAACTGCTCCAACTGCGCCCACAGGAAGGCAGCAATTACCTCACTGGGCAAGAAAGAACTACCGGTGTCACACCAGCCATACTTATTCACTTCGCCACGGAAGAACTCGGCACGGTTAGTCCCTTTCTCCCAAATGATTTCAGCACGCCGGATGAAACGCTCGTCATTGATAGCCAATAAACCACCTTCACCGGCGATGATATTCTTTGTCTCATGAAACGAAAATGCGGCTAGATGCCCAATGCTTCCAAGCGGACGACCTTTGTAGTAGGAATCAATCGCCTGGGCAGCATCCTCGACAACAAGGATCCCGTGCCGATTTGCTATCTCCATAATCCTGTCCATATCGCAAGCGACACCGGCATAATGGACAGGGACAATCGCTTTGGTCCGAGGCGTAATCAGATCCTCGATCTTCTCCGCATCGATGTTCGGATTCCGTTCCATACTGTCTGCGAAGACAATTTTGGCACCGGCACGGACGAATGCAAGAGCCGAGGAGACAAAGGTATAACTCGGGACAATCACCTCGTCACCCGGCTGGATATCGCACAGGATAGCGGCCATTTCCAAAGCATCCGTGCAACTCGTCGTCAAAAGACACTTCATGAAGCCGTATCTTTCCTCAAAAAAGTGTTGGCAGCGCTTGGTAAACACCCCGTTCCCCGAGATCTTGTGCTGATCCTCAACGGCCTGCCGGATGTATTCCAATTCATTGCCCGTCAAATGCGGGAGGTTAAAATCAATCATAAGACAATTCTCTTATCGGCCTGATAAACCAGATAACCACTCCTGTCGGCACTGCAGGTGACCTCTTTCAATTCATTGCCTGTCTTTTCCATCTCAAAGATGAACGGGGGCCTGGTTACACCATTGAATACGGGAAGCAATCGTTCTGTTTCTTTACAGAGGAAATAAACGCCGGAACAACGCCTTTTAGAAAACTCGGGAATCGTGAACTCACCCAAAGCGACTTGAATGACACCTTTCACAAAATCATAGCCGGTTGATAAACGGACCAGGTCGGATCCGATGAAATCGCCGCCCATCCGAGCACCAAGTTCGATGATGAAAATCTCGTCGTTTTCCGTAATTCGGAACTCAGTATGAGAAGCTCCATCCGTTATACCCAAAGCATCTAACGCCTGTTTGGTCGTTGCATAAAGCCTATCATAAACATCCTGGCTAAGATTGGCGGGCTGATGATGCTCCAATTCTACAAAATGGGGGGAGCCCGTCGTAACTTTATCCGTTACCGTGAGCGGATAATGATGCCCACGATGCGAAATGAACTCAACGCTGACTTCCCGTCCTTCGATATACTCTTCAACAATGGCTTGATGCTTAAATGAAAACGCGAGGGCTTTCTGGGCTCCATCGGCAAGTTCATCTGCCGTCATCGCCTTTGCCACCCCAAGACTTCCGGAACGGTCACAAGGCTTGACAATGACCGGGAAACTCCACACCCCCGAAAGAGCGTCCTCCACGCAATTGATCCTCAAATACTTTGGACACTTGATTCCGGCTCGGGAAAAAGCCTCACGCATCAGAAACTTATCGTTTGCCTTCATGGATGCCACATAGGAATTCCCAGGAAGGCCCATCCTCTCAGCCACATAAGCAACAGTAGGAGATGCCGTATCAGAAGCAATCGTACAGATTCCATCGATCCTCTCTTCCCGACAGATCTCCAGAATCTTTTCTTTCTCCACGATGGAAATCGGATAGAACTTGTCTGCGATTTCCGCACAAACTGCTCCCTCTGCCCAAGCAAAGCAGATTACCCTATGCCCCAACTCTTTAGCCGTCAAGACCAAAGGTCGCTGAAGGTAAGAGGCTCCTATCACACCAAGGGTACTCATGGCATAACTCAAATGATTCTCTTTTGATTTCAACAAAATGAGCTTCTGCTGACTATTTATGAATCAAGTTCTTTGACTAGTTCGTTAATCCGACTCATTGATGCCTGCCTCCCGTAAATTGACATCAAAACTTGTCTATTGTGAATAATACAATCTTTTGACAATCTCCCGACATCGCTTTTCAAGTCTTTTAATAAATCCTTCTCAATAGAAAACAGAATCAGTTCTATATTCTTAAAATACGTATACTGCATACTCTTCTCACTCATATAAACACGTGCACCCAACCATAACGCAGTAATGATATTTCCTAAAGCTTGTGGACGGTAATGATTCATGATAACTACACTACAACTCGAAATAATCTTATTGTATTCGCCTCTCGGCAAGAACGCAGTCACCGGATAGAAGACATCATTAAAATAGGAATAACCTTTCTTGATTATCTTTGTTTTTATCCAAGACTCGCCATAGCTTAAAGGAACTATTATTCTTCTATCTATAGAAACCTTTCTTAAAATACTAAAAACATCTAAATGATTACACTCAACAGCACTAGAATTACCAATCAGGATATTGTCGCCATTAATAGTTAGATTCATTGCATCTCCAAGAGTATCCTCAATAGAATAGTAGTTATACCAAAGATACTTCATTTTGTTATTCACGTACTCAGATGCAAACAGAAACTCATCTGAGATATCGGTCAAACAATAATCAATTCGTTGAAATAACTCATTGGGGAACTCATATAGATTCTTTGGTTGTCTCCTTTGCTTTACCAAACGCTTCAATGCTTGCCACCTCATTAGAGAACAAGTACGTGGTGCCAGAAAGGACATCTGTAAATCCTTACGCCCGTAGATCTCTCCACCCCAGAACACCCAAGCGACTTTCACAGTCTTAGGGACTCTACGTAAAACAAACTCTTCCCAAGGCCAAAAAAGCCCATGAAGTATAATTGCTTTATACTTGGATAGACCTTCAACTATTTTTGTAAAACTATCACTATTCGGATTAACTACTTGAACACCTTCATACTCCAGGAAAAACTTCGGTTTCTCGTCGGTCTCCGTAATTAAAACAAATTCAGAAGCAACTTCCAAATATCGGAATTGCTTAACAACGTATTCGCTGAATTTATCATCTGTCAAAAAATGGAGAATCACAGCAATCTATTGATAATCTTACATGTTCTTTCTGCCATCTCAACTGTAAAATGAGAATCATTGAATAAATTAATCACGTGGTCAAATAGCCATGCAGAGTTACTAGGACCTCCAAGAGGCGAAATCGGGCGATAATGCGAACTTGCAAACAATCCATCCGAAAACAATGCGTCCAGAACTCTGTCTTTATTGCTGACTCGTATATTGAATCTCCAGTTTTGGAACTCTTCTTTGAACTGGATTTGATATGGTAATAATTCGCGATAAATATCGTTGAGGCATTCGCGTTGAGAAACAGATTCTACCGTTTTTTGAACCAAAAGCTCCTGATTTAACACCCATGGATTATCATAAAGAAATGAGCCCGTTTTTAGTGGACTATAACTATACTTTAGATAATCTTGCATAAAAGCATACCCTCCACACCCTAAGTCAACTTGTTTTTTTTCACCAACACTATAAAGACAAATATCAGCAACGGTATCTGGAGTTGATAGAGATGGCATACATAAGCAACGATCATCAATAATGATAAAGTCTGAAGCTGATCTTTTAATCTCTAAGAACAAGCTTTCGAAACTGCGTTCTGTACCATAGGTATGGACAAATAGCATTCCCGAAAACATATCCAAATTGGAGAAGAGCTGCTTAAAATCAAGGCACAAACTTTCTTCATTGACATCTGCGAATACTACTCTAGTACCAGACTCTTGGAATACTAAGGGGATAACCTCGCAAACATTCAAAGGAACAACAAAAGGTTTCTCGAATCTATTTGAGGATAAAAAATTAAAGAGTATCCTTGACGCTCTATTATCAGAAACCAAGCGCATGAATATATCTCATCTCAGTGAAGAAATGACACCAAATTGATAGCAGCAATCTAAACAACTTCAAAAACGCAGTCATTGAAATAATTGAAGCCCCAATCTTTTGCCCAATAATTGACTATCTTCTTTTGGTAAGTCTCGACCTCAAACGTTAATGAGTTGTAAAGACAATCATACAGATTCCATGAATTTGTGATATTTCCATGACCTATCCAGAAATTCGTCTTATACCTACCAGGAGTAAGATTCAAATTCTGCATTGTAACCTGCACCTCATATTCTTCTGTATCCTGAGAAAGTTCCAAAGAATCACTGCATGTCAAGCCAACACGATTATCGGTAAGAATATCATCAACTAATACTGTCAAATTGACACTCTTAATACTGGGATTAGTACGACGAAACCTAATCCTGAAACATAAAGAGTCTAACGAATCGACTTTATATGGGGTTAATCTTTCAATTTCGGTTATTTCGACTTGATGATTGCTATCATCATGAATTCTAAAATGGGCAATATCCTTACCAGAAATTAACGACAAATCTCCTAATTCTTTAGAATTCCCCGATATATAATAATTAACTACTTCAGATACTTCTCCCATATGCTTCACGCCCCCATTCTCTAAAAGAACTCCATGATGACAGAGACTTCTGATGCTCGCCATATTATGACTCACAAACAACACCGTTCTCCCTTCTCCCCGGCTCACATCCTGCATCTTCCCGATTGCTTTCTTCTGGAATTCGGCATCGCCCACGGCAAGGACCTCGTCCACAACCAAAATTTCGGGTTCCAAATGCGCCGCAACCGCAAATCCCAACCGAACCGTCATACCCGAAGAATAACGCTTGACCGGCGTATCGATGTACCGCTCACAACCGGAGAAAGCAATAATCTCGTCCAGTTTCCGCGATACATCGTTCTTGGTCATACCCATGATGGCTCCGTTCATGTAGATGTTCTCCCGACCGGTCATCTCGGGGTGAAAACCTGTGCCTACTTCCAGGAGGGCGCCGATGCGGCCACGGGCGCGGATGACGCCCGTCGTCGGCCCTGTCACCTTGGACAGTAACTTCAGAAGAGTGCTCTTTCCCGCACCGTTCTTGCCGATAATCCCCACGACATCGCCCTGCTCGATCTTGAAATCGATATCCCGGAGTGCCCAGACATAGTCACTGCCTCCGGCTGTCGTGCGGTCGTTGGTCTCTCCAATCTTCAGATACGGATCTTCCTTTCCTAAAATATTCATCTGCCACCACCGGTTCAGGTCGTGTGACAACGTCTTCGTGGATACCAGTCCCAGGCGATACTGCTTCCCTACGTGGTTGAATTCTATGGCTGTTGACATAATTGTTTCTAAATTACTTCTATTATTGAGACGCCTCTGACGACATCTGTATCTTCTGGAATAAGCGAACCAACGATGTAAATATAACGGAATGCGATGCAAGCATCTTTAATTTAAGCTTCTTTGACGCATGCTTTATTTGTTTTGCCTCCTCCACTGCTCTCTTCCTATCCCCGTATCTGAATGCAATCTGAAAAGCTTGTGTATGGTAATAATCATTCACACCACCCTCATCATAACTCCAACGCTCTGGGAAGCGAGACGAAAGATATTTCCACATCGCCAAATCATTTTTGATGTACGCAATCTGATGCTCCATACTCTGGGTATTGGATACAGAAACATGATCGCGTCGCCATACTGCAGTATGATCAGGGTGGAATGCAAACGGGACCTTACTTGCGAAACACGCATACATCACATAATCCAAAGACTTAAATCCCTGTTTTCGGAATTCATCAAAGTCAATCATTTCCAGTAGCGAGGACTTGAATACGACCGAACAATTACCAATTCGATAATTCTCGATAACCGAGAAGGCATTCCCACACTGGAAAGCGTTCCTCTTGTCACGAACCAGCCCTGAAGGATATAGTACATCTACTGCAGTGTGCACCAGACCGACATCAGGATACCGCTCAAAAACGCTCATCTGCTTTTGCAACTTTTTTGGATCAGACCAATAATCATCACCATCCAACATTGCGATATAGTCGCACTCGTCCTCCTTCATCCGTTCCATCACGGAGAGAGTATTGCCGACGAGACCGAGATTCGACTCATTAGAGAGTACAACAACCTTACTAGGATATTTGCATGCATACTCCTCACAGATGGAACGAGTTCTATCTGTACTACAATCCTCACCAATATATACGACAACATCCTGCCCACAGGGCTCTTGTTCCAAGACACTGTCAATCGCATGAGCGATATATTTCTCTTGATTATATGTTACAATGCAAACTCCAATCATTTCTCAGTAGAGTCGATTATTCCCTGTCTCTTTCCAAAATCAATATGTCAGCCAAACACAAGCATCCTGAAACGACAATCACTGATGCACCATCACTAATCGGAAGGATTCAAAAATTATTCAATCGTACAACTTCTCACAATTGGCTAATACCTTGCGACAATCTCTTCATGGACACCAGTCCCAGGCGGTACTGCTTCCCTACGTGGTTGAATTCTATGGCTGTTGACATGTATATATAAACTGTATCGATTATTTTCTAAATCTAATTACCTTGGCCGGATTACCTCCCACCACCGCCCAATCAGGCACATCCTTCGTGACGACAGCTCCGGCTCCAATTACAGCACCATGGCCGATCCTGCGACATCCGGAACGGACGATAACCCGCGCCCCAATCCAGACATCACCGGCAATGTGAAGCGGTGTCTTTTCCTTTCCGCCTTGGGATCCCATAGGGATATCGGTCCGATCAAAGTTATGACCTCCGCCCAGGAACAGCACATCCTCTCCCATCATCAGGTAGTCATCGATCGTCACAATCCGGTTCAGCGACTTGAAGTTCTTCCCCAGCCCACATGGCTTCCAACTGTAAAATCTCTTCCGGAGCCGAAATATGCTCCCTGTTCCACATTCAGATCCTCGCACCTATGCTCCGCATCCTTCCGGAACAATAGCCGGCATGCCCACCTGCGAATTCGCAGGGCCGGTTTCCCAAAGACCGGAACGGTGGACTTGGGAAGGAAGCGGGCGAAGGAGTAATAGAAGAGCTGATAGAAGGACATGGCGTTCATGCTAGATTATGAGACAACGACTATCGTTTTAAACGAAGAACACATATTCCGATACCTGCCAACATGGACATCCAAGAGCGATGCTTTACTCCCAATCTCGTCCACCAAGTCCAACAATAAGCAGGCTTTCGGTATTGTTTCAATGAACTACGGTTAATTCGTGAATCCAGAAGATTGTAAAATGCGCGCACATCAGCAATAGACTCCAGACGCAATAAATAGCGAAATGCCTGCTTGATATTCCAACTCCCCCCTTCCAGAATGGTCTGCGCAAATGCATTCGATTGATTCTCTAATCTTTCGTACAAGGACAACATTCGGGTACCAAGGAAAGCAAAGCCAAATGCATGTTTATATGAAAATGTATGGGTAATTGAACTCGAAGTGATATAAAAACGATAACCACATTCATCACAGTATGACATTCTCTCCGCATAATACAGATGGATGCATATATAATCTGCATCCTCATAATAGGCACCTTCTACGAAAGGATAGTGAACCCTTTTCAGAAAGACTCTTGAAAACAGATAACTCCAAAGCGCCGAAGACCAATAAGGAAAATCCGACTGAAACTGTACTCCTGAGAATACATGCTCAACTGTGATTTGAGGCGACATCGTACCAATCAATCCACCTTCGGAGTTATATTTCTCAACGCGCAGCGCTATCATATCCAGATTCTCTTTCTCCAGCCGATTCAGAGCCGTAACTACCCCCGGACCAACCTCGTCGTCACTATCGACAAAGGCAATGCACCCACCCCTCGCCACTGCCAAACCCGTATTCCGCGCCGCCCCGAGATTCCTGTTCACCAAATGATTCAGGACCACCAGGTTGGCGTGCTGCTTACCGTACTCCCGAAGAATCTGCAGCGTATTGTCTGTCGAGGCATCATTGACAGCAATCACCTCGAACTCCTCCTCCGGCAGCCCCAGTGCATAGATGCTGTCCAAGCACCGGCGAACCGTCTTGGAGGCGTTATAGCAGGGGATGATGAAGGAGAGGCGCATGCTTATATATAGATGGGCAAGAAGCGGGGGAAGGAGTAATAGAAGAGCTGGAAAAAGGACATTAGCGAAAAACTGACGATTTAAAAACAAGACTATTGAATCACGCTCTACAAACTGGCTGAGTTGTATTGCAGCCGTAGAAAATCGGACTTCATACCTTGCTCCTCACTCCATTCATATAATTCAACGAAAACATCATCCGGAGAATAATCGATAAAAGCCCCAAGCAATGTTCCATGCACACATCTCGATAGTGATTGACCTGGCTGATATGGAAAAACCATTGACTCTAACCTTTCTCGGTCCGATTTTCTCCCCCTTTTATTTCGCCTTCGCTTCATCTCAACCGCAAGTAAATTCTCATGTCCCCGGCTCTGGATGAGTAAGTCGCTGACCATTTTTTGCGGTTTCTTCATACTGTTCTCATAACACTTGGGACCGCCCTCTCCCATCCGGTTATACTCTACATCGGCAAAGAAATCAGCGAACAAATGAGAATTGTGACCATTATCGTATTCCCGCATGATGTTTTCCAAATGATGAGCCAACCTCGCGCAAATGTTCCTCTCTGACACCCCGGACCGGATATTGTCGTAGTCTATCTCATATAATCTACGCAAAGAAGGTAACAGTATTTCATGAACAAGGGTTTCACGAATAACTCTATTTGAGGGGCGGATAATCATTTTAGTAGATCGGTAGATTTCAGCAACAATGACTTAACCAAATATTTCTCTTTTCTGTATACCAAAACTGCTAAAACACAACACTATCTTCTTTCAGATAATCCTCCAAATTACTCTCAACGAAATTATCTTGATAAGTGTTCAGAGAAAGCTTCCTATCATTCCAATGATACCTTCCTCCTAATTCCTCGTCAATCTGCAAGAGAACCAGATCAAGGTACGTAAGGATCGTTGCGGTTTGATTCATCACTTTCTTAAGAGTGGTATTTATATTGGGGCAATCAGAAGTTACACTTTCATTCTTACTCTGGCTCGAAAACAGTAAGGCATCTTTGTGAATCGCAACTTGAAGAAAGATAAACTTCGCAAGAACAGACATAAGTAACTGATGCTTTTCTAACCGATAATGAAGCAACAACTCATTAATCTTATCCTTTTTGCAAAATGGGGTATAATCAATTCCGTTGATACTATTCGCTGCCATGGCAGCATTATTACAAATAGGTTGAATCAAATTATCGGCAACAGTATCATGCTTTTTTAAGGCTCGCTTACAATTCCCTTTGATAATCAAGATTTGCCCATACAGATTTGCAAAATGTGAAAACAATGCTGCTTCTGTTGCAAACTTCAATTGCTTATATTTGATTAACTCACAAATCAATACGACAAATAAACTGGCAAACGTGCCGCTCGAAACCGCAAAAAGGAAGTCGTGAGACAGCCACATAGAATTGGCTATGACAAACTGATTCTCCATATTGAGAGCAACCAGATAAGTCAAGACTAATGATATCAGAAGTCCTACAAGAAGCCATTTAATGGTATTAACAGTCGTACTCATCATTTAATTAAGTCAAGCACAAACAATCTCCAGTCTCGCGCTGCTCACACGGCCCACACATACTCGCACTCCCTTGTGTCGACCTATCATCGACCTCCCCAATCTTGAGATACGGATCCTCCTTCCCTAGCACACTCGTTTGCCACTACCGGTTCAAGTCATGCGACAACGTCCTGGTGCTCAGCAGCCCCAGCCGGTATTGTTTTCCTACGTGGTTGAATCCTATTGCGGTTGACATATTTCCTAATTCTAAAATGCAACAGTTTCATCAAACCATCTTTCATCGCTCAGGATATTTAACAAACACTTCCCGACCTCATTAAGATGAACTGTCGGTTGGTTTTTCCAAAAACCTCCAATCTCATTATCGATTAAGCCCAAATTAATCAGCTCATTTGTCGCAGTGGTAAAGAACTCACAATCCGTCTTATATATAGGTAAAGTTTTTAAGTCCGCTACGAAAGATCTTTCAACAATGGATACCAATCTTAGCATCATCTCGTGAGTAATATGCTTTTTTACTGCGGCTTTAAAAACAAACCCCATAATTCGTGCTTTCTCTTCAGAGTCTGATTTTAACAAAAGAGATAATAAATACTCACCTAACTTTCTTTGTTTGATAGGACTTAAACGCCCCAAATAAACATTAATCTCATTTTCTTTCCCATTCATTGGATTCAGAAAACTAGCAAACTTCTTAAAAAGAAGAAAATCAGATATGCTTATACCTGTTCTATAAGCAGATACAACAATTCCACCAAATGGAATACCCTGCAGAGCATCAAGGATATTTCCGGACAAATCTGCTGCAGGAGAATTGAATAATTCTCTAATGGATTCTATGGTATTTGGTTTCTGTTGGGTCATAAAACACTCTATCTGCAGATACATTTATTCGGAAGAAACACCTAATCTATTGTCAACGACTTAAGATCCTGCACAAATTGCTTAAACCCCACATTCTCCTTCGAAATCATCTCAACATCGGCCTTCTTCCTGATCATCCTCAAGATGGCACGATAAGCTTTTCGTGAATTCGGAGAATTCTTGTCATCCTTCGAAACAGTGGTCATATTCTTCTTTCGCAAAGCATCATTCAGCAAAAACAGGCAGTTATGGTCGGCACACCGATGCTTGTCGGAATAGACAAGCGGTAACAGCCAGCACTCCGTCTCATCTATACAGATGGCAAATACAATGCGACTATGGTCTTCATCATTGCCATCGTCAAAGATCTTCGATTCCAGATTCTGTATGATATCCTTCAGCAATACCTCGCTCGACTTCTTTTTGTGATTCGCATCCAAAGAATCCACACCATAGTGCTCACAGGCATCTGAATCCAACTGAATAACAAGATAATCGTTATGTTCCAGGATTTCCTTTCTCTTGACGGAATTGCAAAGAGAGATTACCCGGGACCAACCACCTCCTCCTTCCTGAATACGGACACCATTTTCCACCCGTGTCTCGGGTTGGATAGGGTTAATGACATAGGACTCACCCAGAAAACGTGTCAGAATTGTCTCCAGCACATTCAATTCAGAAACACCCTCGCAAATCAAACCGACAGTCTTCATCTCAGCCGCATTAAAAATTGTTGGGCAACCCCCCGATATAACCTTTCATCCAAGCCTCTGACAAAGGGACGGATGTCTGATCATTCCTCTCGATTGAGTTCAGCACCGTATATCCATCGATGTTGCGTCGTGCTACGAACAGACGCTGTTTTTCATCCGTCAAATCAAGAGCATCCAAGATATAAGGGCTATGTGTCGTTACAATGATCTGCTTATTGTATGCTTGCGACAGGGCAATTAGCTCTTTCAACACGCGAACCGACATCTTTGGATTCAAAGAAGACTCGATATTATCAATAGCGAAGAAAGAAGGTGTCTCGTCCGAAATGATCAGGGTAAAATATAGCAACAAATAGAGAAACGCCTCATTGGCACTCCTCTGGTCAAAGTAAGTCAAACCATCCTCCAGATACCGGTCATGAAGTCGGATAGAGTAATCATGGGAAGAAGAATCCAGGGGAAAATCCATGTCATCAAACCAATCGATGACACTCATCTTCTCTCTGATTATATGCAAAACATCCCGGCCGTCTTCACTTTGCGACAAACCCTTTAAATACGGGAACAGTCCTTTCCCGTTCTTTTCAATGATACCGGTTCCCGTAGGTTCAAATGAACGGAGGGCACTTTCCTCGGGCGAATAGATAACAAAAGAGCGAAGGCCATTCACTTCTGTATGCGAAATAGAAACCGTATGACCATCGAGACGAAGACGGATATTGGCAAACACACCTTCATCCTTGAACAGCTTTTTTAACAACTCCGTATACTCAGCATCTGGACTGGAAAAGGATTCCAAGAGTTTACTCGTTTCTCCCTCAATAACATCTTCCCATCTGGCTGGTTTAACATCTTCGTTAAAACGGATTCTGAAAAGTGAAGCTACATCCTTCTCCGTCTTCACCAAAATTTCGATCTGGTCACTGCGGATACCCTCAAAAGCAGACGTCATCAAAGCCGGACTCGTCAGTCGGATTCCACGACCAGAAAACAATTCTGCATCAAGTTTATTGGAACTGGACAAAGCAGCAAGAGCTATGGCCTCCAGAATATTGGATTTTCCACAACCGTTCGCTCCGATCAAAACATTGAACTGTCCTAACTCAAAAGACTGGTTGACAACAGATTTGTAATTCTTGATGGTTAGCTGTTTTATCATTCCATTGTTTATTAATGGCTCGACTGCGAAATCGGCAAATACCACTATTTCCTATTCTTCAGAACCCAAAATGTAAAAAAGGCGGTTGTAACGCTACACCGTATCCATGAAACTCTTCTGCACCTTGTTGAAGATCACGATGCCCAGGGCGAGGATGACCCACATGAAGACGAAGCTGTACAGGAGCCAGCGCCAGCCCACGAACTCGCCGGCGCCCAGGAAGGCGTACTTGAAGGTTTCCAGGACGGGGGTGACGGGATTCAGGCACATGATCTTGTGGACCGGGAAACCCAGGAACTGCATGCCTTTGGTCTGGCTGAGCGGGTACACGATCGGGGTGGCGTACATCCAAAGCTGCACCAGGAAGGTGAAGAGGATCTGGAGGTCACGGTACTTGGTCGTCAGGGACGAGACGATGGTGCCGAAGCCCAGGGCGAGGCCGGCAATCATGGCAACCAGGAGCGGAGACAGGACGACGAACCAGGTAAGGTGGGCATGGCAATTCGGGTCCACAAAGGCATAGACGATGTACACGACGATGAACAGCCCGAACTGGATACCGAACCGCAGAAGGTTGCTGATCACATTCGCGATAGGCATCACCAGCCGCGGGAAATACACCTTGCCGAAGATGCCGGAGTTTTCCACGAACGTATTGGATGTCTTGGTGATACAGTCGGAGAAATACTGCCACAGGCAGGTACCGGCCAGATAGAAGAGCGGCCTCGGTACGCCGTCGGTCGGGATGCCGGCGATGCCGCCGAACACGATCATGTACATGATGACCGTGAGGGCCGGCTGGACGACAAACCACAGGGGACCCAGGATCGTCTGCTTGTACTGGGTGATGATATTACGCTTGACAAACAGGGAGCAAAGGTCCCGGTAACGCCACAATTCCTTGAAATCCACCGAAAAGAGATTGTCCTTCGGTTTAATTACAAGGTCCCATTTTTCTTCTGCCATTTGTGTCAATGAGATCGTTTATGCTTGAACAGGATATTTCCCACCGCACCCCAGAAATACCGCCAGTCGGTGGAAAAGGGGTGCCGATGGTACGCTTCGATATAACGCCGTTCCGATTCCTGGACCTCTTCCAGGGTTTCGGGCGTATGGGCATCGTAATAGAACGGGGGCAACAGGCCCGGCTTCACGCTGACGTGGAGTTCCTGCATTTCCGGCGAATAGAGGCTGAAGTACTGGCGGCTCAGCGGACGCACGCCCACCAGTTTCATCTGGCCTTTGAGGAGGTTGATGAACATCGGGAGTTCATCGACCCAGGACTGCCGGAACAGGCGTCCCCACATATTCACCCGGTAGTCGTTGGCGAACTTTCCGCCCTTCTGAAGCCCTTCATGCTCAAACATATAGGGCTGCAGGTACTCGGAATAGGAATACATGGACCGGAACTTGTACACGCCGATCATCTTCCCACGGTAGCCGACTCGGTTCAGTTTGACCAGGATACCGCAGGTAGGGTCGTCATCCCAGATGGGGTCCTTGACTTTGCGGCCCACCATGTAAAACTCTCCGTTATGGAAACTTTCGTCGATGACCTCGAACCCGGCCCGGTACATCCGGCCCAGAAGTTCCACCCGGCTGTAGCTGCGGTTCTTCCCTTTCGTCACCCACATGTAGAACCAGCGCGTCAGCTTAAGCTTCGCAAAGACACGGTGCCACAGGTAGTGGAAAGCGGCGGCCACCTTACCCGCGAAACCGGGATACCGCTTCTCGATGAGGGCCCGTTTCAGGGAGGAAGTCCGGGAATGGCAACAGATGTAGCCTTCATCGACAAGAACTTCGCTGGCCTTGTTCAGGAAGGTGTTCAGGTGACGGATCTGATTGAGTTTCTTCCGGTTGACAATCAAGGTAGGATGATGTCCCCGCAAGGTGTCCAGGGCATTCCCGTCATCGGTGTTCACGATGTAGGTATGGTCACTGAAACCGCCGATACGCTCCTTCAGCCAGGCCGAGAACGATTCCGGATCCATGTTCATGGACGCCCAGTGAATCTGCTTCAAGTCCTGGTTGCCCACGATCTGCTCTTCCAGCTTGGCACCGGTCTCCGTCCCGCGCTCCGAATAATCGGACGGGATGAAGGCCTCATCGTACTGGAGGGAGACCCAGGGACGGTTTCTCTTGCGAGAACGGCTCATGCTTTCAAGGCGCTTTCCAAGGTGGAACAGACGGTATCGATGTCTTCCGGGGTCAGATACGGATGCATGGGCAGCGACAGGACGCGGTCGCAGAGGCTTGTTGCCACGGGGCATGAGGATTCCTTCGCTTCGCTCGGAATGACCGTGGAAAACGCCGTCTGCAGGTGCATCGGCTTCGGGTAATACACCATCGCCGGAATGCCCGCGGCCTTGAGGGCCGACTGGACCGCATCGCGCTGCACCCGGTCCTGCAACCGGATGGTGTACTGGGCCCAGCTGGAGCGGAATCCCTCCGGAATGACCGGTGTGCCGACAAAGCCTTGCAGCCGGCTCGTATAGAGCACCGCCGCCTCATTCACGGCGTCCAGTTCATATTCCTTGAAGGCTCTGAACTTCACCTGAAGAATCGCTGCCTGGACCGTGTCCAACCGGGAATTCATGCCGATGCGGACATTGTCATACTTGAACGTCCCCTTCCCGTGTACCCGATAGGATTCGATGAGCGAGGCCCAGTCATCGTTGTCAGTGAATACAGCCCCGCCGTCGCCGTAGCAGCCCAGCGGCTTGGCCGGGAAGAAGGAGGTCGTGGAGATGTCACCGAAGCTACAGGCGCGGTGAGATTCCTTCGCTTCGCTCGGAATGACAGGGGAAGGGCCGCTCGGAATGACAGTTTCGTCATGGCCGACCTGATCGGCCATCCGGATGCTGCCACCAAAGCCCTGGGCTCCGTCCTCGAGAATGTACAGGCCATACCGGTCGGCGACAGTGCGGATGGCATTGTAATCGGCCGGAAGGCCGAAAAGGTCCACGGCGACAATCACTTTCGGAGTCAGCCGTCCCTCGGCAATCACTTTCCGGATAGCACGCTCCAAGTCCTGGGCATCCAGATTGAAGGTGTCCTCGCGTACATCCACGAACACCGGGGTCGCCCCTTCCAGGGAAACAACCTCGGCGGAGGAGAAGAAGGTGAAATCCGGCACGAACACCGCATCACCGGGGCCGATCCCCCACGCCTTCAGGGCCAGAGTCAATGCATCCGTACCGTTGGCGCAGGTAAGGCAGTGCTTCACACCCACATACTCGGCCAATTCCTTTTCCAGGGCCTTGACCTGCGGGCCCATGATATAGGCCCCTGAGGCCATCGCGGAGAGGACGGCCTGGTCCAGGTCAGGTTTAAGGACTTGATACTGTTTTTTCAGATCTCGGAATTCCATAGATTCTTTCGCTTCGGTAGATTCTTTCGCTTCGCTCAGAATGACAGGCGGTAAAGCTTGTTCGAATGACAGGCGGTACGGCTTCGCCAATGCTCGTCCGGTAAGAACGAGTTAACTAAATGATTATCAGATTTCTCGACTCCGCCCTTCGGGCTCCGCTCGAAATGACAAAAGTCATATCATTCGGCTCCGCTCAATGACCATAGCCTCTTGTCATTTCGACCGAGCGAAGCGAGTGGAGAAATCTATCCTTGCACCGGATGGAGGGTTCCCCCTTCCAGCCGGTAACGGCGGCCGCAAGCGCAGGCAAGGCTGGCGTCCAACCGCTTGCCGCATTCGCACACCCACCCGATCTGCCGGGCGGGAACGCCTGCCACCAAGGCGTAATCTTTCACGTCCCGCGTCACTACGGCGCCGGCGGCGACAAGGGCCGACCGCCCTACCGTGTGACCGCACACAACCGTGCAGTTAGCTCCCAGGGAAGCGCCCTCCCGGATGAGCGTCCGTGCATACACGCCGTGCGCCGGGAAATGCGCCCGCGGGGTGTTCACGTTGGTAAACACACAGGAAGGACCGCAAAACACGTTGTCTTCCAGTTCCACCCCTTCATAGATGGAAACATTGTTCTGGATGCGTACTCCGTTTCCAATGCGTACGTTCGGGCCCACGTTCACATTTTGCCCCAGTGAACAGTCCTTGCCGATGACGGCCCCGGACTGGACATGGGAGAAATGCCAAATCTTCGTTCCTGAACCAACGGAGACTCCGTCGTCCACATAACTGCTCGGGTGGGCAAAAAAATCAGGCATTCCTAAAAAAAATAAACAGAAATCTTCCCCTTCGCTGATTTCTCAACGTAGCCGAGACGAGACGCCCCGGCTACGTAAAGAATTCATCTTAAATCCATTATTACTCCTTGATGGAGGTGATCATGGTGCAGCGGCTGAGCTCCTTCATGTTGTAGAACATGTAGTCCACACCGCCCTTGTAGTCGGTCACGAGCTGGTTCGGATCCACACCGAACTCATTCACGAGAGCCTCATAGACGACGCGGGCACGATTCTCGGAAAGCATCAGGTTGTGGGCCGGGGTAGCCGTCTGCTTGTCAGCATAACCGCAGACGAGGTACTTGGTGTTCGGGGTGCTCTTGATGAGGTCCGCAATCGCGTGGATGTTGATGAGCTCCTTCTTGGAAATGTCCCACTTGTCGATGACGAAGTTGATGTGGAACCACACCTCGGGAACTTCCTTGACAATGACGGGATCCGGCACGGGAACGGTTTCCTTGACAATCTTCTCCACGATCTCCTTGTCATACTGCATGACAGAGACGCGCTCGGCCAGACGCCACTTGCTGTACTCCTTGCCGATGTTCCAGGCCAGGCCGACGGTAGCACCGAAGATACCGTCCACCTTGTGGTTCGCGGCCCAATGGGCGCCATCCGGCTCATCGATATAGGCCTCGCCGTCGAAGTCGTCACCGACCAGGGCGCCGCGGATATTGAGCATCAGGCGGAGCTGCTCGCCCAGACGGAACGTGTTGATCAAACCCGCGTTGAACGTGGCGCTCGGAGCATTTCCGGACTCGCTGAAACCGAAGATGACACCGCCGCCGGCGTAGGCATCCAGGTTGTAGAAACGATTCGGCTTGTAACCGCCGAAGATGGTCGTGATATCGCCATGGGCCAGCGCGAAGACATCCAGATAGCTGCCGCTCTGGAGAGCCAGGTGTTCAGAAGCATACTTGGAGTCCGCATTGTCGTAGTAGGTGACCTTGTCGGGGCGGAAGTTCGCATTGGTCATCCGGGGATTGTCGGACTTGCCCGGAGTCGTCTGGTACAGACCCTTGAATTTGCTCCAGTTGGCACCCAAACCGACACCGAAACTCGGGGAGACCCACTTCGTGAGATACAGGTCGATGGTCGGGAAGGTGAACATCTCGGGGACCTTCTTCGCGACTTTCCAGTCGTTGTCACCATAGTACATCTGCGTACCCACACCGGCATCCAGCTGCCAGTTGTGCCAGAAACCGTTCGTGAAAACGGAATTCTTGGAAAGGGTGGTCGTCGTGACGATCTTGCCGTTGGGCGTGGCCGTCTCTTCGACGATGGTCTTGAAGTTTTCATCCTCGCTCGTGGTGACCTTCACCTCCTGGGCGAAAGCAGTTGCCGGCGCAATCAGAGCGGCCGAAGCAAGCAGAACAAATAATTTCTTCATATCGTTAATAATTTGTTACTATCTACAAAGCATATTCAGTTTGCAAATTTACCATTTTTATTCAGAAAAACAAAAGAGCTCCCGCATTTTTAGCCTTTCCTTGCAGGGCGGGAGTTGCGCAATTCCCGGATTTAGCGTAACTTTGGAAACATGAAAAATCTTTTCACCCTGATTGTGGCAATTGTGGCCGTCTTTTCCTTCAGCCCGGAAGCCGGGGCCCAGGACAGCCAGACCCATCCCGTCCTTGTCGTGAACCGCTCCGGCAAGGTCACGCTCCTGTATCACCCGCTGAAACAATACGTAGGCACAGGAAAGCCCGCCCTGCTCTATTTCTGGGTGGCCCGCTACGACGAGTGCCGGGACGAAGCCGTGCGCATCCAGGCGCTCCATAAGAAATACAAGGACCGCGGCCTCATCGTCCTGGGCGTCCCCATGGACGGGGAAATAGACGAGACCACGGCCTCCCTGACGGAGCTGGGCATCACCTTCCCCCAGCTGTTCGACATGGATGAAGTCCCCTCCGGCGACTACGGGGTGGACGGCATCCCCTACACCCTTCTGCTCGGCCCTGACGGAAAAGTCCTCGCCCGGGATCTCCGCGGCGACGACTTGGAAAAGGCCGTACAGGGGTGCCTCGGTGGTTGATGTCGGAATCTCATCCGCAACCGCCAGGAAGGCTGCCTTTACGGCGGGCCAGGATGATGATGAAGAATGACACCATGAAGCAGGGGTGCTCGTATAGGTCCATCACCGGGACCCATACAAGCAAAAACACCCCCGGAATGCCCGTAAAATGCACCGCCAACGGCGATGCATTTTCGTAGCCCCAAATGACATTTTGTCGAACCTTTTCCTAGAGGACTTGGAGAAGATTTTGGAACTCAGAAAATGGATTCCAGACCCTTGTAATCCACTTTTTCACATCGTAAGCGTGAACCCGAAGAGGAATGTTGATCTCCTGGGGCCGGGTACAATCGACCTGACAGAGGCAGCACGACTTCATCAGAAATCATTTGCGGGTATAAAAAATTATCCCCATATTTGTCGTAGATAATAATAAAGATTGAGTATGCCAACTATTGTTTTTATTCGGCCTGCGGTTCTTTTTCTATTCGGACGAGCATCTTCCCATGCATGTTCATGTCAAGAATGGCGATGGAAAGGCCAAGATTGAGATTGAAACAGCAGAAGTGGTGGAGAACAATGGCATCAAACCGGCCGACCTTAAGAGGGCAGTCGATGCCGTGAAGCAGTATAAGGCCGATATGATCCGGGAGTGGAAGGCTTACTTTGGAGATGAGGACTAAAGATATGGAAGCAATCGTAAAACTTTGGTTTGACGCCGGTAGGATCTATATTCTTACCGACCAGGGCAATACCTACAACCGTCCGCTGGAAGCATTTCCGCTGCTGCTCGAGGCGACTCCCGAGCAGCGTGCCAAGTATGAGATCGGCTTGGATGGAGACGATATCCATTGGGATGAAATCGATGAATACATTCACATCAGCAGTTTCTTTGTGACGGCCGAACCGAACACGGACAACCCCATTGCCGATATCTTCAAGCGCTTCCCTTGGCTGAACGTTTCCGAAGTCGCCCGCACCCTCGGCATTAACAAGAGCCTTCTTTCCCGCTATATCTACGGAATCAAGAAACCCTCTGAGAAACGGACGCAACAGATTATCGGAACAATCCGCCGACTCGGGCGGGAGATGGCGTCAATTTAGTTCCCATGAAGAAAACCTTTCTCCTTCTTCTCTGTTTACTTTCTGTTCTTGTTGCCCATGGACAGGAACTGGCACCGCCGACCCAGGAATGGTGCGAATGGGCTTTCAGGCAACTTCCGGATCATCGTGATAATCCAATATAAGGTTGGGAAAGTGAAGGATGGGAAGACCAGCGTGGAGATTACCATACGCATCCCTGAGAGGCCTCCATATGAGCCTGTTAACCTTCAATTCACCATGTATCTCGTCTATGAAAACGAGTCGTGGCGAATAGATGATTGGTTTGACTGGAATGATGGAATGAATGGGTCTATGAGGAAAGCCCTGAGAGGATACATTCGCTGGTTTGCGGATCAAATTCCGGAAAGGCAGTAGCATGGATCTTCCCGTCCCGACAGGTCTGCGGATGGCCTTTCCATAAGTTATTGAGTATCAAACCCCTTTTTCTGTCGTTCCAGCAGACCCCATGCAAAAATATGAGGCCCGCGGATACCAAGCATGGAACGACCTGATACTCATGCACATACAAACACCCTTCCCGCAGACCCGTAAATAAAATGGAGATGGACTGTTTCCAGTCCATCTCCAGTAGCCCGGAGGGGAATCGAACCTCTATTTAAAGTTTAGGAAACTTCCGTTCTATCCGTTGAACTACCGGGCCGGAAGCAGAAAAAAGCGCTTATTCAGCGCTCTTCTCGATGATCTGACGACCGCGGTAGTAGCCGCACTCAGGGCAGACGCGGTGATACATCACCGTGGCGCCGCAGTTCGGGCAAACGCTGAGGGTGGGAACCGCAGCGTGGTCGTGCGTTCTTCTCTTGTCTCTCCGCTGCTTGGAGAGTTTGTGTTTCGGATGTGCCATAATTACTTATCTTTATTTTGTTTAT
>Ga0247611_10001070_pt1 | contig 50681 bp, 36 predicted proteins | sample 177DNAGHGhighgp2_FD_192422 | JGI IMG/M metagenome (GOLD analysis project Ga0247611, IMG submission 192422) | Sheep rumen microbial communities from Palmerston North, Manawatu-Wanganui, New Zealand - 1770 DNA GHGhigh gp2 | ecosystem: Host-associated > Mammals > Digestive system > Stomach > Rumen... | reverse complement strand
CGACGGTGAGCTCGTCGATGAGGTTGAAACTCTGGAAGATGAATCCGATGTGCCCCTTGCGCAAGGCGGTGCGCTGGCTCTCCTTGAGGTGTGCGACCTCCTTGCCGTCCAGCAGGTAGTTACCCTCACTGGGATTGTCGAGCAGTCCCAGGATGTTGAGCAAAGTTGTCTTGCCGCATCCCGACGGCCCCATGATGGCAAGGAACTCACCCTTGCTCACCTCAAGGTTGATGCCACCCAGGGCGATGGTGTAGCCGTTGGAGTAGCTGAACACTTTCTTCAGGTCGGTGATCTTTATCATTGTTTATCGTCGTTTAGTCGTTAATCATTCGGTCTTGATGGTTGATGCGGGGTTTTTGCGTGCTGCAATCAACCCTTGAAGTAGCACAGTTCCCAGCATGATGCCGCCCACGAGCAGCAGGCTGAGTGCAAAAATCCACCATTGTGGTGAGACGCGTTCGGCAAAATAGCTGAGTGTCTGTTGCCCGAAGTGCCATGCGATGGGGGCGGCAGTGGCAAAACAGAAGAGGATGATCCATCCATAATGGCGGCACAGCATCCACACGACTTGGCCCGTCGATGCACCGGCCACCTTGCGGATGGCAATCTCCCTGCGGCGATATTCGGTCTCAAACATCATCATGCAGAAGAGTCCGATGAGCGTGATCACCATGCTGAAGAATGCGATCATGTACACCTGGTTGAAGAAGCGCAGCTCGTTGCTGTAAGAGTCAGATAAACTTTTGTCGTAGGGTGCCATCCTGGTGGCAAGGCCTTTGCTAAAGGTGCGCACGGCACGGTCGGCCTGTTGACGAGATCTGGCATCGTCACCGCCAGCACCTGTTCGCATGATGACCTTGTCTCCTGGATAATCCTGATCGAGAATGAAGACAAACGGTTGATTGCTGTTGACGCGCAGGGTTCCATAGCGGATATTCTCGCACACGCCGACGACTCTTGCGCTGTCGGCTTGCTCGTCATCGGCACTGGTCAAGATGTAATCGCCCAGCCCTAACCAAGGCCACATGCGGCGCGCAGCCTTGTTGATGATGACGGCCGTGCCATCGTCACGGGTGAAATCCCGTCCCTCGACAATCTTGATGCCCATGGTGCGCATGAAGTCGTGGTCGACATAGGTGCAGTTATATCCCATCAGGTGCCCTTGATGTCGCACCTTGATCATGTAGTGGCCGTCGGTAGCACCCAGCATGGTTGAGGCAAAGGTCACGTCTTCCACATCGGGAATGTGCATCAGGGATTGCTCGAGTTCCTCGCGTTCTTCGGGCTCGGGCAACTCCTTCAAGTTGGCGAATAGCAGTTGTTCCTTGTCGAAACCATAGGGGGCATTGACAATGTGATGACTCTGCAATATCAAGATTCCCATATAGTTGGTCATCAGTAAGGTGATAAACACTTGTAGCGACGCCAGCACCATGCGCAACTTGCGTCCTTGCGGTGTCAATCCAAAAGTGCTCTTCAGTACCATCGATGGCGGAAAAGAGGTGGTGAAAATAGCTGGGTAGCTACCTGCCACAACTCCCACCAGAATGGCAGTCCCCAATGTGACCGCTGCTGCCAGCCAGTGGCTGTTCAGCGCAGGGCTGCCGCTGAGGGGCAGTGTGGTGATGGGCAGCATGGACAGCGCGTGGCAAATGGCTAATCCTGCTACACATGTGGCCACCGACATGATGATGTGCTCGGCTATCAGCTTCATGCGCATCTTGTGACGATCGGCTCCCAGCACGAGGCGGATGTTGACACTGCGCATGCGCAATGGACTCTCGGCCAAGGAAAAATTCAAGAAATTGATGGTGGCGATGAGGATGATGAGCAGGCATGCCAATTCCAGAATGGTGATCATGGGCTTGAAACCATTTTCTCCAGACGTGTGGGTCGAATACTCAAAGTAACTGCTCCCCAGTGGCGTGAGCTTGAAATTAGTTTTGCTGACAATTGATTTGTTGTTGGCCAATTGCTTGCCATATTGATCAGCATTGGCATCGAGGTCGGCCAGGATGGCCTGTTTGAGGCTGTCACAAAAGCTCTTGAGGTCTTTGGGGACTATGGAAAACTTCACATAGCACTTGTAACGGCTCAGGAATTGGTACTTGTCGATGTCGCCCATGTTGCCGTAGATGCAATTGGGTATTTCGCTGTTTTTGGGAAAGTCCTCATACACCCCCACAACGGTGAGATGTGAGATCGAGTCATCATAAAGCAGGTCCATCTTTTTGCCAGCGGCGTGTGTGGTGCCAAAGTATTCCAGAGCGATTGAAGCTGGAATGATGCGCAGGTCGGGAACTGTGTCGGTCGCTGCCCATTCGAGCCGTCCGTCAATCAGCCGGTTGGTCAATGTGCTCAATGCTGTGGCATTGCACCAGCAAATGTCATAGTTGAGTCTTTTCTTGCCCTTGAGGAAAGTGAACGTGAAATTGTTGCCATCATGGATGTCGCGCATGAGTGAGACACCATCCACATGATTCAGCCGCTTGAGTGCCTCGGCAAATGGGCGGCACACGTTATCGCTATAGTCCCACTCATTGTACTCGTAGTCGCTCTCTACCCTGTAAAGTGTCTGATAATCGTCCAGAGCGTGATTATAGGAGAGTTGATAATCGATTTGGGTCAGTAACAGATAGAATGAAGCAAATGCGACAATCAAGCCGATAATGTTGAGTGTTGTCGCCAGCTTAAAGCGTCGAGCCGTGTAAATGATATTATTGAGAATCTCACGCATGGACAGTCCCTGTTGTTTGCTGATGCAAATGTAGTGTGTGATGAGCAATCTGTCAACTTTTTCTATCAATAAATGATGATGTTGTAAGCATTTATCCGCTTTGCTGTCTTTTTTTTACTGTATCGATTGTGAGTGTGGCCGATGTCGATCGAGTCGACTTCATGCTGTGAAAGGTATCAATGCGGCTCATTGCCGTGGCGTTAGGTGCACGTTCGCAAAATGCTCACATGAGCGAAAAGAAGGGTTAATGTGTGTTAAAAATATTACTAATTGTTGAAAATTATGAGATTTTATTTTAAATTTGCAAATTAAAATCAAGTTATGATTAGTAACCGATAAACTCAATTGAAATGAAAAAGTATCTATTAATTTTGGGCATGATGATGGCTCTGGCCATTAATGCCAATGGCTCCTCTCTCGAGAAGAGAGTTCCTTTTGGTTTGTTTGACTTTGAACAGAGGACTACTTACTCAGAGATCATTTTTATCTCTTTCGACAACGGCATGCAGCCCATGGGAGGCAAGCCTCGCAAGCCTGTTGATCCAGGACGGCCTCAAGGCGGCAATAACCCTGTGCATGAGGCGATGCAGGGTATAGGTTCTGGCAATCCCTTGATGGTTATGTCCAATGGCGTTCCTGCCTCGGATGTCAATGGCGGCAATATGATGATTGATCAGGCCTTGGATGCGGTATTGGCAGGTGACATGGACATATCCGATGTGATCACACTGGTAGAATTGATGGTTGAAATCGAGGATTAGTAGTGCCACAACAGCGACGATAAATGCACCGCCGGGAAACACTTTGTTCTATTACCTGATTGAATGTGTTCCCCGGCGGTGTCGTTTTGACGGCAGTCGGTTGTCACTGCCATGCGATGATGACCATGAGCAATGCTGATTATTGTGATCTACTGTGTGTTTTGCTTTTCGGCTGAATTGATATCTTCCAAACTAAGGTGTTGCCAGGAACCATCATAGTGGTTGGTGAAAATAGATATTTTATTAGCTTATCCATGATGAATCAAACTTAACCCTAAATGCATGTCATGGTAATCATATAGAAATAAAGGCGGTTCCTGGCTCTACCTGTTGCAGGCGGGGCGGCGGCACGAGCCGCCCTGGTGGAGAGAATAGATATGATACATTCCCGCAAGTGCAGCTGTCCATCAACCGCCTGTGAAGTCCACTGTGCCATTAGCAGCGGCGTGATGGGTTGGATCAATTATGAAAAAATTATTAGCTCTCTTAATCATGTCAATCAAGTGAGTGGTCACTTGTTTCGTTATGTCAAAATTAGTGTTCCATCTCATTTAGTGTCAAGAAAAAAATCGGCAAAATGAGCGATTGTAAAATTTTTATACACTAAAGTGTCTAATTTTTTAACACTCTGCACTAATTCAAGCGGATCCCCAAAGGTGAATCATTGCTTTTTGGGGATCCGCTGTTGAAAGGTACAGTTGAAACACTGCGTTTGAAGTTACCCTTAATCGGCATTCAAAATCATTCTGATAAGTAGCGTGACGTCGCTCACGTTGATGTTGCCGTCGCCATTGATGTCGCCAGGCTTGTCGTGTCCCGCAATAGCCTGGATGTGTTCAAATCTGGTCCACTCGAGGTTCTTGCAATAGGCAACAAGTGATTCTTGTGGCACATGCAGGGTGGCAAAGCGATAAACGGCGTTGTTAAGCATCTCATCTTCGACCCAGGGGTCTTCAAAGGTGTAGTACCCGATTTGGGGAGGTGTTACCGCGAGGCATGTCACGTCGCTGATGTGTGAACAGCCTGTGAAGGCCCAGTCGTCGATGTGGGTGATGGAACTGGGCAATGTGAGGCTAGTTAGGCTGTAGCATCCGGCAAAAGCCGTTTCCCCTATCGTGTTGACGCTCTCGGGAATTGTTATAGCTGTCAAGCCGGTGCAGTCGGCAAATGCCGATGCTGCGATGGCACTGACTCGATACATAACGCCGTTGTGATTGACCGTTTCGGGAATGACAACATGACCGTTATAGGAGCTGTGTTGTGGGACGTTGCGGGTGACGGCCACTTCAAAGTCGTTGATCAAGACGTAACAGATGCCATCTTCTTCAAACTCGCTGAATGATGTTGGGTGAGCCACGGTGAAACTTTGACTGCAAACAACACTGGGAGCATAGCCTGGAACTCCGTCACAAAAGGCTTGTACAAGATAGTCGCCATCGTCTCTAAAAACGAGAACATCGGTGTAGGGCATCCAGGTTCCGTCATTGATTTTGTAGTAAATAACGGCGGGGGGATCGTTCAGGTCATTGAAGGAGAGATAGCCGTTACCGCCCTCGTCCCACCACAGATTCATAGCCGGGCAATTTAATTGTTCCAGTTCATCGGTATCCGATGCAGTGATGCTTGACAAGTTGTCGGAGACTTGACGTTGATTGTTGGCTTGGATGGTCATGGCCATAAGTGTCAGCGACAAGGATAATAGTACTTTATTCATCATAATATTGGTCTTTTTGAAAATTGTATTTGTGAATTGAACGCGGCAAATGTATCGGCTGAAATTGTTTCTTGAGCTATGTGACCCACCCATAATTGCCATTTGTCAATTTTTTATACACAAAAGTGTCTAATTTTTTGACAATATGGCTCCTTGTGGGAGAAAAAGCGCAAAAATAATCCTCATGGACTGGGCGGGTTTTGGATTATTTTGTAATTTCGCTGCCGTTATGAAAAACTACGGAACCATACTGGTGATTGACGATAACGAGGCGATTCTCACAGCATTGAAGTATTGCCTGGCAGGCACATTTGAGAAAGTGATGACCATGACATCGCCCGAATCGGTCATCTCGGTTTTGAATCAAGAGGAAGTGAATATCGTCCTGCTGGACATGAACTTCACGCTGGGTGTGAACAGCGGCCAGGACGGGCTGGTGTGGTTGCAGGCCATACGCAAGCACCACCCCGAGATTCCCGTGGTGCTCATTACTGCCTATGCCGACGTGCAGCTCGCTGTGCGCGGCCTCAAGCGTGGTGCCGCCGACTTCATCACCAAGCCGTGGGACAACGACGAACTGGTGCGCAAGCTCAAGGATGTGCTCGATGCCGTTGCCGATGTGGCGACACTCGATGAGGTCGAGGCCGACCACATCCGCCGCGCCATTGACCGTTGCCACGGCAACCTGACCAAGGCTGCCGATGTCCTGGGCATCACACGCCAGACGTTGTACAACAAGATGAAGAAACTGCAATGAACCTTGTGGCGTGGAGCATAATGGGCCTTGTGGTTGTGGCGCTGGTGCTGTGGTTCTGGCGTCATCAACGCATGCTGGCCAAGCGGGCACACCTCATGCAGGACGCGATACGCAACAAGGATTTTACCTTCCGCCTGTCCACGCGGCACATGTTCAGCGGCGAGCGTGCCTTGCAGGAGACGCTCAACCAGTTGGGGGAGCACATCCGTGAGCAGGTCAACCTGGGCGAGGTGGAGTCATGGGAAAAGCTCACTCGCGTCCTCACCCACGAGATCATGAATGCCACGGCCCCCATTGCCAGCATCAGCCAGTCGATGCTGAGTAGTCCTGCAATGAAGGGGTCGGACTTTGAGGAGGGCATCCAGGCCATCCATAACACCGTGGAGCACCTCAACTCATTTGTCGACGGCTATCGCAAGTATTCGGAGCTGCAGAAGCCAGTGCCGCAGCTCGTTGACCTTGTTGCTGTCGCCGTCGAAGTGACACAACTGTTCCAGAATGTGAAGTGGGTCAATAGCCTGCCCGAGAAAATCGTCATCAAGACTGATCCCAACCTGTTGCGGCAAATTCTCATCAATCTGGTCAAGAATGCCGTCGAGGCAGGGGCCACGACGATGGGACTCTCCATTGGCCAGAGTGGGGCAGGGCGGGTGTGCCTGTGCGTGAGCAACGACGGAGACCTGATTCCCGCCGAGGCGCGCAGCTCGATTTTCATCCCATTTTTTACCACTAAGCGCAAGGGCAATGGCATCGGTCTGTCGCTGAGCCGGCGGCTGCTCACCATCCAGGGTGGCATGATGTCGCTGCTCGATGAGCCCGAAAGCGGCTTCCACACCACATTCAAGCTTGAGTTCCCCGAGTAACCATTCCCTCGAGTTTTTGAAGTGGGCTCAATCAATCATTACATAATGGCCGTGGGCCAACTCCTCGGTTTCACTGCCTGTTTTTTCCCTCCTTCTTGTCTTTTAATCTAAATCGGTGAATTGTAACCTCACTTTTCCCCTTTCTTTTTTTTGGTCTTGTTGATAACTAATTGGACCTTCGATAGCGAGAATTCAATAATTTGGTGTAAATTTGCTCGTTAAAACAATTTTTCTGATAAAATGAATAGAATTAGTCGTTATTTAGCACTGGCTGTGAGTGCGTTGGCGCTCACGGGTGTTGCTGCCACCCCCGACTGGCAGCCCCAGGTTGACCAGCTGATCGCACAGGGCGAGTTTGCCCGTGCCGAGAAGCTGATGAAGTCGTTGCCCAAGAAGGTGCGCCAGGCCGATGCCGTGCGCATCGACTCGTTGCGCACCATCATGCAGCGCATCCGCACCGACTTCCGCATCACTCCGGAGCAGGGCGTGAAAATGATTCGCGAGAAGATGCCCCAAGCTACCGATTCCCAGATCGAGAACTGGAAGCAGACGCGAGCCCTCGAGGTGATGAACATCGATGGCAAGGAGATGTGGTTCCGCAAGAGTGTGGGAAACTTGTGGTTGCTGGGCAAGGAATTTGCCAAACAGAATGCCGAGGACAATTATGAGTCTTTCCTCACCCGCCGTAAGTATTATCTGGAAGCGATGCGCACGCCTGCCGATGCTAATAACGTGCGTGACTGGCGCCGTGTCAATATCACCTTCACCCTCGATGTTGAGGCCGATGCCGTGCCGGCAGGCGAGACCCTGAGGGTGTGGATGCCCTTCCCCTATGAGAACCTGCGCCAGCGCAACATCCGTCTCGAAAATAGCAACCGCCCTGTGACCCATAGCCAGGGAAGCAAGCATCACACCGTCTACATGGAGGCGGTGGCCGAGAAGGACAAGCCCACCCACTTTGAGTACACTTTCTCCTATGACGTGGGCGAGCGTCATTATAGCCAGCAGGACCTCATCGCCATGCTGGAGCCCTATAACAAGAATAGCGAGGTGTATAAGCGCTACACGGGCGACGAGCCTCGCCATGTCATCATCACCGACGAGATGCGCGCGTTGGCCCGCAAGATTGTGGGTAACGAGACTAACCCCGTCATGCAAGCTGCCAAGGTCTATGAGTGGATTGGCTACAATCTGCCGTGGGCCGGAGCCCGCGAGTACAGCACACTGGCCAATATTCCGCAATATGTCCTGGAGAACAACCATGGCGACTGTGGGCAGGTGGCCCTACTCTACATCACGCTGGTGCGCTCACTGGGCATACCCGCACGATGGGAGAGTGGCTGGATGCTGCACCCCGACGAAATCAACTATCACGACTGGGCAGAGACCTATTTCGAGGGTATCGGCTGGGTACCCACCGACCCCTCGTTTGGCCGCAGCGCAGTGGGCACCGCACTGAACGACTACTATGCCACGGGCATCGATCTCTACCGCATGGCAACCAACGAGGCCGTGGGTGACGTCCTGAGTCCGTCCAAGACCTTCATCCGTAGCGAGACCGTCGATTTCCAGCCCGGTGAGGTTGAGTGGCGCAAGGGCAACCTGTTCTATGACAAGTGGGACAGCCATCTGAAAGTTAATTCAATAACTCCGATATCGAAATGAGAATCAGGTCATTATTCATTGCTCTGGCCATGGCGTTAACAACCTTGAGCGTCATGGCGGTGACTCCAGTCGAGACCCTTGCCGAACTCAAGCAGCGCATAGCCCCCGACAAGCGCACTGCCGTGTGGGACGTCAATGCCACCCGTCAGGGCGGCAAGTGGGTACTCACGGGCACCGTGGGCACGCAAGCCCAAAAGAAGGCTATACAGGCCGCCATGATTAAGAACGGCCTGTCGGGCTATACCGACAAGGTGACCGTCCTTGAGGACGGCATCCCCGCTGCGCGCAAGTGGGCCCAGGTGAAGTTGAGCATCGCCACGTTGCGCACCGAACCCAAGCACAGCGCCGAGATGGCCACCCAGGGCATCATGGGTGCACCGGTCAAGGTGCTCGAGAAGCGCGACGACTGGTATCGCGTGCAGATGGCCGATGATTATATCGCCTATGTCCCGGAGAGTTCACTGTCCTTCAAGACCGAGGCCCAGATGAAGGCTTGGCGCAAGGCAAAACGCTACATCGTCACCGCCTATGACTCACGCCTGGTGACCGAGCCCCATGGCGACGGCACCGTGAGCGACCTGGTGATGGGCAACATCCTGGAATATAAGGCATCACAGGGCAACTGGATGAAGCTGTCCACTCCCGACGGTCGAGTGGGGTGGGTTGATGCGGCCGATGTGGCCGAGCTCGCGCAATGGAGCCAGCAGGGCTTCAGTGCCGCACAGCTCGAGAAGACGGCTCGTCGCATGATGGGTTCAAGCTACTTGTGGGGAGGCACCTCGACCAAGGTGACCGACTGTTCGGGCCTGACCAAGGTGTGCTATCTGAGCAACGGTATCATCCTGCAACGCGACGCTTCGCAGCAAGCACTCACCGGCAAAATTATGAAGAAGGGAACCGACTGGCACCAGTATGAGGCTGGCGACCTGCTGTTCTTTGGCAACGAGAAGACGGGCCGTGTGACCCATGTGGGCATGTATCTGCGCGATGGAAAGTACATCCATTGTTCGGGACAGGTCAAGATCAATAGCCTGGATCCCAAGGCCAGCGATTATCCCTATCTCTACTCCCCCTTGAGCGCGAGCCGCATCAAGGGCATGGTGGGCACCAAGGGTATCGTGGCCCTCAAGAACCACCCGTGGTATTTTTGAGAGAAAAGATAAGAGAGAAAAGATAAGAGATATTTTGGGACAAAAACTTAAAATTCAAGAATATGGATCGTAGAAAATTTATTGCAGGAATGGGCTTGACGGCTATCGCAGCCGCAGCTCCCGTGTCGATCGACGCCGTTGAACGAGTGACCAAGAAAGGCCGCCGTCGTGTGCCCCGTGTCAACCAGATTGCCAAGACCGGCAAGATGAAGATGACGTTCTTCCCCTATGAGCTGCAGCTCAGACACGCCTTTAATCTTGCACGTTACAGCCGCACCACCACGCCCGATGTGCAGGTCAAGATTGAGTATGAGGGCATCACGGCCTATGGCGAGGCCTCGATGCCTCCCTATCTGGGTGAAAGTGTTGAGAGTGTGACCTCGTTCTTGAACAAGGTGGATCTGGAGCAGTTCAAGGACCCCTTCTGCCTCGAGGATATATTGGACTATGTCGACAAGCTGGAGCCCAACAACCGTGCGGCCAAGGCCAGCATCGACATTGCCCTGCACGACCTGCTGGGCAAGATCATGGGTCAGCCCTGGTACAAGATCTGGGGCTACAACCCCGAGAAGACTCTCGTGACCAGTTTCACCATCGGCATCGACACGCCCGAGGTCGTTCGCCAGAAGGTGGAAGAGGCCCGTCCCTACAAACTCATCAAGGTCAAGATGGGTCTGGATCATGATCAAGAGACGATCGACATCATCCGCGAGATGATGCCCGACGTGCCCATCTGTGTCGATTGCAACCAGGGTTGGAACAACAAGGAGTATGCCCTGGAGATGTGCCACTGGCTGGCCGAGCGCAATTGCGTGTTTGTCGAGCAGCCGTTCGACAAGACGTGGATTGACGAGACGGCTTGGCTGCGTGAGCGTTCGCCGCTGCCCATCATCGCCGACGAGGCCTTCCAGCGCTTGCCCGATATCGTGAAGTTCAAGGGCGTGTATGACGGCATCAACATCAAGCTGATGAAGAGCACCGGCCTGCACGAGGCCCACAAGATGGTGACGCTGGCGCGTTCCCTCGACATGAAGGTCATGATTGGTTGCATGACCGAGACATCGTGCGCCGTTACCGCTGCTGCCAATCTGTCGCCCGTGGTAGATTTTGCCGATCTGGACGGCAATCTGCTCATTGCCAATGACCGATTCACGGGCATGACTGTCGAGAATGGCAAGATCACCTTGCACGACCGTCCTGGCTTGGGCATCAAATTGCTGAAATAAAACGATTAAAATTATTAAAAACGACTGAATGAATAAACCCTACTGGGGACTATGGGCCCTGCTGCTTGCCGCACTGCTTTTCTTTGCCGCCTTGTCGTTCTGGCAAGACGGCATCAGTGTCGGTCCACTTGACATTAAGACGACCACCTTTGCACAAAATGTGAGGGAGCTGTTCTCGGTTTCCGACCAGTCCCCTGTTGATACCATGACACAGGTCCAAGACTGGCGCGCCCCGATGGACACGACAGCCAAGAATATCCTTTTCATCGGTGACTCGATGCTTGAGGGCTTGGCTCCGCGTCTTGCTGCCTATTGTGACAAGAACGGCCACACCCTGGTAGAGGTGATTTGGTACAGCAGTTCCACACTGTGTTGGGGCCAGACCGCCCGTCTCACCGAATTGATCAACAAGTTCCATCCCAACTACATCTTTGTGTGCCTTGGGGCCAATGAGCTGTATGTGCCTGATATCAAAAAAGCTCGTCGGCCCTACTTGAAGAAGATGTTGGCCGAGATTGGTGACATCCCCTATGTGTGGATTGGCCCACCCAACTGGGACGAGGATACAGGCATCAACGACATGCTGGCCAAGGAATTGGGCCGTGGCTGCTTTTACCTGAGCGCCAAGGACCAGTTTGATCGCAGCCGCGACGGAGCGCATCCGACCCGAGCCTCGGCCCACCGCTGGATGGACCGCGTCATCAAGTGGATGGATGCCAATTGCGCGCATCCCATCCGCCTCGATGCACCTGCTGTCGAGACCTCGCGTGCCTCGCGCATCGTCGTTTATCAACCCCCAGTGTGATTGAAATGACATGATGCTAAATACCATTGACATAACGCAACTGTTGTCGCTGTTTACCTTTAACCGCGATGAGCCCATGCAGTTTACCAGCGGCCTGTTCTGGATACTGTTCTTGATCTTCATGCCGGTGTATGCGATGTTGAAGTCGCAGCGCAAGAAGATGATGCTCTTTGTCATCGCCTTCAGCCTCTACTTTTTCTATAAGTGCAGCGGGTTGTACTTCTTGCTACTGGTGGCAACATCGGTGTTTGACTGGTGGGTGGCGCAGTTCATCGACTCGAGCAAGAACCGCACCGAGCGCCGCATTGCCTTGTCGGTGTCGCTGGTGTTCTCACTGAGCATTCTGCTGTTCTTCAAGTACAGCAACTTTGTCATGTCTAATCTTGAGTCGCTCATTGGCGGCAACTTCCAGCCGTTGGATTTGATCCTGCCAGTGGGCATCTCGTTCTACACCTTCCGCACCATCAGCTATGTGGTGGATGTGTACAAGAAGAAGATCCAGCCCACCCTTGATTATGTGGACTACCTGTTTTTCCTGTCCTATTTCCCGTGCCTGGTGGCAGGGCCCATCGTGCGTGCCCGCGAGTTCATGCCGCAACTGCAGCAGAACAAGCAACCCACCCGTGAGATGATCTATGGCGGGTTGTGGCTCATCATGCTAGGCGTGTTGAAGAAGGCTTTGTTTGCCGACTATATTGCTCAGTACAACAATATAGCATTTGGCAATCCTGCGGGCTACACAGGTTTTGAGCTGCTGATAGCCGTGCTTGGATTCACGATGCAGATTTATTGTGATTTCTCGGGATACAGCGACATTGCCATTGGCTTGGGCAGCATCATGGGATTTGACTTGGGCATCAACTTTAACTATCCCTACCGCTCGCTCAACGTCACCGAGTTCTGGCATCGCTGGCACATCACCCTGTCACAGTGGTTGCGTGACTATGTCTACATCCCGTTGGGAGGTAACCGCAAGGGCACGGTGCGGCAGCACTTCAACCTGATGGTGACCATGCTCCTGGGTGGACTGTGGCATGGTGCTGCATGGACTTTTGTCGTGTGGGGCGCAGGGCACGGCATTGCACTGTGCGTCCACAAGCTGTGCAAGCCCTGGTTGGACAAGATCGAGAGCACCCGTGCCACGCGCATGGTATCGTGGTTCATTACCTTCTCGTTTGTGGCATTCCTGTGGATCTTCTTCAGGGCCGACTCCTTCCATGACGCCGGCCTGGTCATCAGTGGCATCTTCACCGACTTTGAGTGGGCCTATCTGCCCGTGTTCATCGCACGTCGCAGCACCTGGTGCATCATGCTGGCCATCATCTATGGCCTGCACTTCATCCCCGCCGCTGTGTGGGACCGCATGCGCCAGTGGTTCATCGACTCGCAGTGGTGGGTCAAGTTGTTGATGTTCATCGTGCTCATCCAGCTGGTGCTGCAGTTTGCCAGTGCCACCGTGCAACCCTTCCTGTATTCACAGTTTTAGGGGAAATGCGTGAAGATGTATTTTTTTGTTCTCTCTACACAATAATTTGCATTAGCAGTAGTTAAAATATATGTAATAAGGCTTATTGACGATAGCAATGAAGAATGTGATTCAGGGCAGTTTGATCACCACGTTCAGGTGCAATGCGCAGTGTAACATGTGCAATATCTGGAAGTTTCAGACTAACCCTAACGAAGAAATAGACGCCTCCTACTATGAGAAACTGCCCGCGGGGTTGCGCATCAACATCACGGGCGGTGAACCCACGTTGCGCAAGGATATTGACAAAATCTTTGAGATCCTTTATCCAAAATCGCGACTGCTGGAGCTTAGCACCAACGGCTATAATACAGCTAAGATCGTCGAACTGGCCAACAAGTACCCCAACATCCTCATCCGTGTGAGTGTCGAGGGTCTGCCCAAAATCAATGATACCAAGCGTGGCATCAAGGATGGTTTTGACCATGCCCTGCGCACGATGCTGGAACTCAAGAAGACCAAGTGCAAGAACATTGGCTTCTCGGTAGTGATATCTCCCGATAACTACATGGATTTGCTACACCTCTATGACCTGTGTGTGGCACTGGATGTGGAGCTGGGCAATTCGGCAGTGCACAACTCATGGTATTTCCACAAGGACGATAACCAGATTGAGAGTGAGGAGGCCCTGCGCCAGCACGAGCTGTTTGTCAAGGCCCTGCTCACCAGCAAGCGCCGCCACTTCAAGGATCGCCTCAAGGATTATGGGCGTGCCTACTTTAACCGCTCGATCCATCGCCGCCTGCGTGGCGATACCGACGAGTACCGTCCACCCTGCGGTGCCTTGAGTGACTTTTTCTTTATCGACCCGTGGGGTAATGTCACCCCGTGCAATGGCAGTGGAGAGCAATGGAAACTGGGCAACATCAAGGAGGACAGCCTTGAGAATATCATGAATAGTGACAAGGCCCGTGAAGCCATGGAGAAGGTCCGCAACTGCAAGCGCAATTGCACATTTATCGTCACTGAGCGTCACGACATGGTGCGTCGTCCATGGGTGCCCATCATGTGGGTGATCAAGAACAAGTGGCGCATCCGCAAGGGGCAAGACCTCTCGTGGGACTAAGCAGCGGTAAAAGATAAGAGATAAAAGATAAAAGAGTTAAGAGTTAACAGTTTAGAGTTTAGGGATTCTGACTTTGACTGTCAACTTAAAACTGTCAGCTTAAAATTTATGAAAACGATAGCGGTGATTGGCACGCGCGGCTTTCCTGGCATCCAGGGCGGTGTCGAGGCTCACAGCTTTCATCTCTACACCCACGTGACCGATGCCCGCGTGAGGCTGTACCGTCGTCGTGCCTACCTCACCGAACAGTCGGCACAGACGTTCCCCAACATCGAATACGTCGACCTGCCCTCGACGCGCATCAAGGGGTTTGAAGCCGTGTGGCACACCCTGCTGAGCGTGTTGCACATCATGATGCACCGCCCCGATGTGGTTCACATCCACAACATCGGGCCAGGCATGTTTGCCCCGCTGCTGCGCCTCATGAGGCTGCCGGTGGTTCTCACCTATCACAGTCCAAACTATGAGCACGCCAAGTGGAGCGCTCCTGCCCGCTGGCTGTTGCGCCAGTGTGAACGGTTGTCGCTACGTTTCAGCAACCGCGTGATCTTTGTCAACCGTCACCAGATGGAGAAGTGTGGCGCGCTCGACAAGAGTGTATTTATCCCTAACGGCATCGATGCTGTGTCACGTAGCACTGCCACCACCTTTCTTGAAGCGCACGGCATCTGTCCTGGGAAATACCTGCTTGCTGTGGGACGCATCACCCCCGAGAAAGGCTTTGAATACCTCGTCAAGGCTGCTAACAGCCTGCCCCAAGTCTCGCAAGTCGTCATTGCCGGCGCCAGCGATCACGACAGTGCCTATCGGGAGCAATTGGCAAGACTGGATGCTGCGGGTAAAGTGGTTTTCACGGGCTTTACTACCGGTGAGGATCTGCGTCAACTTTACAGTCATGCACGGGCTTTTGTCCTGCCGTCGGTCAACGAGGGCTTTCCCATGGTGCTGCTCGAGGCCATGGCCTATGGCCTGCCCATCATCTGCAGTGACATTCCTGGCACACGCCAGGTCGACTTGCCTGAGCAGGATTACTTCACCGTACAAGACGTGGACTCGCTGTGTGATGCGATCAAGCGATTGTTCGACATGCCCGCTGGGAGTGAGCACTACGACCTCAGTCGGTATAATTGGGATGACATCGCCCGTCAGGTGCAAGCCCAATATGCCGTGGCCATCAATGGCGTGTGACCCTATTGGGGTTTAGCCGAGAAGGCTAATAGTTCAGCACCTGGGTGTGATGTGATTTTTGTCGAGAGCAGTTGCGTGGAAATGTAGCAGGTATTGAGCCTTCATCACCCTTCCTCTGGGTCTCCCCACTGTGATTGCAGCCAATTGATTTTGCTCTGCAAGTTTTTCTTGTAGATGTATGCTTCCTGGTCAATGTTGTTGCCCGACCATCGTGCAGCATTGCAATACCATGCTTTCCTAATGAGCATGAGGTGGTTGTTGACAAATGTGTTAATGCTTAGCCCATTGAAGCTGGAACCATAGAATTCCTGCCATCGTTTTCTGACCACTTGTTGGAAGTGCGGAAATTTAGCGATTTCTTCAATCCAGTTGTTGTAGAAGTAACAGGGCTGTTGATAAAGAAACAGGTTATAGTTGGCGAGTTCGGGATAGTAAATCCTGCGGTGGTAGGAATTACCAAAGTCCCAGACAGGGCCAAATATCAATTTTGTTGAGTCGCCCTTGTGCTTGTGCATGAAGCAACTGCCGTCAAAGTACTCGATGTCATCCATGATTTCACCGATGATGTAGAAACTCACGAGCGAGTCAATGTCGATATACCGCTCCCAGTCGGTACTTGTCTTGTCGGGATTGTAGATGGCAGCGTTGGTCGAATCGATCAGCGCGTGGAGATATTGCCTTTGTTCATCGGATAAAGCTTCGGGGTAGTGGGGTGTGATCCACAGTCTGTCATACCAGTGTCCGGAGTCGGTTTCTTGAAAAACCAGGGTGTTTTCCTCCATGTTGTTATCGATTTCCAGCAGCCAGCCGCCTGTGATGTCGGTGGGGTCGGTCTCGCCGTCGCCTTGGCTCTCGATGTTTACCCGTTGCTCGTCGACACGGATTTTCTCGGTCATGAAGTACAGGCCGATATACTGCCCGTTGAGCACGACCTCGACGGGCTTGTCGGCTGGCGTGTAGGAAAGGCCGATGCGTCGGCTCAGTTCAAAGCCCAGTGCGTTCTTGAGCTTGGCGTAGTGGTCGTCGGCGTGGGCCAGCAGGCAGTAGTGCCGGTTACTTGTCATGCCCAGCATGGGTCGCTTGTCGTCCAGCTTGATGCGGAAAGATTTTTTTGAGACACTCCAGGTGTAGTTTCCGCGTCCCTTGATTTGCATCCCTTGTGGCGATTGTGGCGAACCGATGGATTGATAGCCCTCGATGCCCATGTTGTCGAGCCACCACTGGGCATGGATGTACTCCTCCTTGCTCACAATGTCACGGTGGCCCTCGGTGTTGATGTAGAGCACCGGCAGGGTGCCCGAGAATGTGGGCATGGGTGGCAGCGGTTCGTCGCTCAGTATACCATCGATGAGCATGTTGATGTCGGCCAGGTTGATTTCCTTGTCACTGTTTAGGTCATGGGCGTAGGTGTAAAATGAGTGATACTGTCCGCCCTTGAGGACATGATCGACCAGCGTGTTCAGGTCGGCAAGATTCATTTCCCAGTCACAGTTCACATCCCCACGCGGCCTGATGCCTGATTGCCCTTGAGCCATCAGGCAAGTGAAAAACACGGTAATGTAGATTGCGGTTAAGGTCTTCTTCATTTTATTTCTTGGTTGTGCTATTGCTGTTGGCACGGCCCACTGCAATCATCTTGCGGGCACAGGCCACATTGGTCAGTTCCTTGCCCTCGTGCACACATGCCTCATGCATCTTGTCGTAGTTGTTGATGATCTGGATAAGGTCGGTCTCGTCCCACCCGTCGCGGACGATGCCCAGGCCGTTGGCTGCGATAAAAGAGGCTGTCGAGGGCTTGGTGTTGGTGACGACAGGGGTGCCGCTGGTGATGGCCTCGGCAATGGTCACCATGTTGAGGTCATTGCTCGTGTCCACGAGCAGGGCGAGGGCGCGTCGCAGCGGACTGGCCAGCTGTGAATGGGGCAGGAACCCATGAAAAATGACTTTCTTGTCAATGCCCAGGCTGGCAGCCAGCTTCTCCAATTCCTCGCGCTGGTCGCCATCGCCGATGATGTCGAGACGGTAGTCCTCATAGCCAGGCTTGTTGACCAGACGGGCAAACTTGGTGATGATGCGGTCCACACCCTTGCGTTCAACCAGTTGCGAAACCACAATAAATGCCTTGTCGTGCTCATCGCAGGGATAGAGGGTGTGGGCATCGGTGCCGTGATCCACTATCACATCACTCACATGGCTGTTGTACCTGCCGATGAATGCTCTTGCGGGCTCGCTGCGGGGCACCACAGTGACGTGGCGCATGCACAATGGCACCACGACGTTGTGCCACAGCTTGGATGGGAGCTTGAATAGCAGCCGCTGGTGGCGGTCCATTTCTTGCCAGATGAGCAATTTGTCGGGGCAGATGCCAGCGGCAATCAGAGTAGAGATCTGGAACGTCTCGCTTGCGATGACCAAGTCGTAGTCAACGGCATGACACTTGAGCCATGACCGCATTCCCCTGGGCCATGGCAGCAGGCTGGGCTTGAGCACTTGTGGCAAGGTCGAGGGAAAGTAAATGACCTCAAATGGCAAGGACTCGTCCTGCCGTGTGGGCATGAACTCCTGTGATGCCAGCAGCGTCAACTGGTGTCCCAGTTCGACAAAGCCGCGAGCAAAGTTGCTGATCATGCAATCTCTAATCGACTCCTTGCGCTGTATGACACCATTTTCGGCAGTCGATAAAATACAATTAATGATCAATATTCGCATGATGAGGGACGTTTTACTTCACTTTGAGTGTGTTGTTGCGCACAGTGCGTTTCTTGGTCTTGGTGATGTGTTTGAAAACGTCCTGTTCGTTTTTCACGCCGATGAATACATTGCCCTTTACCTCAAGGTTATTGAACCGCATGGCATCGGTAGAAGTCTTTGACCAGTGGGTCATGAATTTTCCACCTCCAGGAGCAATGGTGACCTTGTTGTTGTTGAACACCACGTTGCCTTGGGATGCAAATTCTTGCAGGAAGAAACTCGCGTCGGAGCTGACAAGTGTATTTTGGGTGAAATTGAGGTTCAGTTCATCAATCTTGTGGCAATAGACGCGCGTGTCGCCCTCAAAATAGTTGTTGGTGGCGTTGAGCGTGAATTTCTTGGTGCCGTCACCAGCACCCACAGTAGCGATATACTTGATACCTTTGCACACATTGTCGAGCATGGTCACCACTCCGCCCTCGGCACCGCACCACACAAGTTGCGGTCCCGTGCTCTTGCCATCGGCGGGATTGATTGTAGCCTGGTTCTCAATGCGATTGTCTTTCAAGCGCACGTTGCCCCCTTGCATGAGCAGGAAACTGTATCCTTGTGAACCCGAATTGTTGATGACAATGTTATCGTTTTTCACCTTGTTGCCAGTGATGAAAATCGTGTCGCCGCAACTGCTCAAGTCGTTGACCTCAATGTCCTGGCGGTAATACCGCTGGTCGGTTTTCAACATGTTGTTTTGAATCATGTTATTCTCGATGTGTATGTCCTGGTGGCTGTCGGCGGGGTCAAAGCTGATGTAGATGCAGCGTGTGCACACGTCATCGATGACAAATCTGTTGTTTCTCAAATGGAAATTGCTTGTGGTGCACCTGTCTTTGCTCTTCTTGTGATCGGTGTAGAGGGAGACGATCATGTGGTTGATGGATGAGGGGTCCTTGTCGGCCTTGTCATACCCACCATAGTAGAACTCGTTGTCTTCCACCAATATGTTAGAGCGGTTGGCTTTTCCCAAGACGTGGCCTTCGGCCTTGGTGACGCGGCTAAAGAAAGCAAGGGCCTCGTCCTTGCCATACTTGTAGAACTTGTTGCGCTTGATTGTGATATTGTGCATCTCACCCCTGAGCCACAGGTTGCCGCCGTCGGTGCAATTGTTGTAATTGCTGATGATGCAGTCGGTGACTGAGACGTTGGAGCACACGCGCATGTCAAAGTTGGTGATGATGGCGTTTTGCATGTAACTGTCCACCCTGTGGATGTCCACGCGGTTGGCATGAAGCACCTTGATGGCATGGCAACGCTCACCGTCCCACCAGATGCCCTTGTGTTCCTTGAGCTTAATGGTGAGGTCGGTTGCAGTGAATGAGACAGGATTGTTGGGCTTGCCGCCGATTTTAAAGAAGGTGTCATCCTTGAATGCCTTGAAAGAGCCACGGTCTTTTCCCTTGTCAAGCAGGATGGTGGTCTTATCGCGGCCAGCGCCCTTGATGATGGTGTGGCACCAGCACTGGATGGTGCCGTCGATGGTGTAAGTGCCCTTGCCAAAAGTCATCACCACGGTGTCGGACAACGAAGCCGCTTCGCACATCGACCGCAGGTTGAATGTCAAGTTCTTTTTTATTGAGTTGACATCGATATGGATAGTTCTGGACTGTCCTGTCAACGCTGTCATGCACAGCAGCATGAGAAGCCAATGATATTTCTTGAACTGTTTCATATTGTCATTCCTCGTTTTTGGGTTAGACTGGATGACAAAAGTAGTGTTTATTTCTCAATATCCCAAATTTTGGTCGATGCTGCTGATGATGTCATCCAATGCGGCGCGCATGGCGTCAGGCGAATATTCCCTCTGGTACAGCTCCTGTGTCGTGGCTGGCGACTGCAATTGGCATTCGATGGCACGGGCCAGTGATTGCTGGTTGCCGCAAGAGAAAAATCCGATGCCCGGTATTCCCTCGCAGGTTTGCTTGAAGAAGGGCAGGTCACTGAGCACCATCGGCTTGCCAAAATAGCTGGCAATGCTTGTTACGCCACTCTGCGTGGCCGAGATATAAGGGTACACAACCACTGCGGCATGGCTAAACAAGTGCTTTAATTCTTGATCGTCGATAAAGCGGTTGATAAAAATGACCTCACCGGGCTCATGCTCGCGTCGCTTGAAGTAGATGTAGCCAGCTCCAGCGATAACAAGCGGCCTGTGTTGAAGCTCGGGGTGGGAGATATAGGTGTTATATAGCAGGTGAACCCCCTTGTATAGCTGCAGGTTGCCAAAGAACAAGATGTAGCCGTCCCTTGTGTGATCTAACTCGGGAACTCTGGACTGTCCGTGGGCGATGTCATCGGTGACCAGTGTGGGAAAGGGTACATACATCACCTTGTGATGCGGAAAACGCCTTTCCAATAGTTGTTGCTGCTCCTTGCTGTTGGTGACCTGGAGGGGAGTGTGCCTGATGAGCCGTTGCTGGGGCATTTGGATTAATATCTTGTGTTTAAGCCACGTGATGATCCCATCAAACTTGGAGTCATGGCCTGTAGCGTCATGAATGGTATAGAGTACAGGAACCATGTTATGAATTTTCTCGATGTGATGAGATAGAATAAGTTCCCCTGTCAGGCTATAAATGAGCTGGCACTGGTGAGTGCTTACCCGACGATGGATTTCCCTTAATAGCTGTGTGGGCTTGAAGCGAAAAGCCATTTTTTTAACCTTTGAGACAGGGTAGTCAATCCAGGACACGGCATCGGGTGGCAGGTCATCCAGGTCGTGTTTTACTTGGTCATCTTTAGCAACAGCCAGCACATGGTCACCCTCTTGCCACAACGAGTGTATGATGGCATTGGCATAGGGTCTCATGCCAGCGGCATACTCGGTTGCGATAAACAATATGTGCTGTCCCTGATGCCTCATGCTGGTTGTTGCGGTTCAATGGATTCAACGGCGTGTGAGAGGGTGCCATCGTTGAATTCAGCAATTCGTTGTTTGGCCGCCTCGACCGACTCAAACTCGGGATGCACCTCGGCAGCATAGTGGCGATTGAGGGAGAGGGCAAGGAACATGAGCGAGAGGTTGAGCACTTGAGGCGTGAGAGGCGCCCAGTCGCTATTGCCCTGGATGAGCCAGCACAGGATTACCGCCAGACCCGACATGTTGAGGATGTTGTAGTAACGGTTCCGGGAATGGCGTGTTCGCCGCTTGAAGGTGGCGATGTACCAGATGATAAATGCAAGGATGGGCAAAAATCCGATAATCCCAAGTTCCACAATCAGGATGATCCAGATGTTGTGGATGGGATTGTTGAACATGAATTCCTCGGGTTGCCACATGTCGGTCATGTCAAACACCTGTTCAAACATCACTGCCGAACTGTTCTCGACAAGGTAGACCAGATGAGCATTCATGCCCACTCCCACTAACGGGTGATCCTGAAATATCTCGTATCCGCAATAGTAGTGCATCAGTCGTGATGTTGTCATCTCGTCAAGGTTGTCCACGTCACTGAACAAGAAACTCAAGGGGCCTGAGAGCAGCAGTGCGGCAAAGATGCCCATCGGGATAATCGCTTTGAGCAGGCTTTGAAAACTGAGCAACTTGTAGCGCCGATACACATAAAACACCACGATGCCAACAACGGCGACAATTGATGCCAGCAGAGCACTGCGGCTGGCACTCAGAACAATAACCAAGAAGGCTAAAACGGCGTAGATGCCACTCTCTTGCCGTCTGTAGGCCGACACAAAGCACGACACAAAGAAGGCAAAATAGTAGGACGCATAGGTGCCCAGCACATTAGGGTGTCCCATCGTTCCCACTGCTCCCACGCGGTCATCGCTGCGTGTGGCTGCCTCACTGTCAAAGATCTTGATCACGCCTTCCATTCCCAACACGGGATAGCATATTGCAAGCACAAAATGCAGGATCACCGTCGCAGCAAGGCCCATGTAAATGCCTCGCATGGCGTTCTTGACCGAGAAACAATTGGCAAACAAGTAGATGAACATAGCAAACGATAATAGGTGAAAAACCTCAATTACCGTGTGGCGGCGTGCGGCATTATAGGGATTTAGCAACGTGAATGCCGCATAACCCGTGAAGATGAAAAACAGCCAGATGTTGGGCCGACGGATGCGCCATTGCTTCTCACGGGCGATGTTCCAGATGAGCAGCAGTGACATCGCATAAAACGGCCAGATGGCCAATGTGTCACCAAATGAGCCGCTCGCGTCGGCATTCCCCTTGAGCAACGGCATGTAAAGACGCGCAAAGCAGCACGAGAAGGTGTAGATGGCAATAATGATCTCATTGAGCCTTTCCTTAGTCAAGCGGTTACCCGCACGTACTATGAAATATAGTAGTGCGAATCCTAAGGTCAAGAGAATGAGTACTCTATCCATCTACCTGCAAACTATCGTGTGGTGAGGGCACTTTATTCGTCGTCTTGGGTCTTTCCATACCCGTAGCCATAGGTGTTGTCGCCCGATGGCTTGGTGTCGTTGAGCACAACGCACATGTTCTTGAGCTGCTTGTTGGCAGCGATGCGGTTCATGAACTTGATGAGGCTGCGCTTGGTGTAATTGGCGCGTGTGACATAGACAGTGGCGTTGCTGTATTTGTCGAGGGCAAAACTATCGCTCACCATGGCAACTGGTGCCGAATCGACAATGATCACGTCATACTGCTCACGCAAGTCACGGAATAAGTCCTTCACACGGTCGCCCAGCAGGAGCTCCGACGGGTTGGGGGGGATAGCGCCACCGACAAACACGTCCAACCCCTTAACCTCCTTGCAGGGTTGTGCGATCTGGCTGAGCGAGACATCGCTGCGCGAGAGATAGGAGGTCACTCCCGGCATCTCATTAAGGTCGAGCATGATGGCCAACTTGGGCGAGCGGATGTCCATGCCCACAAGGGCCACATGCTTGCCCAGTAATGCAAACGAGGAGGCAATGTTGGTGCTGATAAACGACTTGCCCTCGCCGCTGACCGAACTGGTGACCAGGATGACCTTGTCGTCCTCCTTGTTGAGCAGGAACTGCAAGTTGTTGCGCACATATCGGAATAGCTCCACAATCGATGAGGTCTTGCCGTCCTTGACGACAAGCTGCGTGTTGTGGCGATTGTGGTGGATGTGCCCGATGAATGGTACTTGGGTGATTTCCTCAAGCTCTTCCTGATTGCTGAACTTGGTTGTGAACAGATCCTTCATGTAAACCAACAACAGCGGCAACATCAGGCCAGCGAGCAGTGCCATGGCCATCGTGACCATGAAGTTTGGGCTGATGGGCGTGTTCTGGGCATAGGCATGATCGACAATCTTGCCCTTGGGCGTGGTGGCGGCAAGCACCAGAGAGTTCTCTTCACGTTTCTGCAGCAGGAAGGTGTAAAGCGTGTTTTGAATTCCCTGCTGGCGATAAAGTTCGCGGGCTTCGCGCTCTTGAGTGGGCACTTTGCCCAGCTCTCCCGTGGTTTGGTTGGCCTGGTTGCGGGCCTTAGCCAGTTGCACGTCAAGTCCACGGATTGACGAGTTCAGGCCTTGCAGGACGTTTGCGTGCATTGTGGAAATCTGCTCGTCTATCTGCTTGATTGCCAGGTTGTCGTCCTTTGCCGACTGCGAAAGTTCTTGCCGTTTCATCAACAGGTTGTTATAAGCCTTGATGGAACCTGAAGCGGCACTCGAGTCCACCTCAAAGGGGATATAGGAATGCTTGTTGGCCGGATTGGTCATGAAGTCCTTGACCATGCCCAACAGCTGCTTGTTGGTCTCTAATTTGATAATGGCTTGGTCGGCAACCTCTTGCTTGGCGACCGAGGACTTGATCTGCAGTTCGGGGTCTACCATCTGGTGAGCGCGCTTGTAGGCTTCGATGTCGGCCTCACTGCTGGTCAAGCCCTTGTAGATGAGGGCGAGTCGCTCATCGATAAACTTGGCGGTATTAATGGCTTCCACATCCTTTTCCTGCTGGCCTCGCTCATTATACAGCTCCATGAGTTTGTTGAGGATATCAATGCCACGTGACTTGTTGGTCTCGGCAATGGAAAGGTTGATACCATTAGACTTCTTGGTCGCCAACTTGACCTTGATCTGGCGATTGAGAATCTCGCCGCGCACCTGGTTGCCGTATAGACTCGCCTTGATGTGGCAAGGCTTACCTGGCTTGTATCTCTTGGTTGCCTGGATGGCAAACACACCATAGTCGGTCTTGACAGTCGTGGGCAATGTGGCACCCTTGATATTGGCCAGCTTGTGCTTGCCGCTGTTGACCTTGATGTTGGCCAAACCCTGCTTGTCGACGTCAATCTTGAACTTGACCGACGACAGCGTGTCATACATCTCCTCGGGGGCGATGACCTCGATGGGGGACGAGTTGTAATGTTCCTTTTTTGGTTTGAACCACCCCTTGTCTTCCACATAGGTGCGGTTGAGCTTGAGCTGCTTGACCACTTGGGTGCACAGTTCCTGTGATGAGAAGACTATCATCTCGTCGTCAACTTTACTTCCCTGACCCATGAGTTTCATGCTCTTGAGCAGGTTGGCTCCCGCTCCGGCACTATTATCCTCTTGTGCGACAAGCACCACCGACTTGATGTTATAGACGCGCTTGGCAAACTTGAGGTAGACAAATGCAAGGCTCATGCAAGCGATGAGCGACAACAAGAAAAGCCACCACCAACGCTTGTACTTGCGGATGAAGGCGCTGAAGTCGATGATTTGTTCCTCTTGTTGGGCTGTGGGGGGTGTATTGAATTTGGACATTTCTTCGAGATAAAAGTCGTGTTATTATTTGTTGGCGACCAGGGCGATGATAAGAGATGCAATAACCGAGGCACTGCTCACGATGGTGGAGATGACCGAGAGCTTGAAGGCGTTGTTCTGGTTATACTTGGAATTGTCGATGCGGATTTGGTTGGGCTCGACATAGATGACATCGTTCTGGCGCATGTAGAAGTAGGGCGAGTTAAACACCTCGCTACTGGAAAGATCCAACTGGTGATATGTGCGTTTGCCGTCCTCGGTGCGGATGACAATCACGCGGTCGCGTTTGGCAAACTCGGTGAGGTCGCCACAGGCAGCAAGGGCATCAAGGACAGTGAAATACTGCTGTCCGGTGACGACGCGGTGCGGGTTCTGCACCTCGCCCAGCACGTCGATGCCAAAGTTCACGATGTCCACCCTGACGAAGGGGTCCTTGACATCCTGGGCAATCTTGTCGGTCACCATGGCGGTGATCTCGGGGATGGTCATTCCTCCCACATGCAGCTTTCCTAAAACAGGCATCATGATGTTGCCTTGCTCATCAACGATGTAGGTCTGGGTGCGGGGCTGGCTTGGGGTGAGGATGGAACTGCGGGTGGCAGGATTGTCCATGGGCATGTTGTAGGCCGCTGTGGCCTGTGGCACCGAGGAGGTGACCGTGATCACCAACTCGTCATCGGGTTGGATGTGGATGGGATAACTGCCTTGGGGGTTGGGTAATGTGCCACTTGTGGCGGTTGCCAGATCCTTGAAGTAGGCGAGATTGTTGTCTTTGGTTGTTGTGCAGGATGACAGCGCGACAGCTGCTATCAACACTATGAGTAATTTTGATTTCATAGCCTTTTTTAAATGTATTGTTTATTCTCTATAAACGAGGATAAGCATCAATTATTTTGTGGCGGAGTGGGTTTTGGTGAATTTTGCCAGCACTAAGTCGCGCAACTCCTTGCCGCAAGCACCGATGATGCATGCCAGAGCAATGACCATGCAGGCCATGTCGACCCAGATGCTGTCGCTCATGTAAAAGGGGAAGGCGGCGAGCATCAGCACAGCCACAGGGACTGCTGTGCGCGGGTTGATCTCCAGCACAAAGTATCGCTTCATGTCATGCCAGCGGTAGATGACAAGCACCAGATAGGTCACAAGCAGGGTGATGATCACACCGTGCACGCCTAATGACTTGATGAGCATGAAGTTGAGCACCACATTCACGGTGGCGGCAAGCACGATGGCGGGTAGAGTGCGCTTGGTGTCCTTGGCACACTGGTAACCCATGTCAAAGAATGCTGCCACGGCAAATATCACTGCCGACAAGCCTAACGGATAGATGAAGTTGAGGCTCTCCTGATACTCCGGCGCAACCAGCCAGCAATAGTTGATCTTGAGCATGAACACATAGCCCACAAAGATGGCCGCCAACAGGAAAATGTAGCTGTTGAACATGCGCGAGAAGAAGCGGTCGCGGTCGGGACTGTTGTATTGTAATATCGCCGTCTCCTGCCAAGCCTGGTAGAAGATGATGCCCAGCGTGTTGATGATGCCCGTGAAACGGATGGCAACGGCATAAACACCATTCACGTCAAGACCCAGGAAATGGTTGATGAATAGGCGGTCGCTGCTGCCTGTCAACCACCAGCACACCGACCCGGGCAAGAGCGGCAGGGTGTAGCGGATGATGTCGCGTGCCACCTCGCGGGAATCGATTTCCCAGCTGATGTTGCGGCTCACAAGCTTCACGCGTGCCTCGACGATCACCAGAGCAAACACGCGCGCAAGGATGTTGGCCAAGAAAATGCCCTTGATGCCCCAGCCCATGGCAGCGACCAAAATGATGCTGAACACCCCGATACCCAGTGCCGACAGGATGCCCACCGCGACAAAGGCGCGATTATTGCCCAATCCCCTGAACACCTGGGAGTAAACCTCTTGTAGCGACATGGCAATGAGCAGCCCCACGACATAGCCCAGGTATTGGATGTCGGTGAGCAGGGCCATGACACCAGTGACGAGCAGCGATAGGGACAAGGTGGAGATCATCGTGCGTGTCACAAAGGTGACAATGCGCTTGCGCTGGGTGTCATCGTCGCAATCGAGCAGGAAACGGAAAGCGCCGTCACGCAGCTGCAAGGTGACAAACGGGATGAGCAGCAGGCACACCGTCAGGCACACGTCATAGTAACCAAAGTCGGATGTGTCGTGTACAAAATAGGTGTACATCGGCACCATCAAGAAAGTGATGATCTTGGAGCCGATGTTCCCGATGGCATACACACCGATGTCTTTCAAGAATTTGGACCCTCGGCTGCCAGCCTTGATGTTGTCGTTAGACGCCATTGTCTGATTTTTGCGGCTGCAAAATTACAAAATATTTGAGTTTTTATCCCCACTTTCGACAAATGTTTGTAATTTCGCATTCACATATCTATATTTATCATTGTTGTGATCAGGACAATCAATTCGTGGCGTGGACTCATGGCTGTGGCTGTAGTGCTGTTCCACTGTGGGGTGGAATGGAGCTACAATGTGGCAGTGTCGGGTGTGACATTCTTCTTTATTTCCAGCACCTTCTTGCTGGCGATGCGACACCCGTTTGAACGCCTTGATGCAAGACAATATGCCCGTTTTGTGGCCGATCACGCGTTGCGTCTCTATCCGTTACACTGGTTGGGGTTAGCTTTGTTGATCTTGATGGCCCTGCTTCTTCACACGGTGTCGATCGACTGGGGCGCCACAGCATTGAGTGCACTGTTGCTGCACTCCTGGTCACCGGTGCATGATGTCCATTATGGTCTCAATCCTGTGGCATGGTACATGTGCGCATTGCTGTTCTGCTATGCAATCTATCCCTTGATGGCTCACTGGACACGACGCTGGCGCTTGCGTCACAGGCTGTTGCTGTCGTTGTCGCTGGCCATGGCGCTGGGCACATTGTTGTTTCCGCTCAACATTCCTCAGCGCGAGGCAGTGTTTGTCAATCCGGTTTCCCATGTGCTGGATGTGAGCGTCGGCCTGTTGCTGTATCATTATTACTGTACGCGCCGTCCCGAGCGGCAATCGGAGATGGGCTATGGCAGCGCGACACTCATCGAGGTGGGCGCGCTGTTGTCGCTTGCAGCGGTAATCACCGTTAATGTGCTCACAACATGGATAAGGCCCTGGGAGGATGTCATCATCTGGCTGTTGCCCCAGGGGGCGATGCTTGTGGCGCTTGCTTTGACGGCAGGGCGGGAGGGAGCCCTGGGCCGCTTGCTGTTGTGGAGGCCTTTGCAATGGTTGGGCAGCATCAGTTTCGAGATGTTTGTGCTGCAGTTTGCTGCGTTTCATCTGTTTAATTATGTGATTTCGCCCGTTGTGGGACACTTCGGGTGGGACATCTATGCGCAATTGCCGTGGCTTATCTTGCCGTTCCTCATGCTCCTGTCATGGGTAGTGAACCGCTGGTTCACACGCCCGGTGGCAGCATATTTTAAACGCATTTTTCATCATTACCCGACGCATGATAAAAACTATTAATGGCTGGCGCGCCGTGTTTGCGCTCATGATCGTGCTCTTCCATGTGGGTGTGGCCGGACTCGAGGAAATGACTTGGGCTGGAGTCTCGTTTTTCTTGATGGCCAGTGGTTTCCTGCTCACCATGAAGTATCCCATGTCGCATGCCGACACTGGTGAGTGTCTGCGTTTTGTGGGCCGTCATGCCGCAAAGCTTTACCCCCTGCACTGGCTGTCGCTGATCCTGTGGGTCGTCGTGATGACTGTCCTGGGGTTGTTGTCGGTCAGGCCGTTGTCGCTTGCCTTGAATGTCACACTGCTTCACCCCTGGTCGCTCATGCACAGCATCTATTATTCCTATAACCAATTCTCGTGGTTCCTGGGCACACTGCTGTTCTGTTACATGTGTTACCCGATGCTCGCTCGCTGGTTTGCTGTGTTGAGGCTGCGCTCCCAGACGTTGATTCTTGCCGGATTGATGGCTGTGGACATCGTTGTGCTGGCCTTCATGGGCGGAAATGACTACTACCGCACGGCCCTCTATGTGTTCCCGCCGGTGAGACTTATCGATTTCATGATTGGCATGACCCTGGCTATGGCCTATCCCCGAGTGCGCGGCCTGCGTGTCGTGGGCAAGTCAAGGACCGGAACCGATGCCGAACTTGTGGCTCTTGCGCTGTTGTCGGTCATGGTGATGACCTATCGTGCCTATCCCGGCCTGCTGCCCTGGGGCGATACTGTGCTGTGGTGGGTGCCCGTTGCGTTGATTATAGCAGTGAGTGCCACCTATGACAAGCGTGAGGGCCTTCTGGGCAAGATATTGGCCTCAAGACCGTTGCAATGGCTGGGTGATATCAGTTTCGAGATATTCATGTTGCAAGGTATCGCAGCAATTATTTTTAATTATGTGTTCGCGCCCGCACTGTTCCATGTGGGTTTGGGCCATCCGTCACCGTTTGATACGGCAGGCAGTACCGACCTATTGAGTACCGACCCTTACACCCTGATAGCCTGGTTTGTACTTCCGGTCGACATCGTGCTGGCTTGGGTGGTTAATAGGCTGTTTACCCGTCCTGTGGGCCGACTGATGGCACGGTTGTGGCGCTGATTGAGCAGGCTGTCGCCAGGCGTTTGGAAAAACAGTTTTTTGCATTTTGAGCAATAATGGGTGGCAAACTGCGTTATTATGGATAAATGGACCTGACTAAGCTCAGACATATCGCATTGTGTGCAATGTTGTTGTTACTGGGGTGTGTTGCCGCACAAGCCCAGGACAATGACATGATTTTGAATCGCCCCTATGCCGACACCAAGAAGATGCATTTTGGTTTCTCGGTGGGCATGAATTTCCAAAATCTTGCCATTACCAACAACGGCTTTGTCACCGATGACGGCGAGGAATGGTATGCCGGCGTTTCGGCTCACTCGCCGGGCTTCAGTGTGAACGTGCTGGCCGATTACCGCATTGCCGAGCACTTTAATCTCAGGATTTCGCCGGGTCTTTTCTTCGGCAACAAGGTGGTGCGTTTCCTCAATCACAGGGGAAACCCCGAGTGGGCCGAGCAGACGCACTACAAGCAGAGCCAGAACGTCAAGTCGACCTATATCGTGGTGCCCATCGACCTGAAGATGAGCGCCAAGCGTTATCACAACATGAGGCCCTATTTCACGAGCGGCATCATGTATGCCCACGACCTGGCCAAGGATCGCAGCGAGCAGTTTAAGCTCAAGGATGCCGATTTGATGCTCACCGTGGGAATGGGGTGTGACTTCTACATGCCGTTCTTTAAGCTTTGTCCCGAGATCAAGTTCTGTTTTGGACTCAAGGATCTGCTTGACCGCAACCGTCCCGATCTGGAAGACAATCCCGAGGTGATGCGTTTCACTCAAAGCACAAGCAAGATCAAGAGCAACATGGTGGTGGTCACGTTCTTCTTTGAATGACAATGTAATGAGATTGCAGTTACATGACATAAGGATTTGGCTTGCGACAATGGCGATGGCAGTCGTTGTGGCACTTGGAGCCAATGCGCAATCCGACGTGGCCTTCTCCCACTTCTGGGTGGGGCCTGGCTATTACAATCCCGCAGCAGCAGGCGAGCTCAACGCCATCCGCCTGACGCTGGGCAGCCGCATGCAATGGGTCGACTTCAAGCATGCACCCATGAACTTCTATCTCACTGCGGACATGCCCTACAAACTATTTGGACAGCGGCTGGGTGCTGGCGTGAAGGCCGAGTTTGAACGCATAGGTCTGTACACCAACACTCGCATTGGTGCACAGCTGGCGTGGAAACGCAAGTTAGGTAAGAACAAATACCTGAGCGTGGGCGTGCAGCCTGGCGTGTTCTCGCAGACCTTCCGTGGCAAGGAGGTGATCATGCCCGAGGATGATGCCCACCAGGGCAACGACGAGGCCATCCCCAAGCAGGATGTCTCGGGAACGGCATTTGATGCCAATGTGGGTGTGTTCTTCTCCCATCCCCGTTACTGGGCCAGCGTGGCTGTGACCCATGTCACCTCTCCGGGCATCGAGCTGAAGGTCTCTCGTGAGGCCATCGATTACTATGAGTTTAAGGTGAGCCGCGGCTATTATTTTATGGGCGGCGGCAATATTCCCATCAATAACACGTTATTTGAAGTACAGCCCTCGGCCATGTTCGCCATGACGCAGAATGTGTGGGCAGCCCAGATTGCCGCCATGTTGCGCTACAACCGCATGTTCAACATCGGTGTGGGCTATCGCCACAAGGATGCCGTGACAGCATTTATCGGAGTGAACCTGAAGGATGCCTATATCGGTTATGCCTATGACTACCCGATATCGGCTATCAGCAAGGCAACCTTTGGCAGCCATGAGGTGTTTGTCACCTACAACGTGAAGCTTGAGAACCGCGAGAAAAACAAGAACAAACAAAAAAGCGTACGCTTAATGTAAGTGATATGAAGAAATTATTTTTGATACTTTTGGTTGCCGTGATCACCGTGTCGTGCGGCTCAATCCGCAAGGGGAGCAGCGCAGGTGGTGAAGTCACTGGCATCGGCGCACCCGTGTTCAACGAGACCACACCCTTTGGAATGGTGCTTGTCGAGGTGGGCTCCATGCGTGAGGGACCCGGCGAGCGCGACTCGGTGTGGGGTATCGACTCCACAGCCCATGGTGTGTCGGTCGATGCATTCTGGATGGATGAGATGGAGGTGAGCAACTCCAAGTACAAGCAATTTGTCTATTGGGTGCGCGACTCCATCATCCGCGAACGCCTTGCCGATCCAGCCTATGGCGGTAACGAGGAATTCAAGATCGAGGAGGACAAGGATGGTAACCCCGTCACGCCGCACCTGGACTGGAGCAAGGCCATTCCCTGGAAAAACCCCAGTGAGGACGAGGAGAGGGCTATCAACAGCGTTTACCGCATCAATCCCATCACAGGTGTGAAGGAGCTTGACGCGTCACAGATGAATTACCGCTACGAGGTCTATAACCTCACCGAGGCCGCCAAGCGCAAGCACCGTTTTGATCCCACTCGCCGTGACTACAATACCGATCACGAGGTGGACATGACGCCTCCCACCATCAGCAAGGACACAGCCTATGTCGATGATGAGGGCCGCATTGTGCGTCAGACCATCACCCGCGCATTGCAGAGCGATTTTGATTTCTTGAACACCTACATTGTCAATATATACCCCGACACCACCTGCTGGGTGAACGACTTTGAGAATTCCTACAATGAGCCCTATGTGCGCATGTACTTTGCCAACGGCAACTACAATAACTATCCTGTGGTCGGTGTCAGCTGGGAGCAGGCCAATGCCTTCTGCCACTGGCGCACCGACTTCCTCAAGAAGTCATTGGGCGACCAGGGCATCTATGTCGAGCCATTCCGCTTGCCCACCGAGGCCGAGTGGGAGTTTGCCGCGCGTGCCGGTCAAAACAAGAATAAGTATCCCTGGGAGGGTGACCTGCCATTGACCGTCGATGAGGGTTGCTTCTATGCCAACTTCAAGCCCGACGAGGGCAACTATGTCAAGGATGGTTACATCATCTCCTCGCCTGTGGGCACCTATGAGCCCAACGACTATGGCTTGTATGACATGGCTGGTAACGTGAGCGAGTGGACCTCCACGGCCTATACCGAGAGCATCGACCGCATGACCGACGACATCAACCCCGAGTATCGCTACTATGTGGCTCAGGAGGACCCCTACAAGATGTCGCGCAAGATCGTGCGTGGCGGTTCGTGGAAGGATGTGGTGCACAACCTGCGTTCCGACCTGCGCATGTGGGAGTACCAGAACGAGCAGCGCAGCTACATTGGCTTCCGCTGTGTGCGTTCCAAGGTGGGCCTCGTCAAGGGTCGTCGCAAGAACTGTTGCAAGGACTAATCACAACCTTAATTATACATTACAGAAAAAACAAATTGTCACACTCAATTTTTCATAGTTCAAGCAAAAATGGGTAAAATCAAGAAATATAAAAAGAAAGCAGGCCGCTTCCTCAAGAGTGACAGCGGACAGCGTTTTTTCAACTTTGCCTACAGTATCGGTGCTGCCATCGTTATCCTGGGTGCCTTGTTCAAGATCTTGCACATGCCGCTGGGCAACCTGCTGCTCAGTGTGGGCATGGGAACCGAGGTGTTGATGTTCGTGCTCACGGCATTTGACAAGCCCGAGAAGGAATATCACTGGGAAGAGGTCTTCCCCGTGCTGGCCAGCAATGATCCCGAAGATCGTCCCGACTTCAATAACGGCGGCGGTATCATCATCGGTGGTGCTGGTGGCGGCATCCCCGCCGGCGGCGAGATTACAGTCAACGCAGCCGAGGCCAAGGGGGCCGTGGGCCTGCCTGCCGGTGTGAACTTGAGCGAGGAGGACACCCTGTCGCTGAGCGAGAGCATTGCCAAGATGGCTGCTGCCAGCGACCAACTCTCGCGCATGGCCGAGCTCACCGATGCCACACAGCAGTACCTGAGCCAGATGGCCGCCATCAGCGAGCAGATGCAAAAGCTGCAGGCCACCACCACCGCCCTGAACGAGGTGAGCCAGACCCTACTGGGCAGCTATCGTGCCATTACCGACAACAGCCAGAACATCACCGAGAGCTCCACGGGCTATGTTGACCAGATGCAGGCACTGAACCACAACATCAGCGGCTTGAACACCATCTATGAGATTCAGCTCAAGAGCATCTCGTCGCAGCTCGAGAACATCGACCGCGTGAACCGTGGCTTGAAGGACATCCGTGACATGTATGAGAAGAGTGCCGCCGAGAGTGCTCACTACTGTGACGAGACCGAGAAGATGGCGCGCTATATGAAGCAATTGAACAGCGTCTATGAGAAGATGGTCAAGGCTATGACGGTCAATATGTACCGTCCCATGCCCGGCATGCCCGGCATTGAGCCCGACCAGGACCAGGACGCTTGATGCGACCCACATTACTATTTAAAGAAAGATACCCGACAGTCAAATCCTATTTTAACCGATAGAGAGATAAAATAGATGGCAACCTCAAAAAATAAGAGCGTCAACCGCATGTCGCCGCGAGAGAAGATGATCAACCTCATGTACATCGTCTTGACGGCTATGCTTGCGCTGAACGTGTCGAGCGACGTGCTCAACGGCTTCAGCCAGGTGCAGGACGGATTGACTCGCTCCAACCGCACCATCACGGCGCGCAATCAAGCCCTCTATGCCCAGCTCCAGGCCTTCAATGAGAAGAACCCCGAGAAGGGTAAGATGTGGCTTGACAAGGCCACACAGGTGGTGGGTGAGACCGACAAACTCTATAACTATATCGATTCTCTAAAACTGCAGATTGTCACCCTTGCCGACGGCGAGGAGGCCGACGTGAACAACATCGTCAATCGTGACAATCTGGATGCCGCCAGTGTCGTGATGCTCTCGGCACAGGGTGGCAAGGGAAAGGCCCTGCGCTCGCGCATCGACCAGTACCGCCAGTTTGTGACCTCGTTCCTTGAGGATCCCGAGAAGCGCAAGAACCTCGAAGCAGCGCTCTCGACAACACCTCCCAAGAGTGCTGGCGTGTCGATGGATCAGAAGAAGACATGGGAGGAGACCATGTTTGACAACATGCCCTGTATCGCTGCCGTCACCCTGCTCTCCAAGTTGCAGAACGACGTGCGATATGCTGAGGGCGAGGTCCTCAACCAGATGCTCACCAATGTGGACCTGGGTGACTTGCGTGTCAACCTGGTCAACGCCTTTGTAGTTCCCGACTCGCGCGTCGTCATGCGTGGCACACGTTACAGCGCACAGATCGTGCTCGCGGCTATCGACACCACGCAACGGCCTGTCGTCTATGTCAACGGCAGCCGCTTGGCCAACAACAATGGCCTCTATGAGGTGGGAACGAGCAAGGCTGGTAACTATGACTACTCGGGATGGATTGAGGTTCTGGGACGCGATGGCTCCATTACGCGCCGTGACTTCAAGTCGAGTTATACCGTCATCGACCCCTTGGCCACTGTGAGCGCTACGATGATGAATGTCCTGTATGCCGGCATCAATAACCCCATCAGCATCGCTGTGCCGGGTGTGCCCCAGGGCAGCATCAGCGCCACGATGACCAACGGAACGCTCACCAAGAGTGGCGATGGCTGGATTGCACGGCCATCCAAGGTGGGTGCTGAGTGCGTCATCACGGTCACTGCCGAGATGGATGGACAGCGCACCAATGTGGGCGGTACCACCTTTAGGGTGCGCAAGCTGCCCGATCCCACGCCCTTCATCACCTATAAGGACGCCAACGGACAGTCGCTGCGCTACAAGGGCGGAAAACCCTTCCCCAAGGCACAGCTCATGGCTGCCAGCGGACTGGATGCGGCCATCGATGATGAGATCCTGAACATCGACTTCAAGGTCGTCTCGTTTGAGTGCGTGTTTGTCGACGCTATGGGTGACTATCACCCCGAGGTGAGCAACGGATCACAGTTCTCTGACAGACAGAAGGAGCGCATCCGCCGTCTGCAGCACGGCAAGCGCTTCTACATCAGGGGTGTCAAGGCGACAGGCCCCGATGGCATCACTCGCGAGATCTCTCCAATCGAGGTCATCATCAACTAAAAAACGAAGACAACAACCAAATATCAATAACGAGAATATGAAAACTCTTAGATTGATTATCGCATTGCTGCTTGTGGGGCTCGCACTGGGCAGTAACGCACAGGTGACAAAACGCACCGACAAGGACGCCCGCAAGAAGGACAAGAGCACTGGCCCAACCATCACCGACCGGCAGCAGTCCTTCTATGAGGTCAAGGAACCCAGCGATGCCGACTTGCAGTGGATGAAGGTCATCTACCGTGAGGTGGATTTGCGCAAGGGCAAGAATGCCGCCCTGCTTTATCCCGAGATGCCCAATGAGGATGGCGAGAACCTTTACTTCATCATCATCCGCTTGCTGGCCAATAACCAGATAGCAGCCTACGACTATCAGGACGAGATATTCAACGATGAGCACAAGATTGATGTCGGCGAGATGTTTGACCGCTATGGCATCTACTATACCGAGGCCAAGGGTAGCACCCAGAAGAACCCCATCTACCAGTTCGAGGCTGCCGACATCCGCGCCAACCAGGTGCTCAGCTACTACATCATCGAGAAGTGGGAGTTTGACACCCGCAGCAATCAGATGAAGGCACGCGTCGAGGCCTTGTGCCCAGTCCTGCATCAGGAAGATGACTGGAGTGGCGAGACTGGCCGCTATCCCATGTTCTGGGTCAAGCTCAACGACATCCGCCCCTACATGGCACAGCAGTATGTCTTCACCGACGATGACAACAACCTGCCGCGATACAGCATCGATGATTTCTTCAAGCTCAACATGTACACTGGCGAGATCATCAAGGCCAAAAACCTGCGCAACCTTGCCCTCAAGCAGATGTACCCTGAGGAAGAGGCCTACAAGCACGCCCAGGACAGTATCGAGAAGCGATTGCGCAGCTTCAACCAGGACCTGTGGGTACCCCCGTTGGAGGTTCTGCAGGCTCGTGCCGAAGCCGAGGAGAAAGCCCGTGCCGAGGCTGAGGGTGAACTCGTCGAGGGCGAGGAAGGATCAGAGCAGGTCGATGACAATGCCGCCGACGGCGAGGAGAAGGCAGTGACCCGTACCACCAAGCGTGGCAGCAAGTCCTCCTCGACAAGCAAGAAGTCGTCTAAGGCTAAAGCCAAAGAGAAAAAGGCCAAGATCAAGGAACGCAAGCCCAAGTCCTCGACCCAGACGGTCAACACCGGCATCCGCTCGGTGCGCAACCGCAGGAAGTAAGGGATCAACAAAAATACATTGTTTATTATTGCCCATCATGGGCCATCAATGACAATTGCGCTAATTGGAATCATTCCGTTCCAATTAGCGCAATTCACTGTATCGGTGACCACTGTGATAGGCTGCAAAATGTTGCCGTGTTGCGACTCATTGCGGCCCGCACGTGGTCGCAATAAATTTAATTGTCATGAAAAAATATGTAGTGAAAAGTTTGCCAGTTGGGGAAAGAATATGTAACTTTGCGGCGCAAAAAATCGAAAGGGGGTTGTAATTATTAACCTAAGATATTGATTATCAATACATATCGACCATTACTGACATCGCTTGGCTCGTAGCTCGCCGGCGGTGTGTCATCCATGCAGGGCTACAAACAAGAGGAGAAATTCCAAACAAATCACTATCAATAAAACATTTAAAACAAAAAACGACAAAACTATGATTATTGTTCCCGTTAAGGAAGGCGACAACATCGAACGCGCCCTCAAGAAATTCAAGCGTAAAACTGAGAAGACCGGTATCATCAAGGAACTGCGCACTCGTCAAGCTTTTGAGAAGCCCTCTATCACCAACCGCAAGAAGATGATGAAGGCTGAGTATGTGCAGCAGCTGCGCACTCGTGAGGAGTAATCGCTGCCGGTACTTTCATCGACAATAAAAATGGCGGAAATCGCATCAAAATGGCGGTTTCCGTCTTTTTTTTGGCACAAAATTTGCTTTTAATAAAAATAGTTACTAACTTTAGCACCCAAAACAGAACCTGCCCCCAATCGCTGGGGCATCTGCTGTTTGTCACACACTATTTGTTGTATGCCTATGAACGCTACTGTGCAACGCTTCCTGCAATACCTGCGCCATGAGCGCAACCTGTCAATGAGAACGGTGGAACTCTACCAGCGTGACATTGAGCAGTGGAGCGAGCACATGACAGCATCAACAGCCGACCTTGACTTCAAGTCGGTTACCGCAAGCGACATCCGCAACTGGCTCTACCTGCGCTCCCGGCAGGGTGATTGTCCGGCGACACTGCGACACAAGGTGCAAGCCATCAGGGCGCTTTATCGTTACCTGCTGCGCCGTGGCGAGGTGACTCTTAATCCGGCAGCAATGGTCGACCTGGCCAAGTTGCCCAAGCCACTGCCCAAATTTGTCCGCGAGGTCAACGTCGATGCCGTCCTGGATGCTGATATCGACAGCACCGACGTGATCCAGGTGAGGGACAGGCTCATCGTGATGACGCTCTATGAGACAGGAATACGCCTGAGTGAGCTCATCGGCCTGCAGGATGCGGCGGTCGACACCGTCAAGCGTGAGCTCAAGGTGCGCGGCAAGCGTGACAAGGACCGCATCGTCCCCTTTGGCGACGAGATGGCGGCAGCCATCGAGCACTATCGCTCGTTGCGTCATGAAATGAAGCCACAATGCGGTAACCTGTTTGTGTCGGTCAAGGGCAAGCCCCTCTATCCGTCACTGGTCTATCGCGTCGTTCACAATGCGCTTGCGGCAACGGGGGCAACCGGCAAGCTCAGTCCGCACGTGCTGCGCCACACCTTTGCCAGCGTCATGCTCAACCATGGTGCTCAGCTCAACAGTGTTAAGGAATTGCTCGGTCATGAGAGTCTGGCAGCGACACAGGTCTACACCCACGTGACATTCAGTGAGTTACAACACAATTATGAACTTGCCCACCCACGGGCACTAAAAAAAGGAGGTTAATATGGAAGTTAAAATCAATGCCATCCATTTTGATGCAACCGAGAAGCTCAACGACTTCATCAACAAGAAAGTAGAGAAGTTAGGAAAGTACAATGAGGAAATCGCCAACGCCGAGGTCAACCTCAAAGTCGTCAAACCAGAGACCGCCATGAACAAGGAGGCTTCGGTGCGCCTCAACGTACCCCGCAGCGAGGACTTGTTTGCCAGCAAGATCGCCGACACCTTTGAGGAAGCTATCGACAACTGTGTGGATGCCCTCAAGCGTCAACTCGAGAAAGGCCGTCGCGACAAGTAATCGGCATCGCGACCCGACATATTGAAAGCCTATTCAGCCCCCTGCAGGTCATCAACAAAGCCGGCAGGGGGCATCCTTTATTTGCCGCGTCGCATGACCACCATTGCGCTGGGCGTTTCCGGTAAGCCGTTACATGGGGTTATGATTGTTAATGTGTATTAAATATAGATGAGAGAATGGTTGAATTCTTAATTTGTTTTGTATATTTGCAAAATAAAGGAATGACTGTTCCTGGGGTGTGAAATGGTGTGTCAAACTGCATGTCACGATATCGATGAAAATCACGCCCCGCTTGAATAGATTGAAGGCGCGTTGCCGCTGGTTCCCGCTATTAGGGGGGGAGGCACCTCCCAGACGAGTCCCTGCGCTCTTCATTGATTTTTAACTTGAATAACAATAGCCTTGTTTTGGGGGACTCGAGAGGCCAACTAAAAACTAACAGTTATGAGAAAAACAGTTTTACTCCTGTTAATGATGCTGCTGTGCTCCACGGCGGCATGGGCTGCGACCGAGTACGGCTTCTATGTTGCCGGCACCAAGGTCACCAGCGACAACTGCAACAACATCGTGAACAACTACATCACCGGCGGCACCGTAGTCTATACTCACTCGACCAAGACGCTGACGCTGACCAACGTGACCAGCAACAACGGTATCAACAACTACGACTGCGATGGACTGAACATCCGGTTTGTGGGTACCTGTAACATTACTGCGAACAACTACGATAAACAACCGCTAAGTCTCGAGGAGAAAACCTATATGACCATTGTGAGCGGAACGACCACGTTTGAGCAGTTGGCAAGTAACGGTGAGTGCATCTGGATTGACTCACATGAAGCTGCGAGCCTTTACATCTATGGCCCCGGCAAACTCGTGCTTAATGCGCCGGACGGCCATGGCATCACGTGCAGATCCACTGCTGATGGTGCGTCGTTAGCATATCCTAGTGCACCAGTATATTACCAGAACGGTTGTGACCTCACCATCAATGCGGGCAGGAACGGGCTGCGCCGTGGCTATCATTTGTTCTATGATTGCAACGTGACTATCAAGGCCACCAACAACAGCAGTTATCCTAATGTTGCTGTCCAGAATATGTTCTACTACAATGGGGCGGTAATCACTACTCCCGATGGTGCTGCATTTGATTACAGCGGTTCTAGCCAGTATAATAATGTGAAGGTCAACGGCAATGCTGTTTACACCCAGGACGTTGTCGTCACCAACCAGTACTACCTGCTGCTGAACTCGACCAACTTCCCCGATGCGAACTTCCGCGCCTACATGCGCTCGCTCTACCCCAAGGGCTACATGACCCAGGCCGAGGTCAACAACCTCACCTCGCTGAGTGTGCAAGGCAGGAGCATTGCCAACATGAAGGACATCGAGAAGCTCACGGCCCTCAAGGAGCTGTACTGCTGGAACAACAAGTTCACGTCGCTCGACCTGAGCAGCAACACCGCGCTGACCTACCTGGACTGCGCCCCCAACGGCAACCTGACGTCGCTCAACGTGGCCAACTGCACCAACCTGGAGACGCTCATCTGCTACAGCACGAGCATCACCTCGCTCAATGTGAGCAACCTGTCCAAGCTCAAAAAGCTACGTTGCTACGAAACCAAGCTGACGAACCTGAATGTAACCGGTAAATCCAACCTCACCGAGCTCGACTGCAAGAACTGCACGTCGATGACCATCCTCACTTGCCACAACAACAATCTGACCACGCTCAACGTGACGGGCAATTCCGCTTTGCTTTCGCTCAGGTGCTACGAGAATGCCAACCTGATCTCCATCACCGGCCTGGCCAACTGTATCGCCATCACCTATCTGGACTGTGAGGACTGCAAGATCACCGACCTGAGCGCCGTCAATTCGATGACCAACCTGGAGTATCTCTATGCCTGCAACAACAAGCTGACGACCTTCACCCTTACCGATAAGTCCAACTTGACCTACGTGCGCCTGTCGGACAACACGTCGTTGACCACAGCCGATATCAGCAACAATTCCACACTGGGTACTTTATATATCAGTGCCTGCACAGCGTTGACCAAACTCAATTGCTACAGCAACAACTTGACTAGGTTTGACGTGACTGGCAACACCGCGCTCAAGGAGCTAGAATGCTGCGTGAACGCCAACCTGGCTACCATCACTGGCCTTGCCAGCTGCACGGCTATCACCTATCTGGACTGCGAGGACTGTGCCATTACCGACCTAAGTGCTTGCAACTCGATGACCAACTTGGTGAAACTTTTCGCTGGCTATAACAAGCTGACGAACTTCACCCTCAAAAATAAGTCCAAGTTGACTGTTGTGGATCTTGCGGAAAACGCCCCGCTGACCTGGGCCACGATTGCGGACAACAGTGCGTTGACCTCGCTCGACGTTAGGTCATGCCCCGCATTGAAGACACTATACTGTTATAGCAACAAGTTGAGCAGTCTTTGCTACGACGACTGCCCGGCTATCACGACGCTGGACTGCAGCTATAACCAACTTGCCTCGCTCAAAGTGTACTCGCTCACCAAGCTGGTTTCTTTATATTGCTTTGGGAACCCCTCGCTGACCAGCATCGTTGGCCTGGACAAGTGTGCCTCGACGCTGATCTATCTTGACGCCAGCAACTGCAACCTTTCCAACCTAGACTTGTCTTCATTGAGCAAACTGCAGCAACTATACTGCCGCAACAACCGCCTTACTTCGCTCAACGTGCAGGGCAAAACGGCACTGACCACTCTTTACTGTAGCGGCAACCAGTTGACGTCACTCTATGTGCAAGGCTGCACGGCGTTGAACGCCATCACTTGCTACAATAACAAGTTTACCGATGCCGGCATGACCACTCTGGTGAACAGCCTGCCCTCCCGCACTACATCTAATCCGGGAGAGCTCTACGTCCTGGACAACCCGAATGAGAACAACGTGTTCACCGACACCCACCGCGCCGTTGCCGCTGCCAAGAACTGGACTCCCTACCGCTACACCGGCTCGTCCTGGGAGGAAATCCCAGGGGCAGGCCCGGCCACCGACGGTTTCCTGTCGCTGCCCCGCGTGACGGCTGTTGCGGGTTCGACGGTGACCATCCCCATTGACATGAGCAATGTTTATGGTATGGACTACTCTTCCTTCCAGGTGTGCTTCTGCTTCCCCGAGGAGTTTGAGATCCTCGATTGTGCAAAGGGCGAACTGGTGGATCCAAGCACCTCGACGCAATTGCTGAACAACACAAGAGTTGTTGATGGCCGCAAGCAGTGTATGATAATTGTGCTCAATTACACGACCGGCAACAGCGAGCCCGTGATCCTGGGCGACGAGGGCACAATCCTCTATGTCACTGTCAAGATTCCCGAGGGTGCCTCTGGCGAGTATGAGATCGGCCTTGAGCAGAACCAGTTTGTCTGCGTCGGCGGCGATCATGTTGAGCCCAGTGACGTGACATCGACAATCACGGTTAGCGCTGCCCAGCTCGGCGACGTGAACGGCGATGGCGATATTGACGTTGCCGACGTGACGATGCTCATCGGCAATGTGCTCTCTGGCACCTCGGCCGACGCGAGTGTTGCCGACGTGAACGGCGATGGCGACATCGACGTTGCCGACGTGACGATGCTCATCCAGCGTGTGCTCAGCGGCACCTGGTGACACACTGCAGCATTGATTTAACGTCAACCCCATCAAGCCCCGTGACTGCAACCTCAAGGTCAGTCACGGGGCTTGCCTGTAGAACCTCGCCTTGGAATAGCCGTTACAACTAACAGCTAAAAACTCCATTCTCTTCCCCCCCTCGGGATTAGCGCGAGGTTTGGCTAAATAGTGAACAGAGTGGACTCAAATGTTAAAAAATCGCTTTGTTGATAAAAACTTGGTTTTTTGTGATTGTTGGCAGGAAAAGATTGAGTATCTTTGCACCCGATATTTGAAAAGGCATAAAAGTGTTGACACGTTTTTTGAGCATACCTTTTTGGTTAACTTGTAGCGGAGAGGCAGCAAGCCAGTTTTATAACCCGCTTCAAGAGAGTGTGTCTAACGATAAACGCGCCACATTAGATGGGATAACTACCGCTAATGTGGCGCGCACTTTTTTGAAAACAGTAATTTGAATTATCAAATTTTTAATAATTAATAATTTTTTCATCTATTAAAACAAGTTTTTTATGTTGAGAACAGTAAAGCTTTTGGCATTAGTGGCAATGTTCTTTGTAGCATTGGCCTCGAGTGCTCAGGTGACAACCTCGGCCCTGTCGGGTGTTGTGACCGATGAAAATCAACAGGCGATGATTGGCGCCACGATTACCGCGTTGCACACGCCCTCGGGCACCAAGTACAACGCAGTGACCAACATGGATGGCCGTTACACCATCCAGGGTATGCGCCCCGGCGGCCCCTACACCGTGTCGGTGAGCTACATCGGCTACAGCCCTCGTGAGATCACGGGAGTGAACCTGCAGCTGGCTGAGACCTACAACCTGAATGTTGATATGAGTGTTGATGCCAACGCTCTGGGCGAAGTTGTCGTGACCGCAATCGGCAGCAAGTTCCAGACCGAAAAGACTGGCGCAGCTACCAACATCAACAGTTCGCAGATCAGCAACCTGCCCACCGTGACCCGCAACCTGACCGACGTGACCCGTCTGTCGCCCTACGGCGGTAACGGCATGAGCTTTGCTGGTACCGATGGCCGTACTGCCAACTTCACGGTCGATGGTGCAAACTTCAACAACAACTTTGGTCTGAGCGACAACCTGCCTGGTGGCGGTAACCCCATCAGCATCGAGGCCATCGAGGAGCTGCAGGTGGTGATCTCCCCCTACGACGTGCGCCAGACCAACTTCATTGGTGGTGGCGTGAACGCGATCACCAAGAGCGGTACCAACAAGTTCCGCGGCAGTGCCTACATCTACCACCGCAACGAGAACCTGCGTGGTGACGTTGTCGATGGTCAGCAACTGGGCGCAACTTCCCGCGAGAAGGACCGCGTGACCAACTACGGCTTTACCCTGGGCGGCCCCATCATCAAGGACAAGCTCTTCTTCTTTGTCAACGGTGACATGACCAAGAAGCCCACCGTGGTGAACACCATGCGTCCCTCGACCGACGGCGTTGGCAATGCCGACCGCGGCATCTCTCGCACGACCTATTCCGACCTGGAGCGCGTGAGCAACTTTGTGCGCAGCAAGTACAACTACAACACCGGCTCCTGGACCAGCTTCCCCGCCGATGAGAACAACTACAAGATCCTTGCCCGCATCGACTGGAACATCACTCAGGACCACCACCTGGCCTTGCGCTACAACTACACCAAGAACCGCTACTGGAGCAACCCCAACGGCACCTCGATGGACGGCGGCACCCGCATGGCAAGCTACCGTGTGTCGGACAAGTCGTTCTCGTTTGCCAACTCGATGTATGGCATGGACAACCTGGTGCACACCTTCTCGTTTGACCTGAACAGCCGTCTGACCGACAACCTGTCCAATCAGTTCCTGGCTACCTTCTCCAAGCTGGATGACATCCGCGCTACCAACTCGAGCGAGTTCCCCTTCATCGACATCACCATGACCGATGCCGAGGGCAACCGCGACAACTACATGGCTCTGGGCTATGAGTTGTTCACCTGGAACAACGCCGTTCACAACACCATTTGGAACCTGCGTGACGACGTGACCTGGTACTATGGCAACCACAAGATCATGGGTGGCTTGAGCTTTGAGCACCAGATGGCCGACAACCAGTACATGCGCAACGGTACCGGTTACTACCGCTACAACAGCGTTGACGACTTTATCAACGGCGCTACCCCCGAGGTCGTTTGCTTGACCTACGGCTACGGTAGCGAGACCAAGCCTGCTGCCCGCGTGAAGTTCAACAAGGCTGGCCTGTATGCTCAGGACGAGTGGAACATCACCCGCAACTTCAAGCTCACCTATGGCCTGCGTCTGGACGGCCTGTTCTTCAACAACGGTGACCTGATCACCAACAACGCCATCAAGGCGCTCACCTACTATGACAACAAGGGCAACGAGCGTCACATCGACACCGGCAAGTGGCCCAACAGCAACCTGATCGTTCAACCCCGCGTGGGCTTCAACTGGGATGTGTTTGGCAACAAGAGCTTCAAGGTGCGCGGCGGTACGGGTCTGTTCTCGGGTCGTCTGCCCCTGGTATTCTTCACCAACATGCCCACCAACGGCGGTCTGGTGCAGTATCAGGCTCAGCTCAACGGCAACACCAAGATTGGCGGCCTTGACAAGGATGGCAATTTCGTTCCCAACCGTGGCTTTGAGAACTACAGTGGTGCCTACACCACCGATGCCAAAGGCAACCGCTATATCGACATGAGCCAGTTTGCTGGCGGTCTGGTGACCGACGCCAACGGCAATGCCTCGGTCAATGCACTGCGCTCTAAACTCATCGCTATGGGTTATCCCGAGAATGTGGATCCCAGCATGGGTACTGTTCCCTCGGCCGTCAATGGCGTGGATCCCAAGTTCAAGATGCCCATGGTGTGGAAGACTTCACTGGCTGTTGACTACCAGATTCCCGTGTCGTTCCCCTTCAGCGTGACGATTGAGGGCATCTTCAACAAGAACATCAACGCTGCCAGCATCAGCGACTGGTCTATCCCCAGCGTGGCAGGCTATGCTCGCTTCAACGGTGCCGACAACCGTCCCATCTATCCTGCCGGATACCGCAACGGTACCAAGGCCTTCATGCTCGAGAACACCAGCCGCGGCTATGGCTGGATTGGCAACATCACCCTGAATGCCCAGCCCGTTGACTGGTTGACCCTGATGGCAGCCTACACCCACACCGTGCAGAAGGAAGTGACCGGTATGCCTGGTAGCGCTGCCGAGAGTGCCTTCACCTATGTGCCCACCGTCGAGGGTCCCAACAACATTAAGCTGCACAACTCGCAGTATGTCACCCCCGACCGTTTCGTCTTCTCGGCAATGGGTCATGACAAGAGCGGTAACCACTATGGCCTGATCTATGAGACCTGGCGCGGCGGTTACAAGTATTCCTACATGATGGCCAACGACATGAACGGTGACGGTTACAACTACGATGCCATGTTCATCCCCACCGACGAGCAGGTCGCTAACCGTGAGTTCCGCTTCGTCAGCGAGGACGACAAGACCCGCTTCATGGACTATGTGCACAACAACAGCTACCTGAACAACCACCAGGGCAAGTATGCCGAGGCCTATAGCCTGTACAGCCCCTGGGTGCACCGCATTGACCTGAGCTACAAGCACGATTTCTCGTTCAACGTGAGTGGTGCCAAGCACACCCTGCAGCTCAGCTTCGACGTCAAGAACCTCATGAACCTGTTCAACTCGAGCTGGGGCGTGAGCAAGTACCTCAACCCCGAGATTGGCAGCGATCCCCGCATCCTCAAGTATGAGGGCGTTGACGCTCAGGGCTATGCCACCTTCTCGACACCGAGCTCCATCAGTGGCGACACCAAGACCTTCGTTCCCAACAAGACCATCGGCCAGTGCTGGAACGCATCTATCGGTATCAAGTACATCTTCAACTAATCTAAAGTCACAGAAAACTCATTATGAAACTTAAATATTTTCTTTCGTTTATTGCATTGATCGGCCTGCTGTCAAGCTGCTCTGATGATAATGCAATGACATTGCTCGATGAACTCAAGGTTTCGTCCTCCTATGTCGGCATCGACGTTAATGGCGGTTCCAACAATATCATCTTGAATGCCAATGGCGCATGGTCGTTTGACCAGGATGAGATACCCGAGTGGCTCACCGTGAGCCCCATGTCGGGCGGTGCTGGTGAGTATGGCATTACCTTTACTGCTCCTGCTGCCCCTGACGGCCGTTCTACCGTGCTGCACGTTGAGTGTGACGGCAAGAAGCAGACCATCAACGTGATCCAGGGTCTCGCAGTGGTCAGTGAGGCTACTTGCGCCGAGGTCATTGCTGGCCCCGAGAGCAAGACCTACCGCGTGACCGGTAAAGTAACCAACATCGAGAATACCGTCTATGGTAACTGGTGGCTTGAAGATGAAACAGGTCGTGTCTATATCTATGGTACGCTGGATGCCAAGGGCAACGAGAAGAACTTCCTAAGCCTGGGCTTGGAGCCTGGTGACATTGTTACCGTCGAGGGTCCCAAAACCATTTATGGTGAGAAAATCGAGCTGGTTAACGTGACCGTTGTCAATATCCAGAAGTCGCTGGTTAAGGTCGAGGGTTATGACCCCGAGGATGCCACAATCCCCGTTGAGGGCGGTAATGTGACCGTGAACTTGACCTGCAAGACCAACAATGGCATTTCGGTCGAGATTCCCGAGGAGGCCAAGAGCTGGCTGGGCATCGTGTCGGTTGTCGGTGGCGCTGAGCCTGTGGTTACTTTCCACGCCAACGCCAATGAGGGCGGTGACCGCACTGCCGATGTTGTCTTCAAGACCACCGACGACAAGGGTCAGGAATATACTGCCACTGCAACCATCAACCAGAAGGGTTCGATCGTTGCCGCTACCGTGGCCGAGTTCCTTGAGGCTCCCGTGGGCGCTACCCAGTATCGCCTGAACGGTATCGTCGTGGGCCTGTACCGCGAGAACCAGGGCTTCTACCTGCGCGACTACACGGGCGAGACCTTGATCTACCGTCCCGCTGGCTTCACCGGCACCGAGGTTAAGGTGGGTGACGTGGTTACCGTTGTCGGCAAGCGTGGCGCCTACAAGGACAGCCCGCAAATGGTCGAGGGCGTGATTGAGGAGATCAATTATACCGCCAAGGCCATCAGCATCGCCGAGTTCCGCAACCTGCCCGACGACAAGGAGGCCTACTACCTCATCTCGGGTGAGATCGTTACCGCTACCGAGGAGGGCTCCAAGAACGACGTTGAGCAGTATGGCAACTTCAACCTCAAAGATGCCACTGGCGAGGTTTATATCTATGGTGTCTACACCGGTTGGGGTGGCCAGAAGGGCCAGTTTGGCCAGCTGGGTCTCACCTGGGGTGACAAGATCACCATGATTGCCTACAAGACCACCTATAAGGGACTCGTTGAGGGTGTGGGTTACTACATCTCATCCGAGAAGGCCCAGTAAGCCTTTAGGAAAAGGATATTTCTAAGTCCTGTTACTAAGTGCGTTTATATTCAGACACATGAATAAGCAAGGGGGAGTATCAATCACGGTATTCCCCCTTTTTAAAAATTGAATGATTACACATGATGCATAGACTTTTTACCCTCTTGCTGTTAGCCGCATTGCTGCCCTGGCATGCCGCTGCTGCGGGACGTGATACCTACACGGTGATTATTTCGCTTGACGGACTGCGCTGGGATTATCTGGACACCTATGACGTGCCCTTCATGCAGCAGCTCGCTCGCGAGGGTGTAAAGGCGGTCATGCAGCCCTCATTTCCCAGCAAGACCTTCCCCAACCACTACACGCTGGCTACTGGCCTCACTCCCGACCATCACGGCATCATTGCCAACACCTTCTGGGATCGTCAACGTCAGGTGGAATTTTCTCTGGGAAACAAGGACACCCGCAGCAAGGGATACTATTATGGTGGCGACCCGGTGTGGCTCACAGCCAAGCATCAGGGCGTGAAGACGGCAACGGTCTTCTGGGTGGGCAGTGATGTCGAGATCAATGGCGATCATCCCACCTACTGGCGTGACTACCAGACACAGCAGCTTGATTATCCTGGACGTGTCGATGAGATTATCGGCCTGTTGAAGAAGCCCGAGGCCGACCGCCCTCACCTGGTGATGGCCTACTTTGAAGAGCCCGACCGCAGTGGTCACGATTATGGGCCTATGCATCGCTTGACACGATGGGCCATGGAAGACATGGACTTGCTGTTGAGCAACCTGTGGGCCCGCATCCAGTTGCTGCCCATCGCCAGCAAGGTCAACCTCATCGTCACTGGCGACCATGGCATGACCAGCGTAGATCCCAAGCGTTTTGTCGACATCGATGACGTGCTGCCCAAGCACTGGTATGAGCGTTTCTGCAACGATTACCCCACGCTCATTTATGCCAGTGCTCCACAGTATATCGACAGCATCTGCGACAGGTTGCAAGGGGTGGATCACATCCGTGCATGGCGCAAGGCCGATATCCCTGCCTATTTGGGTTATGGCTCCAATCCCAACATGGGGGATGTGGTGGTCCTGCCCGATGTGGGATGGCTTTTTGCCGACAAACCCTCCAAAAAGCAGCGTGGCAGTCACGGCTTTGACCACATGGCTGCCGATATGCAGGTGGGGTTCCGCGCCATTGGACCCGACTTCAAGCGTGGCTATGAAAAAAGCGATCGTTTCCGCAACGTCTGCATTTATCCCTTGTTGTGTTACCTGCTCGGTGTCACACCGTCGCCCAACGACGGCTCTCTCGACGAGGTCATGGACATGTTGCGATGATGGTAGCTGACTGATATCTCAGGTCGTTTCCAGGACATTTTAGGGCACAAAAACAGGAGATTTCTTGTTTTTGTGCCTGTGTTATACTATTTTTGCGGTGTTAACCGCACAAAATACAATTCGAAGAGGAATGAATCTGCGCATCGCTTTTAACTATTTCAAGAGGATCTATCGTGAGGTTTCCCTGCTCTCCATGCAGACGGGATATAACCGGTTTTATCACCTGTGGGACTATCTCACGGCATTTGTGCGGCATGGTGCCCACATCGATCAGTACGTCACGGGCCACTTTTGGCAGTATAGCAATCCCATGCGCAGCAAGTGCTTGACTCATTATCGGCGTCTCGCTCTTGAGAAGAAGTACAACAGCCCCGGCAAGGTGCATTATTTCAAGAACAAGCCCGAGTTCAATCGCTTTTTCAGCGATTTTGTGCATCGTGGCTGGCTGTGGGTGAGAGAGTCCTCGTTTGATGAATTCAAGTCCTTTTTGTCTCGTTACTCTTCGGTGATCATCAAGCCCATGGACGGCAAGCAGGGCAATGGCATCAGGTGCCTGGAGGGGGCGTCAATGAATGATGACGACATGAGACGGTTGTTCGACTCTCTGGTGCAAGAGGATGTGATTGTCGAGGAGTTGATTGTTCAGCATCCCAGCATGGTCTTTGGGAACAAGTCAGTCAATACGATTAGGGTGCTCACCGCTTGCCGCCCCGATGGCCAGGCGCGCATCATGAAGACTTTCCTGCGGGCTGGGGTGGGAGATACACTGGTCGACAATACGGCCACGGGTGGATACTACTATGAGGTGGATCTTGACACTGGCGTGGTGTCATCAGGCGGAATTTCCAAGGGGGGCGACATGGTATTCATTCACCCCTTGACCGACATCGTGATGCTCGGCTTCACGGTGCCACACTGGAACGAGGTAAAGGCAATGTGCATCGCAGCCGCCCAACGCATGCCCCAGATGGCCCTTGTGGGATGGGATGTGGCCATCACACAAGATAATGTGCAGCTCATCGAGGGCAATAACAGTGCCGACTATATCGGATATGAGTTTGTGGGTAGCAATGGCTACTACGAGAAGATCAAGTCGTTCATGGAAGGGTGAGATCTCACTTGAAACTTGCCGCACCCGTGTGATGTGCATCAAAATAAGATGGGACGGAAACCGTGTGACTGCGGCTCCGTCCCTTGTTATCATTCATTCCTCGGTTATGGGCACGAAAAAGGGCAAGTGAGCTACAGCGCGCCGCTACAACCTCGTTACCCTTGCTTCGGTCAAGACCTGGGGGATTGGGAGGGAGCTGGCCGTGTAGGACTTACCCGGCTGCAAAGGTACTGCTTTTTCCCAAACTGGCAACTGTTTTTAGGAAAATATTTTTACTGTTTTCTTTAATGGGTTGATTTTGAGTGAGATATCTATCGACTCAGTGTTGCAGTTTTGAAATGCCGGCTATTTTTATTACCTTTGCCACCCAGTAAACTGTAATTTTGAGACCGAAAATGGAAGATTTTGCGACCCAGATGCTCGATGATCTGCATCGCTACCTGTTAAAGCGCGATGCCGTTGC
>Ga0247611_10001069_pt1 | contig 50733 bp, 43 predicted proteins | sample 177DNAGHGhighgp2_FD_192422 | JGI IMG/M metagenome (GOLD analysis project Ga0247611, IMG submission 192422) | Sheep rumen microbial communities from Palmerston North, Manawatu-Wanganui, New Zealand - 1770 DNA GHGhigh gp2 | ecosystem: Host-associated > Mammals > Digestive system > Stomach > Rumen... | reverse complement strand
AATCTCGATTGATTTTCACGGTGCAAAGTTACAAAAAAAAGTTGCGGTCTACGAATAAATCATTAACTTTTTTACTTAAAATGGAAAAATTTTTTTTCGGGGCGCGGTCATTTGGTCATTTGGTCATTTGTCAAAATCGAAAACAGATTGCCAAAAACGGCCACTATAATAATATAATTGAAAATTATATTTTATAGTGAGCATTGACCGAGTTCCGAAATCGAAAATGACCAAATGACCATGACCAAATGACCACATGTCTTTTCCTGATTTCGGTTGACAGCCTTTCCCCCAAAAATCACGCATTCAAATAATGAGAAAAATATTCGGAATCATCTGTATTATTGCAGAGCTGACAGGTAAACAACATTTTCATGTAATGGAAGCCATCCGAAAGATGGAGCCGGTATGGAAGAAAGTATGTAAATTGAATTTTCGATTGACATCGCGAACCATCGTTCAGCCTAATGGCGGCACACGCGAAGTACCTTGCTATTCTCTCACCAAGACCGAGTGCCTGTACATCGCCACGAAGTTCAACGACGAGGCACACGCTAAGTTGGTGCTGCGTTGTGATGAGTTGGAACGTCATGGCGTCTTTCGTCGATGAAATGGGGGAAAATAACGGAAATACACAAAAATTAGTACATAATAATGCGGTAATTACATCACATTAACGTATTGTGTATATTGCATATATTTGCAGATTCCTCCACCATTGACACACTCCTCCAGAGGAGTTTCAAGGTTCAAGAACCCCGTAGGGGTGACATAACAAAGGATAGGGTGTGAACCCTATCTGAAAGACATATTATAAATAATTCCGCCCTGTTGGGGCTAAGAAAATCGTCAAATAATCAAATCGGAATATCCTGGAGCAGGCTGTGAAGCTAGCTCCCCTTTTTTTTGTCTCTTGGTCATTTGACCTTGGATTAGTTGCCGCATGATTCCCAGTAGGAAAGATACTGACGGGCTACCTTTAGGTAGTCGTGATGTTTCCGAACATACTCAACACTTTGGCGTTTTAATGTAGGAATAAGTTCGGGGTGGAGCACCAGATGTTCCACTTCTTTATAGACACTCTCGTAGCTCGGTTCTACGTTGATGATAGGACGCAGTTCTGTTTCGTTGATTATTTCGTAATTCTCTGGTTCTCCTCCTCCAATACAGATGATTCCCTTCGACATCGCTAGTAGTGGATTCATAGAAGGAGTGTAGGCATAGAGTTGGTCGAGAATGGCATCACTACCGTCCATCATTTGCTGATATTGGGCAAACGGAACCGATTCTGCTTTGATCAGCTGCATCTTATCGGGATACTTGCTTTGAACATCTAGCGCAGCTCGAAGCATGATGTCTGTTCCTTTATAAACAGAACGGTTTTTGTTGATGCCGATAAAGATACGGACCTTTGTTGGAATTGCCGATGAAATGGAGATATTTTGAGGGCAACGAATCGGAAATGGGATAAATGTTGTTTTCCCTGGAATGGCACGATGATAGCAAGCCCAGTATTCGTAAAGACCTGTGATGATGCCGTCGCATGTCTCTGCTATATGTTTATTAAGGCGTTCCTTCGTAGTTCCTATCCAGTCTTTTTGGTCTTTCAAGGCTTCCTCGTCGGTACGGACCTTATCGCCAAAGTTGAAATCGCTATATCGGAGCGGCTTCTTGACGCTGCAATAATATACCCAAAACCAATCCATTCCGAAAGCTCCAAGAAACACTTTCTTGTTGTGCTTGCGGATGTAGTCGTAAAAGAAGAAGTGGCGTTCGGCTTTAATCTCGAAGAACATAGGATTGATGAGTTGAACCACATCATATCCCTTCATTTTCGGCAGCAGCCAATAGAGTTTTGATATCAATCTAAGTCCGCCAAATTTTCCTGAAGGTCTGGAGACGTCGATATCACGAGGATAGTTCTTCCAGAAGTCGCCATTGGAGATGACTGTTACTTCATGTCCCAACGCTCGCAATCCCTCTGCAAGAGTGGCATGCACGTTACTGTATTCACCTAACAACAATATCTTCATCGTTCTTTCTTCGTTAATGGGATGATAAATAGCAGCAACCGACGTCCCAAAGCGCTATTGGTCATACGTCGAAACCATGTATATTTGGTTGTGTATGCCTCATTGGGTAAAGGAAAGAGGCCTTCGTTACGCAAGTTGTCTAATTTCTGGTTTAAGATTTCTCCGGACTTTGTCAATCGGATTACGTTATAGATGTAATCCATCGTAAGTTGTGCTACACGACGTTGGAGGGCATAGCGTTTTTCGCCCGATAGCATGTTTGCTGTGTGATGAAGCCTTGATATGACGCCTTGAGTGTCTGTAAGTCGTTTTTCGCTCCTAAAGGTTTGGTGGATAGCGGAATTTCTATGTTGCCGATAGTAATAAGCTTTGGCATCGGTAATCAGTACTGACTCTGCTTGCAACAGCAAAAGAGATGTAAATTCTTCATCTTCACCATAGCTTACGCCTGGTGTAAATTGGCAGTTTTGGCAGATTGATTTGCGGAAAATGTAACCACAAGGTGAACCATGAATGTTGCGACTGCTCATGATTGTTGCGCCCCTGGTGGGACCTTCGTCCGTATAAAACGATGAAGGTGACAAACTTGTCGAAAAGTCAAATAGGAGCATGTCTGCATTTTTCTCCCTAAGAAGTTTTACACAATGGATGTAAGGCTTATTAATCAATTTGTCGTCAGCATCTACGAATTGAATGTATTCGCCTTTTGCCATTTGTAATCCAAGGTTGCGTGCCACACTCACCCCCTCGTTCTCCTTGCGAATGTATTGAATTCTGTCAGCATATATTTGCAATTCAGCCTCTACACTATATTCGGAACCATCGTCCACGATGATGATTTCGCATTCTTCAGGTTGAAGCGGAAGTGATAAAATACTGTCGAGACACTCTCTAAGCATCATTACCGGCAGATTGTAGTAGGGTATGATGAAACTGATTGTTATGCTGTTCATAATAGCTGCTTTAGTTTACATAAGACACGTAGGCCGAGAGTGTCTAAGATGATGATTTTGAGTCGCTCATGAGTTGTCGCTGCAGTGGACAGAGAAAGCTTACGAGAGGGGATAATAGGATGTGTGCGACACAATTTGCATACATCGAGTTGTATGTTCAGAACATGCAAATACCATGATTGGGCATCATTGCTCTCAAATGGAATCTTCAGCAATTCAGAGGCCTTGATATGTGCATTGAGGAGTTGAAGAAGGTCATTCCCTGATGCCTTGACTGTAATCCCTTCCGTGTTCCAGCAATAATAATACAACCCCCGAGAAACAGTCATGACAATCGGTTCATGGTGCAATAGTTGTGGTAACATCCAGACATCCTCAAACTTATAACCCTTAAGAAATTCTGTGTTGTGGAAAAGGTGGCGTTTGTACACTTTATTGCAAGCATAGGAATGGGTATATGCCTTGCTGTTAAGCCAATATGAGCGAGAATCGGGATAGACAACATCATCAAATCGTAATACCATCTGGCTACGATGCCCAGCATGTACGATGATAGGGTATTCAATGATATCCACTTCGTTGTCGTCCTTTGCATATCCCATCACATGCTCATAGGTGTCTTGACGGATGTAGTCGTCGCTATCAACGAATGTTACAAACTCACCCTGTGCAATTTGAAGTCCGGCGTTGCGAGCATCGCTCAACCCTCCATTTGTTTTGTGAATAACCTTAATGCGGGTGTCTTTTGCCGCATACTCATCACAGATTTTTCCGCAATCGTCAGGCGAACCATCGTCAACAAGTATCAATTCCCAGTCGGAGAACGTCTGCGATACAATGCTGTCAACACATCGATGGAGTGTATCTGCAACTTGATAAACGGGAACGATGACGGATAGTTTCATGGGGGTATCTGTTTTTTCTCGTTGCAAATTTAATAATAATTCTTAATTCATAATCCATAATTCATAATTATTTGCTAAATTTGCACCAAATTTATAATAAATAAAAGTATACAAAGGAATATGACAGCAAAAGAGATACGTGAATCGTACAAGAAGTTTTTTGAGTCAAAGGAGCATCTTATCGTGCCTTCAGCTCCGATGGTTGTGAAGGACGACCCTACATTGATGTTTACGAATGCAGGTATGAACCAGTTCAAGGATATCATTCTTGGAAACGTGCAACCTAAGAGCCGTCGCATGGCCGACTCGCAGAAATGTTTGCGCGTAAGCGGTAAGCATAATGACTTGGAAGAGGTGGGACATGATACCTATCACCACACGATGTTCGAGATGTTAGGCAACTGGTCATTTGGCGACTATTTCAAGAAGGAAGCCATTTCGTGGGCGTGGGAGTATATCGTTGATGTGCTGAAAATCAATCCTGCCGACCTCTATGCAACCGTGTTTGAAGGTTCGCCTGAGGAAGGACTTGAACGAGATAACGAAGCTGCTGCTATTTGGGAGCAGTTCCTTCCTAAGGACCATATCATCAATGGAAATAAACACGATAACTTCTGGGAAATGGGCGACACAGGTCCTTGTGGCCCCTGTTCTGAGTTGCATGTCGATTCGCGCCCAGCAGAGGAGAAAGCGAAACTTCCTGGACGTGAACTAGTCAATAAAGACCATCCACAGGTTATAGAGATATGGAATCTTGTGTTCATGCAGTACAATCGTAAGGCTGACGGAAGTCTCGAACCACTTCCTGCAAAGGTAATTGATACAGGAATGGGATTTGAGCGTCTGGTTCGTACCCTTCAGGGCAAAACATCCAACTACGACACAGATGTGTTCCAGCCAATTATCAAGGTGATTGGTGATATAGCAGGTAAGCGTTATGGAGAGGATGAGAAGACAGATGTAGCTATGCGTGTTGTGGCTGACCACCTGCGTGCAATCGCTTTCTCAATTGCTGACGGTCAGTTGCCAAGCAATGCAAAAGCGGGATATGTCATTCGCCGCATTCTTCGTCGTGCTGTTCGTTATGGTTACACATTCCTTGGACAGAAAGAGTCGTTCATCTATAAGTTGGTTCCAACTCTCATCGCAGAGATGGGTGAGGCTTTCCCTGAGATTGCTGCACAGAAGGAATTGATTATGAAAGTGATGAAGGAAGAGGAAGATTCCTTCCTCCGTACCCTTGCTAATGGTATCAAGTTGCTGAGTGATGTGATGGATGAAGTGAAGGCTGCAGGCAAGAGCGTCATTCCAGGAGAGGAGGCATTCAAACTGTTTGACACATACGGATTCCCGCTCGATTTGACTGAATTGATTTGCCGTGAGAACAACATGACAGTTGACGAGGAAGGGTTCAATCAAGAGATGCTCAAGCAAAAGGAACGTGCTCGTAATGCTGCTCAGGTAGAGATGGGCGATTGGACCATTCTCAATGAAGGTGAGAGCCAGTTTGTGGGTTACGACTATACAGAATACAGCTGTCAAATCTTGAAGTATCGTGAGGTGAAGCAAAAGAAAGGGGTAGTGTATGAGGTGGTGCTCGATCAAACTCCATTTTACGCAGAGATGGGTGGTGAAGTAGGCGACACAGGTGTGCTGGTCAATGAAAACGAAACCATCAATGTTGTAGATACGAAGAAGGAGAACGGTCAGTCAATCCATATCGTTGATAAGTTGCCACAAGATGCAACCGCAGAGTTTATGGCTTGCGTAGATGTCGATCGCCGTCGTGCTATTGAGGCAAACCACACTTGTACTCACTTGCTCGATGAGGCTTTGCGTGAAGTACTTGGTACTCATGTCGAGCAGAAAGGTTCGCTCGTCACAGCCGATTCGCTCCGATTTGACTTTTCTCACTTCGAAAAGGTTACTCCTGAACAATTGCGTGAGGTCGAGCATATTGTAAATGAGAAGATTCGTGCCAATATCCCATTGGAAGAATTCCGAGATACACCCATCGAGGAAGCTAAGAAGTTGGGTGCTATTGCGCTCTTTGGTGAGAAATATGGCGATAAGGTACGTGTGGTGAAGTTCGGCACAAGCGTGGAGTTCTGTGGAGGATGTCACGCTCAGGCAACAGGACAGTTAGGAATGGTTCGCATCATTTCGGAAAGTAGTATTGCTGCAGGTGTGCGTCGTATTGAGGCTATCACAGGTAAGAAAGTTGAGGAGATGCTCGATAAGGCTCAGGACTTTATGGCTGACCTTCGTGGCTTGCTCAACAATGCTCCAGACCTCATGACTACTATCCAGAAAGCGATTGCGGATAATAAGGAACTTCAAGCTCAGGTTGATGAGTTCAAGGCTCAGAAGGCGATGGAGTTCAAGAAATCGCTTATTGAACAGGCAAAGACCATCAATGGCGTGAAAGTCATCTGTGGTGTTATTCCTGCCGATCCTCAGAATGTGAAAGATATGGTGTTCCAGCTTCGCACACAGTTCCCAGAACAGCTGCTTGTAGCTATTGCATGTGCTCCTGCAGGCAAACCAACTCTCACAGTAGGTCTCTCAGACGACCTTGTGAAGGCCGGTAAGAATGCGGGTCAACTTGTTCGTGAGGCAGCTAAACTCATGCAAGGTGGTGGAGGTGGACAACCTCACTTCGCAACTGCAGGTGGAAAGAACCCTGATGGCATGAAGGCTGCTGTTGATAAAGTTGTAGAATTAGCGAACCTTTAGGATGTAAGATGTAAGATGTAAGAGGGAAGAGGGAAGAAGTAGCAGACTTCACCCCTCAACCCTTAATCCTCAAGTCCCCTAAAATTAACAAGATATGAAAAGAATCCTATTTCTTCTTTTGCTTTGCCTGCCAATGATGGTTCAGGCTCAGAAACCCGACAAGAACTTCCATATCTTCCTCTGCTTCGGGCAGTCGAACATGGAAGCTGGTGCACGTCCTGCAGAACAGGACAAAGACTTCAACGACCCTCGTTTCCAATTCCTTGCTGCAGTCAATATGCCTCGCTATCAGCGCGAGATGGGCAAGTGGTACACAGCCATACCTCCTATCTGTCGTGAGGGGAACAACATGGGTCCTGTGGACTTTTTTGGTCGTAAGATGATTGAAAGCATCGATGATAAGTACCGTATTGGAGTCATCAATGTTTCAGTAGCTGGAGCCAAGATGGAACTCTGGGATAAGGACGACTACAAAGAGTATATCGACAATGAGCGTGACTGGATGAAAGGCATCGTGAACCAATACGACGGAAATCCCTATAAGCGACTTGTTGATATGGCTCGTATCGCTCAGAAGGATGGAGTGATTAAGGGTATTCTCATCCATCAGGGTGAATCCAACTCCGACGACCAGAAGTGGCCGGAGCGTGTGAAGAAGATTTATAACGACCTTTGCAAGGACTTGAATCTCAAACCAAAGGATGTGCCTTTGCTGGCTGGTGAGTTGAAGCATCAGGAGCAGGGAGGTGTTTGTTGGCGATTCAATGTCGATATTCTTCCTAACCTTCCTAAGACTTTGCCTAACTCCTATATCATTTCTGCAAAGGATTGCGAGAGCACAGGCGACCAGTTCCATTTCAGCACAGAAGGTATGCGCACACTTGGCTATCGCTATGCTGAGCAGATGCTGAAACTGCATAAATACAAGATGAAGAAACGTCCTTCTAAGATAAAAATCGAAGAAGGATTGACTGACCGCGGCTTCAGTACTTCTGTACCTGGTACGCCAGGTAATGGGCTTTACTAGCGGACGACGATTGGTAATTTCCTATGTCGTACATCGGAGAACTGATTTCTATAGGTGTGGCTTTCTCTTGGACAGCCACAGCACTATTGAGTGAATTTGGAAGCAAGCGTCTGGGAAACCTGACGCTGAATGTGCTTCGTATGGGGTTAGCTCTCCTGTTCTCTCTGGTGTTGTTTTGGGTTGTTGCTGGTACACCCTTCCCCCCAGTTGGCTCTTTCGAAGCATGTGGATGGATGTTGCTTTCTGGTGTAGTGGGATATGTGATAGGTGACTTTTGCCTTTTTCAGTGTTACATCATTATTGGTTCGCGATACGGTCAGCTATTCATGACGTTAGCCCCTCTTGCTGCTGCTTTGATGGCTTGGGTTACGCTTGGTCAGCAGATGACGTTCATGAGCATTGTGGCTATGTTTATCACCCTTTTCGGAATCTGTATTTCGATTTTAGGGCGCGGTGAACATCACAAAGTGTCGCTCAAGTTGCCGCTTAACGGGGTGCTTTTTGCTGTAGCTGCTGCGCTCTGTCAAGGAATCGGGTTGGTGCTGAGCAAAATAGGTATGAATCATTACGACACTTCGACACTTCCCGATTGGCTCATCCCTTTCAGTGCAAACTTCCTGAGATGTGTGGCAGGATTCATAGGTTTCAGCTTGCTGCTTTATTTCCGTTCGGGGTTGAAGCCTCTTCGTGAAGCGCTTCACGACCGTAAGGGTATGACTGTAGCGACAGCTACTACGATCTTCGGACCTTTTGTCGGAGTAGGGTTCTCGCTGATGGCTGTACAATACACCAGCGCAGGTATCGCTTCCACATTGATGGCGCTTACTCCTATCATCATTATCCTGCCCTCATATTGGTTGTTCCATCAGAAAATCACTTGGAAAGCTGTTCTTGGTGCTGTTATATCGGTCCTTGGAGTCAGCTTGTTCTTTCTAAACTAAACTTTCAACTCTCAACTCTCAACTCTAACTTATGGAAGTCATTCAAAGCTTTACGATTGATCACACTCACTTGAAGCCAGGCATCTATGTGTCGCGCGTAGATAAAGGGTTTACCACCTTTGACTTACGCATTACCGAACCCAATAAGGAACCAGCTGTCGCTCCTGCTGCCATGCATAGTTTGGAGCACTTGATGGCTACTTGGTTTCGCAATTCCGAAGCGAAAGACGATGTTGTTTATGTAGGTCCGATGGGCTGTCTCACAGGTATGTATATCATCATGACTGGAACTTACACCGTTCAGGATATGAGACGTCTGACCATCGAGTGTCTGCGTTGGATTCTCTCCCAGACAGAGGTTCCTGCTACAGAGCCAGAGACATGTGGCAACTATCTGCTTCACGACCTCCCGATGTGTAAGTGGGAGAGTGGTCGCTATCTCGATCGTCTGGAAAACGATTTCCACAGCGAATACACCAAACTACAGGTAACCCTCGATGATGGGCGCATCTTTGCTGATGCTTAACCTCTTCCCCCTCCAATTTACAGGCAAATAATCCCTTTTAACCATTTTTTCTCCTGAACTTAAGGAAAAAAGTTGCAGGAGTTAGGAGAAATTGTTATCTTTGCAAAGGGAAATTTATGTTTCATACTATGAAATGTAAGTTTCGTAGTATGAAACGTACGTTTCAAAGTATGAAATTTATGTTTCAAAGTATGAAATATAAAATACCCTTGGGGGAAAAAACAATTTCCCTTAGGGGAAAGGAAAAAAAGTCCTAGGGGGGAGAAAAATCGTAAAAAAACCAAATAGTCAATAAATCGTAAATCTGATATGGCAAGTTATGTATTGAAAGAGATGCCTGATGTGCATCATGAAGGTAATCGGAAAGTATTTCCGAAGTTGGAAACCTATTCGCAGAAGTCGCTCGACGACCTTGTGAAGTATGTTCGGGGACACGGAGCGCCCTTCAGTGCGGGCACCATCGAGGGTGTGGTGACCACCTTGATGGAGGCAGCTGTCGTTTGGCTGTCGAACGGTCACACAGTGAAGATTGACGGTCTTGGCACACTTTCGCTCTCGCTGGGTTTCTCGGACGAGAAGGGAAATGAGATGCAGAACGAAACCGACCGTATGGGCTATCGGCATGTGGAGGTGAAGACGGTGAAGTTCCGTCCTGATGTCGAACTTGTGAAACAACTACGTTCGAGAACAGACCTCGTGCGTCAGGAGGCTGGCGTGCAGAAGCATCATCGACAGCAGTTCACACAAGAGGAACGAATGGCTCAAGCCATCCAACGTATCGAGCAGCACGGATTCATTACGCTGACCGATTATGCCAACATGAACAGCATGTCGCGCTCGATGGCTTCACGCGAATTGAAGGCGTTTGAGGCAGATCCAGCATGTCCTATCAAGGCGAAAGGAACAGCTCCGCATAAGGTATGGTGTTTGGAGAACTAAGAAAAACAGACCAATTCGCATCTTTTTTCTCCATTTTCACTTGACATTTTCCGCTTTGTGCGTATTATAATAATAGGTATCACGTTGTGCGTATGAGAAGAAAATACATATTGTTGCTGATAGGCTGGCTGTTTACGATAGCCGTCTTCGCCTCCTTGCCTGACAACAAGCCGAAGCAGGTGTTGCCGGTACAGGAGAAGGTGTACCTTCATTTCGACAACAACTGCTACTTTCTTGGTGATACCATCTGGTACAAGGCATACGTGGTGCTTGCTGATGACAACTCTCCTGAGCCGTTGAGCCGCATCCTGTATGTGGAGCTGCTGAATGAGCAGGGCTACCTGGTGGAACGCCAGCAGCTGAGAATCAACCAACAGGGACAGGCTGACGGGTGCTTCGCCATCTGCGATACACTCTTTGCTGGATACTATGAGATACGAGCCTATACCAAGTGGATGCTGAACTTCGGTTATGGGCCTTGTGAGTCGTGGCATCAGGATTCATGGTTACAATTTGATGAAGAGCAAGGATTGATGCCTTGGAGAATAGAAGATAGTAAGCCTGCTATCCCAGTACCTAAATGGTTGGCTGGTTCGAAAGTGACGGCTACCATATATATATTTAATCCACAACCTATTGGTGGTCTTCACTATTGCAACCTTCCTTTTGCAGACGGCACTCCCGGTTATGCTATCACCAGCGATACGGAATACAATCTGAATTTTGCGATTGATTCGTTGGCACCCAAGAAGAACTATCGCGACTATCACAACCTCTTCTCACGCGTTCTTCCTGTCTATAGCCGCCCAGATACGGCTGAACACTACATGCGTAAGGTGATGCCTACGAAGATAACGGTAGGCGACTATCAGGTGAAGTGGAAGACCCGTGAGTTCGACGTGAAGTTCTACCCAGAAGGAGGTTACCTGCTGGCTGGACACAAATGCAGAGTAGCTTGGGAGGCGATGAACCAGCAATTGGAGCGTCTCAATGTAAGTGGAGTGCTACTTGAGGACGGTGAGCCTATCGACTCAGTCCGTCCTGTTCATGCAGGTCGTGGACTCATCACCCTGAATGTGAAGCATGGTCGGAAATACAAGGTGCGCTTTGAGTTCGACAAAAACAGGTTCACCTTTGACCTTCCCAAACCCCTTGAGCAAGGTGTAGCCCTTCATGTGAGTCAGGACAGCGATAGGGTGACTTTCCAACTGAGGCGCGAACTGCCTAAGAACCTCCCCTTGACACTCAAGGTCTATTGCAGAGGAAAGCAGCTCTTCACCAAGCCTCCCTTCAAGGGTGATTTGGAGGCTCCTGTCGAAGTCTTTTACGAAGACCTGAATGAGGGAGTCCACCAAGTCGTTGTCTGCGATACATCCGGCAATGTATATGCCGACCGTCTGTTCTTCGTCAACAAAAGCTACGAATCGCAGGCAAAGGTAATGGTGGGAGGGATTGCGAACCGTCCTTACCGCCCTCTGGAGAAGATACGGCTGAATCTGATTGCGACAGACCCGAAGGGACATCCGCTGAAGAACCAGACCTTTTCTGTGTCTGTGAGAGATGAAGCCCAGCTCGACCCGACCTTTGCTACAGGCAACATCATGACCAACCTGCTGCTGGAATCCGATCTGAAAGGTTTCGTGGAGAATCCTGACTATTATTTCGAGGCAGACGACGAGAAACACCGTCAGGCACTTGACGTGCTGATGCTGGTGCAGGGATGGAGGCGCTATGACTGGAAAAGTATTGAGAAGCCAGAGACTTTTGCATTGGATTATCTGCCTGAGCAGAAGATGGTCATCTATGGAGATGCATATCCTTTACGAAAGGAGCTGAAAGACCTGTTCAAGAAAGACAAGCGTAAGATACAGATATCGTGCTCACTCCTCAACCTGAACAATGACTTGAAGGAAGGTGACACCTATCTGTTCAAGGGAGCTGTTGAGGCAGATTCGACAGGACATTTCCAGATAGCCTATGAACCTTTCTATGGGAATGTGCGTCTGTCGCTTCGAGCCAACTATGTGGACAAGATAGAGAAGAAGGATGAGTACCTCCAGAGTCATGACTCGAAGATATTCGTGAGGAAACAATACTTCTATCCACAATCGCTGAAGGCATACGACTGGTATGAGACCCATCAGCCTGAAACAACCAAGAACAAACAGCTGACCTGGGAAGACTATCAGGCAGATATCTATGCCACAAAGTGGATACCGCAGGTGAACATCAAATCCAAGAAGCGACCGCATGCCAAGCTGCAGAAGGACAAGCCAGTAGCACAGCTGAACTATCAGGACTTTGTGAACGACCTTTGGGACCAGGGGTTCTATAATCCCTACTATCTGTTAAACTACAAAGAGTTTGCATTTACCGACTCATTCACGAATTCCAATTTGATGATGCTTGACTCGTATGTCCGTCACATGTATAAACCTTCGGTAAATAATCATGAGTCACATCATTTCAGCATCAATTGGAACAAGAACGACTTCTGGGAACGTGTTGCTCTAATAGAATACTTGCCAGCACTCGACCGCATCTACATCGTCAGTGATGCTCCTCGTCGTCCAGTACCGTATGAACACATGCATCAAGATAGAATAGCAGATAAAGGAACTGGATCCATTACCACAGGTATTGATTCCTATATCAATATCATCACCCTTCCAGAAGAAAAGACCCGACTTATGGTAGGCCGCGAATACAACTTCCAAGGCTTTACACGCCCTGTAGAGTACTACAACCCTGACTACAGCAAAGCCAAACTGCCGGAGATCAAGGACTATCGCCGCACGCTATACTGGAACCCGAATGTGACAACAGACAATTCCGGTCAGGCATCCATCGAGTTCTACAACAACTCCGTCTGCAACATCATTGATGTATCAGCAGAAGGAATAACAAGATACGGACAATTTTTGGTAAATGAATAAAAGAGACCCCTTCTAGGGGGAGGAAATCGTAAAATCGTAAATATACTTGACTTCTTCCGTTTTGTGCGTATTATCAGAAAGGAAGGGTGGGCTGGTCACTCTACTAATCTTGGCTGTCTTTCTTCGGCCAGTTTACCAAATACACATTATCTGTAGCTCGGGTGAATGCAGTATAGAGCCATCGATAGTAGTCGAGCCCTATCATCTCAGGAGTGATGTAGCCTTGATCGATAAACACTTGCGACCATTGTCCTCCTTGAGCTTTATGGCAAGTGACCGCATAAGCATACTTGATTTGCAGGGCATTGTAGTAGGGGTCTTCCTTCATCTTCTTCATCCGCTCCTTCTTGTAAGGGATGTCGGAATAGTCCTCAAGCACCCGATTCCATAGTTGTTCGCTCATCTCATGTGGCAAAGCTGGTGCTTCGGTATGGAGGGTGTCGAGCAGAACGGTTGCTGTGAGTTCCATGTTGTCGTAGTCGGGAAAGCGCAATTCGCAGTCGGCAAAGCGGAAACCATACAGCTCACGTTCATTTCGTACACGCACCACTTGGGCGATATCTCCATTCGCGATGAAAGAGAGAGAGGTTCCCTTCTGGCCTTCAGGCGTCTCTTCCACTAAGGGGGCATCTGCTTTCCAATAATAATTATTCTTCACAATCATGATAAGGTCGCCTGAAGCCAACTCTTCCTCGCGATCGAGTATCTGGTTGCGAATACCCATGTTGTACACATGAGCGCGTTTGTTGGAGCGACATACTACGATTGTGTCATCGATACCATAGTGATGGTAGCAGTTGGAGATTTCCTCAACCAGTTCGTTACCTGGAACGTTTCGAACATCAGCTTTCCATTGAGGATTGAACATTGCTGATTGAATTGGTTGGCTGATGAGACCACGAAGGAGCGTAGCATTCTGGAGAATGCCTGAGAGGTCGCGTTGACGTACGACTTGTGAGAGAGTCATGCAAGCTACACTCAATCCATATCCCATGAGCACCTCAGGTTGAAGGGCAGGACTCTTCGTATCGCCAACAGGAGGAAGCTGGGCCGTATCGCCCAACAGAATGAGTCGGCATCCCTCACTGGAATAGACAAACTGAATGAGGTCATCGAGCAGACGTCCTGTTCCGTAGATCGAATTGGAAGCATCGTTGGAAATCATCGATGCTTCATCGACGATGAACAGTGCATTCTTCAACATATTATAACCCATAGAGAATATGGTGTCGTCCTCAATGGATTTCTGACGATAAATGCGTTTGTGAATGGTGAATGCCTCATGACCGGAATAGAGCGAAAAGACCTTTGCTGCTCGTCCGGTCGGAGCCATCAACACACAATGGCGTTCTAACTGCTCCATCGTTTTGACCAACGCAGAAACGAGCGACGTTTTGCCTGTTCCCGCATAACCTCGAAGGATGAAAACATCAGCATTTCGTGCAGACAATTTCTGTTTGTCAGCCGAAGCTTCGGAATCGGTCTCACGCAAAATAAATTCAGCGAGTGCCTCGACGACTTCTTGCTGTTGAGTAGTCGGATTATGACCGAAATTATTTAAAATTAGCTCCCTAAAGTAGTCAAATATCATCGTATTTTGCAAAAAAATGTTTCTTTATTGTCCTTAATTCATTTTAATTCATTATTTTTGTGCCACGAATATACAAAAAATTATTATATCACAAAAATTATGATGAAGAAAATTATTATTTGCTTGCTAATTTTGGCAGCTTTTGGTCTTGTAGGTGCATGTTACATGAGCATTTACACAGACATCGCTTTTGACAAGGATAAGTCTGAGAGAGAAAAAGTAGTCATCGCTCGCCTCATGCAGATTCGTGATGCGGAAGAAGAGTTCAGAAAAGGTCATTATGGCGAGTTTTGTGGAACCATCGACTCACTGATTGACTTCGTAAAGGAAGGTAAGGCAGTCGTAAAGATTGACGAGGATGTATGGACCGATGAGTTGGCCGAGAGCTTTGAATCAAAGCGTGCTGCAATCGATGCTGGCAAGTTCCGCAGCGATACAGTATGGCAGTCTGCAGCAGAAAAATTGGGTATCACATGTCCTGACTCATTGAAGTATGTGCCAGTTGGTAAGGCTGGAGCTGTGTTCCAGCTTCGCAAACATGAGGCATTTAACCTCAAATCAAACGAGTTTGACAAGGTTTGTGAAGTACGTGCTTCTCTCGACGACTATCTTGACGGTTTGAGCGAAAAGAAAATCCGTCTGTTGAAGCAAGATCTCAAGAAGCGTGGCAAGAACCGTGCAGATTTGTTCCTGGATAACGCTGACGACTTTGAGGGTGAATGGTATGGGTTACGAATTGGTGACCTGAAAGACCCTCAGAACAAGATGTCGGGTAACTGGGAATAATACGCTGCTAAACGATTCATGCGCGTAGTAGCAGGTAAATACAAAGGAAAACGGTGGGACGTGCCTCATACATTCAAGGCACGTCCCACTACTGATTTTGCCAAGGAAGGGTTGTTCAACATTCTTCATAATGTATATGTGAACTTCTCTGACCACCCTTCCGCACTTGATTTGTTTTGTGGAACAGGTAGTATCTCCCTCGAACTCCTGTCGCGAGGATGCTGTCCTGTAGTGTCTGTAGAGAAAGACTTTAAGCACTACCAATATATCAAAAGGATATGTGGAGAATTGAAAGACCCTAATTGGCATCCTATCATGGCAGATGTATTCAAGTTCATAAAAGGACATGCAGCCACTTATGATCTCATATTTGCAGATCCTCCCTATGCTTTAGAAAACCTAAAAGAATTGCCTGACCTGATTTTCCAATCAGAAACTCCTTTGTTGAATCCTGATGGGCTTTTCGTCCTCGAACATGGTCGCAACTACGACTTCTCTTCGCATCCACATTATGTAGAGCACCGAAACTACGGTTCTGTAAATTTCAGTTTCTTTCAATAGTTGAGATAAAATCATGAAAAAAACAACTCAAAGACGTTGGGGATATTTGATTGCTTTGGCGGCTGTAATCGCAATCGGGTTGCTGTCAAGGCGGATTAGTTTTCTTCCTAACGAAACAGGAGATGCCCTTTGGGCCATAGCCCTCTTTTGTCTCTTTCGCATCATTTGGTGTAAAGATCTTTTGCGTAAGATTGCATTATGGACTTTATTGACGTCTTATGCAGTAGAGTTTTCACAATTGCTTCAATGGAACTGGCTTGTTGCGATACGTTCAACGACGATAGGGCACCTTTTATTAGGTCAAGGTTTTCTTTGGTCAGATATCATGGCATATACAATAGGAGTGATAATTGCCTTTGCAATTACCACCCTTATTGAACGTAGCAGTAAAACTTGATGAGGCTTAGCGCCAGCCGCCTCCCCATCCGCCACGACCACTTCCTGCCGAGCGTTCGTCGTCAGTTCCCATCACATTCTTTCCAGCAAAGATGCTGAACTTATAGACAACACGCAGCATTCCGTATTGATAGATGGCATTATAACGAGAGTCGCTACGCATCAATGCAGAGATGTTACGGCTGATGTTGGTTTGCTGACCAAGAATGTCGTTTACTTCCAGCATGACTGTGAGAGCCTTTCCTTGTAGGAATGAATGCGAAAGTTGTGCATTCCATAATAATTCGTTCGTATTCATCTCGCGCTGGGCATATCCACGACGGCTATTCATGCCTATATCTGTATTGATGGTAGATCCCCAAGGAGCTGTCCACTCTAACTCAGCACCATACGAGAAGTCGTAAGTGTTGTGATTGGCCATCGTGTTCATGTTATTCTTGGAGTTTTGGTAATCTAAACGACCGTTGAGGGCAATGTTCACCTTCTCCGTACGATATGAGAATTCCAATCCGGTATCTAACCCAAGCGAGTTAGTGATGGATTTAATGTCGGTATTGTCGGTGTTGTTCTGAACATTATTGTAGAATCCAACGTTGTGAGAATAGTTCCCTCCAAAGTCGATGTCGAGATTAAAGGCTTTTTCCTTACCCAATCCTGTGTTGAATCCGACTCCTCCACCACCGTTCCAGTTACCATTGATATTCATAGGCATCGTAGTGCGAACACCTTGCGAATCGTATGTAATCTTATTATCAATGCTGTTACGAGTGGTGTTGAACCACAACCAAGAGTATATACCACGCTGTAGTTCAGTGTTGTAAGTGTTGAAGTTAGCATTGATGTTGTGTGAGAACGATGGTTTTAGCTCAGGATTACCCTTTGTGATGTTGAGTGGGTTAGAGTCGTCCTTGATGTCAAGCAGGTTCGTCATGCTTGGTTGGCGCGTACGGCCATTATAACGAATGTTCAAGTTTGTCTGTTTGTTGAAATTCCAACGCAGGTTAACACGTGGTGCAATATTAAAGACATTACGGGTCACCTCTGGATATTCGTGTCCCATGTATTTATAGTCGAGCGTGCTACGTTGTGGAAGTAGGTCGATTCCTACACTGAAATTATATTCATCGCGTACTTTACGGAAACTGAGGCTAATGGTTTGGTTATAGTTACGATATTCGGAGTATTGGCTAAGTGCAATAGTGTCGCGAAGCAGATAGCCTGTGTCCTCCATAAATCTCAATACAGAATTGATGTCGTAACGATTGTTTGTCAGGCTTTGAGCAAGATTTTGATATGCCTGTGAGTCATATACTTGTGCTCGTCTGTCATTCTTGCTATAACTATACTGATATTGATAGCTAAATTGTAGATAGGTGCGATCTGCGATAGGTTCACTGTAAGTTACCTGAGCATTAATGTTGTGACTATTCGAAGGAGTGTAGTAATAGCGGTTGTTTTGCTGAGTCGTCCCTAATGTGTTATAGGTAATATTAGCAGCAGACAGTTGCTTATTTCTTCCCTCACTGAATCCTCCATTTATTCGTAAAGTGAGGTTACGTCCTTCGCTGTTGAACTTACGGTTGAACTGCAATGTTCCATTGAAGTTTGTATTAGTGCTATACGATTGCCCATAATTGGTGTTGGTGTTTGTGACAATACCCATTAGATTATTCAAAACAACATCTGCAGGATTGAGTGTCCCACCATTTGAAATCACTGCTATTTGATCGTTATATCCTAAAGCATTATTGCTGTATAGATTTGGGTCGTCGTCGTATGATCCAGAAAGACTGTTTGACATTCCTCTGTTGCGTGAGTATGTAAAGTTTGGCCTAAATATGATGTTCGTCATTGTGTCAGGTTTCCATTCAAAACGGAAGTTACCGAATACTCTGTTGTTACTTGAAAGGTTTTTGTTGAAACTCTCTCCGAATTTACCTTTGGTGGCGTTGAAACTCTCCGTAGATGATGTGTTCTGATTGTCGCTACCATCATAGCGATAACGGATGCTACCACCACTTTCCAACTTGGGCTTGTCTGTAGCATAGTTGGCACCAATCTCCTTACTGGTTCGGAGTCCTCCTCCCCAGCCGCCCCAACGGCCTCCTCCGCCTCCATAACCTTGGTCGGCAATATTGTTGGCACTTCCAAGAAGCGTTGCTTGGAAGTCATCGTTAAAGCGATTAACATTAAAGCGTTCTGCATAGCGGTCTTTAGTACCTATGCCAAGATTGACATTTCCAAACCATCCATTTTTCATGCCCTTTTTAACGGTTAGGTCGAGCACAGTTTCTTCTTCTCCGTCATCAATACCTGTTACACGTGCCAAATCACTTTTTCTGTCATAGGTCTTGAGTTTTTCAATCATCTCAGTAGGGATGTTTTTCATGGCGACTTCCTTGTCATTAAGGAAGAACTCTTTACCATCTACAAGAATCTTATTGACCGTTTTCCCGTTGATTGTGATGTTTCCTTCACTGTCTACTTTAGCACCAGGCAATTGTTTGACAAGGGCTTCTAGTGTTGAACCTTCAGGAACACGATATGCTGATGCGTTGTAAACGAGTGAGTCTCCTGATACCGCAACCTTAGAAGCATGAGCAGTGACTTCTGTTGCTTTCAAAAGGATGGCATCTGATGCCATCGTGATGTAACCGATATTGGCATTACGACTCTTTTGTGTATTGAGGTCTACATCAACATATCGGGTGATAAAACCAATATAAGAAACCTTGACTGAATATTTTCCCTTTTTGATGCTTTTAAAGGTAAAGTCTCCTTGTTCTCCTGTGACGGTTCCTTCTACAAATGAACTATCGGGAAGAGCCAATAATTGAATTGTTGCAGAGATGACAGCTTCACCAGTCTCTTTCTCTATGATATTACCGCTAATGTTGAATGTGCTTTGAGCTGACATGTTAAGACATATCAGCATGTTCATGGCAATCAGCCAAACTGATTTTTTCATTATACTTATTTTTAATAATTTTCTTTTTACCTTAACCTTTTGGATTCGTAGAGCACAAGTGTCAAATGACTGAGTGCAAAGTTACGAATTAGTTTGGACAGAGCGGCATTATTTAAGTATTTTTATCATTTAAAGTGTACTTTTAGGTGAAATCCTTAGATTAAGTCAGTATTTATCCGTAATTTTGCAGTGGGAATTAAATCCTGTCATGTAATTGATCATCAAAAATATGAAAAAATATCTTATTGTATTGATTGTGTTGTTTGGGGCTATCACACCAAATACTTTTGCACAGTTTGTGAGGTTGGAGAAATATCCTGATATCCCTGTAGAGTTTGAGTCTGCATTTGTGGATCAAGTGACTAATTATGTATCAGGTGTCGTAAAATCTTTGTACGGCCAATATTTTGGGCAGTTGTCCCCAGAGGGGAATATATATGGCTATGGCTCGTTCTATACGGATATGGATGGAGAAGTATATGGACTCTATAGAAACGGAGATTTGGCTTTTGGCATCAAGAAAGGTGCAGAGATCGCCAAAGTTGGTACAAACGATCATTATGTTGCCTATGATTTACATACTGGATATCCTGTATATATAATGAAGAATAATCAGAAATATAACCCATCTACGGATATGCGAGAGAAGAACAAGTTCTTAGTGTTGACCTATCCCAATGGAGACAAATACGTTGGAGAAACGAGTGACAACAAACGTGAGGGTTATGGTCTGTATTTCTATTCCAATGGGAACTACTATTACGGTAGATATAAAGATAACAAACAATTTGGATATGGTGCGTTATTTAAGCAAGAGAACAACAACGTGACAATTCAATATTGGGATGGGGTGAGCGATGAAAACTAATGGTTTGAAAGCCTGGGTGTTGGCTGCACGCCCCAAAACATTGACTGGAGCTGTTGCACCTGTGTTGGTTGGAGGAATGTTAGCTTATACCGATAGTATTCAACTAACTTCTTATGCATGGTGGAGCGGAATGCTCTGCCTTTTGTTTGCTGTTGTTATGCAAATAGATGCTAATTTGGTAAACGATTATTACGACTTCAAAAAAGGAACAGACCGTGAAGATCGTCTTGGTCCGGAGCGTGCCTGTGCTCAAGGGTGGATTACCCCAAAGGCGATGCAGTGTGGAATAGGCATTTGTACCATTTTTGCTTGTTTGGTAGGATTGGTGATATTGTTCGTCTCCCAGCGATGGGAGTTGTTGATTGTCGGCATTGCTTGTGTGTTAGGGTGTTTTCTCTATACCATCAAATTCTCATATCTGGGGTTGGGTGATATATTGGTTCTCTTGTTTTTTGGCATTGTCCCAGTAGGGTTCACTTATTATGTTATGACTGGTGGTTGGACGCTACCTTTGTCTTTAGCAGGTATTGGAATGGGACTTGCTACGGATAATCTGTTAATGGTAAATAATTATCGAGATATTGAGCAAGACAAACAAAGTGGAAAGATGACGATTGTGGTGAGGATGGGAAAGCAAGCGGCATTGCACCTATATCTGTGTTTAGGCCTTGTGGCTGCTTTGTTGATGATTGCGGTTGAACTAATCCAGTTTTTTTGCGACCAACGTAGCTTGATAGGTTTGCCTCTCGTAACTATTTATCCAATATGGCATATAGCAAACTATAAAGAAATGAGAGCTCTCACTGGGAAAGCTCTCAATATGGTGTTGGGTAAAACAGCCGCAGGTATATTCCTTTATGCAGTAGTATTTGCAGTCTCCTTATGGATTAATGCTACTGCATAGGCACTGATGCCTTCTTCTCTGCCTGTAAACCCAAGCTTCTCCGTTGTTGTCGCTTTGATACTTATACAATCAATATCAATTCCCATACAATCCGCCAATACTGTTTGCATTTTTGGAATATGTGGATTCATTTTTGGTCGTTCTGCACATATAGTTGCATCGATATTACCTACGTGGTAACCTTTTTGTGCAATGATAGCTATGGTCTTTCTTAAGAGAATTTTCGAGTCGATGTTTTCAAACTCATTTCCCTTGATGGGGGGAAAGTGATAGCCAATATCGCGCATATTGGCAGCTCCCAACAATGCGTCACAGATGGCATGAATCAGGACATCGGCATCACTATGTCCATCTAATCCCATAGTATGCTCCAGTTTGACACCACCTATCCAGAGTTCTCTACCTTCGACCAATTGATGGACATCATATCCCATTCCAATTCGAAATGTACTCATCTCTCTTTGTATTTACCTTTTCTTCCTTCCTAAAATATCACCTATACCATCCATGTCAAAAGCAAGTGAGAAACGTAGAGTTTGATCAAGTGGGTTACTTTGTGATGCAGAGATAATGTAGCCTGCATCAATAGAGAATACATTCATCTTGAAACCTGCTCCGATTGTATAGTATTTACGATTACCCTTGTTTGGATGCTCGTAATGGTAACCTGCTCTTAAGAAGAATTGGTTATTATAGGAATACTCTAAACCTGCGCTCCACTGAATCTCTTGCATCTCTTCCTTGAATCCTCCAGGTGCATCACTGAATGACTTAAAGATTCCAGATATTGGAGATATATTGTAATATCCGGCATCCATCAGCCAGCTGGTATAACCAGAATAGTCTTGTTCGTCTGCTCCGGTTTCTTTAATGTACTGATCCATCGTTGGGCGAGTTGGTACCAATAGTTTGTTGGCATCGGCACAGATGCTGAATGTGTTGTACTCATCGATAGGAATCATTAATGAGGCTCCTAAACGTAAATTGGTAGGAATAAACTCACTTGTGGTTCCTTCGTCATAAGATATTTTACTACCTATGTTATTGATATTTATTCCCCATCCCAACTGGCATTCACGATTCCCTAAGTTCAAGTATCCGTTGTGATACATCGCTAGATCGGCAGCAAATGCCGAACCTGGAGTTAAGTCGTCCATTTGTCCCATGTTAGAATAAATATAGCGCAAACCAACTGCAGCAGAGAATGTCTCACTCAACATACGAGAATATGCTACATCTACAGCCATTTCGTAAGGTTTTAGGACCTCCTCAGTTCCATATACAGTTACTTCACCTAAAGAGAAGTAGCGTAGCGAGCCACTGAGCGCATCATAATTGCCGATACGATAGTAGCCTGTTATGTTGGCAAGATCAATATCGTTTACAATTTGTCTTAACCAAGGAGTATAGTTCAAGGATACTCCAGAGCGGCTAATTGTGAATGGATATTTCGCCGGATTCCAGAACTGTGAATTGACATCTGGGTCAGTTGCAGCACCGACGTCACCCAAACCTCCTGCACGTGCATCTGGGGCAATTGCTAATGAGGTAACACCATGATATACTGGATTGAACTGATTCTTGGCATCCTGTGCTTGTGCTGTAACACAAAAAGCAACATTCAAGATGCTAAATGCAATGAATAGTCTTTTAATCATATATTCGTTTTTTTCTGTTCTAGCTATTTCGTGATGAGTTTAGCTACACCTATTATTATATATAATAACTCAAATAGTCTGTTTTTATTGTGCGACGACCATAAACTTTTTTGAATCTGAAGCCTGAGCGCCATTACCTGTTGAAATGCTCGCTTTACAGATATACACTCCAGGCTGAAGATGTCCGTTTGCTCCATTTAGGTTACATGTATATGTGTAATAGCTGGATTCGCTGACACCAGTTTCTTTTCCATTCCAGACTTCTCTACCTGCCATGTCATATATTCTTACGTCGATATTCAGGGTAGAGTTAGGACGGTCATTTTCTATGATTAAGGTTAACTCGTTGTTACGAACAGGTCCCTTAATCTGTAAGCTGAGAACATTTGGTTTGAGACCTTTATAGACATCAAACTCAACCTCAAGCGTTGATGGATTATTCAATATATCCCACGCTCTGAATAACAAAGTATGCTTTCCTGTTGACAATTCTGGCAACGAACAATATACAGATCCGGTGGTCCATGTGCCTGTTACATATTTGAACGTGCGATTCAAATCAAATGTCATATTAGGGTCGTTATCTACGATAACTGTAATCTCATGTCCGATACCACTGCCAGTAGTATTAATTCCATTTTCATCTTGGATTACTCCAATGAAATAAGGGGTTTCGTGCATCAGTACGGAAGAGGTTTGTAATACATTACTGATTATGGAGTCAGTAGCTGATGAATTCGAGAACTTCTCCCCATTCAAGGATGCGACCAATACCGGGCCTTGTTTGTTCTTTGAGATATTCTTATCTGTTCCACCGACAGCAAATTCATGAAATGCTCCATTTGCCTCAATAGATTTGTCGGAGTTGATAGCATAAAGACACATCAAGCCATTTTCGTCAGAGTAGTTGATGTCAAGAGGTACGGGGAATGTAAAATCGAATCGACCGTTTTTGATAGAATCGCTACCAGCAAACAGCGTACGTGTATGGGCGTAGAATTGGAACGGTGTCACATCTTCACCAGCGTTGTTGTTGCAAGTAACTAATTCAAGGTTATCAAAGACTGTTGGGGAGATGAGTCCATTAAACCCGGGAGCATCCTTACCATCTTCATCAACGACATGACCTTGAACGGAAACAATTGAGCCGGCGCTAATAGTTTCTATGTGATTCTCATTTACACTGACATTATTGATTTTGTCAACCTGTATCTTATAAGTAGGAACAGGTAATGATATTGCGGGGTCACCAATCAATACATAATGAACCTTGTTAAGTGAGTCGCGATGTGACATGGCCCCTTTTCCAATAAGATCACATTTTGATTGTGCAAGTGCTTCGCCAAGTGTGTATTGTCTGCCAGCTTCGTTGCGAGATAGGACATGTTTCATAAAGGCAAGGTTTATTTTGCTGTTCTGTGCTGCATAAACCGTTCTAGTTGTTGTTACCATACCAACAGCTGCCCCTTTATTATTCACTAAGGCTGACTTTGCGATATTTTCTATATTCATATCAAATGGGGTGATGTCGCATGCGGCAATAAACCAAAGAGGAAGATGTGGAAAGCTCCATTCCTCAAAGTCTGCACGTTTTAACACTTGCTCGTGTGATAGGGTTCTGGCCGATCCATGACCTGTGTAGTTCATGATAAGTGCACCTTCTTCCATTTGGTTCAAGATGTCTTTGTATGCATCTGGATAGGAATGTCCTGCGCCGCTTTCTTCTCTGTTATATGCATCCCAATATATTTTTCTCAGACGGTAATCTGGATATAGTATTTCAACTTGTCTAGCTACACTATCAGCATCTTTCATGTGTGTGTTGGCGTTCCCGTCATCAGCCATGAAACAGATGGTGTTTTTCCATGTGCCTGCATATGAGTTATTGATATACCCAATAAGTTTATCAACGACACTACGAGCCTCGTTTGCTGTAGTAACGGGGATGCGTCCTACACCACAATCGGGTTTGTCTTTGAGTGGTTTAATACCTTTGCCATCAGCCAATAAGGTATAGTACTCTTCCAAAACATAACTGTCAGTATGATGTAACGAGTTTTCCGACTCGTAGCAAAGAAGATAATCGTCTGGATTATTCTTGCTCATGGTCTGCGTTATCATCCTATTATCCCAGACTCCTTCGCCAAAAAGGCAGAGGTTCTTGGGGCGGTCTTTAGGATTTTCTGCCTTGTCGTATAGCATCTTCATGAACCGTCGATAAGCAGTAGCATCTGGAGTTCCCGAAGAGAATTCATTGTAGACTTCGTCTGCTCTAACTACAACACATCTAATACTATCATATTTGGTATGTGCATCTGCAAGACGTTGAGCCTGAGCAGTTAATTTGTTACTTGCTGGAACGATTAACACAAGGTCGATATTGCTGAGGGCATGTAAGTCTTGATTCTTTATGCTGCCTATAATTTCTGGTTCGGGGAAAGTAGCATTTGTATTAACCGCAACATATTCATTTTTAGGAGAATCTTGATCTGTGTTTACGATATATTTACCATTCTCTAGTGTTCCTCCTATTTCGTGAGTAAGTTTTGGAGTCGATACACACCAAACTCGTGTGTACTCGTTTGCACCGCTAATAGCATACTTTTTGGAGGTTGAATTGTCTTGCGAACGGAAAGCTAGATAATTGCTACCAGAGAGATCCAATTTGCGGGTATAACAAGCAATGATGTAATCTAAATATCCAGATATACCAGTCTCACGTGTATGGGTAAGTGTAATCGTAGATGACTCTGTCAGACTTTTATTGAACGTGTACGAGCGGTTGACAAGAACTCCAAATTCGTATTCTGCAAGATTCCTAATAGATATCGTTGAAAATTCAGTGCTATCAGCTTTGATGTTCAGTTTGGAGCCGTTAGTACTAACAAACTGCACATTAAGATTTACGGAAGGAGCAGCAATCCCCTTTGTTGGTAGTGTATAGCTTTTTTTGTTGCCGTTTTGGTAGTTTTCGCTACCAAAGAATGTCCGTCCTGAATTGAGAAGGCTGATTTCGTCTTTCTCTATGATAACATGCTCAGGGAATGTGTTTGTCTCTTCTGGAGAGTTTTGCAGAGTGATATCCTTCTTCTCCATCTTCGTTGGTTGTCCATCAGATTTCTCTGTTACGAAGAAGTAAATGTATGAGGAATATGGGTTGTTTAGACGTGTGAAAACAGTTGACGAACCTTGTTTCCGTTGCCATTTAATTGTTCCGGGAGAATAGAATAGCAATGATCCATCATCGCGTCGCCACACAGGAATCTCTGTCAAGTCATCATTGAGATTCTCGATATATGTTTCAGGAAGGAGAGGAAGGTTATAGCCGTACAGGCTTACTTTGTCTGGGTTGCTAAATCCCATCTGTTGCAGTTTGCTTTTGGTGATAGCATATACCCCTTCGTTTTTAACACGAATCTTAACCCATTTTCCTGATGCAAGTACAGAATGTGCTGCATATCTGCTGTCTGTATTGCTTTGTGAAAATGCCTGTACTGCTAAGGCAAACACACAGACGATTGTTATTATTCGTTTTATCATAGTTGTCATTTTACATTGAAATCTAATAATTTGTTACCTTCAAGAAAGCCTTCCAGATGCTGACCTTCATGTACAGGACCAATTCCCGATGGTGTACCTGTAAAGATTAGGTCGCCTGTTTTCAGTGTGAAGAAGCGGCTGGCAAATGCAATAATCTTGTCTATCGAGTGAATCATATTACCAGAATAGCCGATTTGTTTGGTTTGCCCGTCGATGTCAAGATTGAAATGTAACTCTTGGATAGGAGGGAGCGTGTCTTTACAGACAAACTTTCCAATAACTGCAGAGTTGTCGAATCCCTTACATAACTCCCAAGGTAGCCCTTTGGAAGTTAGTTGTTCTTGCAGGTCGCGGGCCGTAAAATCAATACCGATAGTCACCTCGTCATAATAGCGATGAGCGAATCGTTCTGAGATATTCTTTCCAAGATGTTTGATTTTTACCACAATTTCTATTTCGTGATCAAATCGCTTCGCAAAACTGGGAATGAAGAAAGGCTTTCCTTTACTCAGTAATGCAGAATCTGGTTTCGAGAAAATCACAGGATCCTGTAATAATAACGTGTGATTCAGTTCTTTATTGTGTTCGGCATAATTCATGCCCACTGCAAGTATCTTCATGTCGGGTTCAAATAGTTTATAATCCCAATAGTCTTGTGATATCATTCCAAGTGGCAAGAATCAGTAAGCCAATGAGAATGGCAAAACCTACATATTGTGCTTTTTCCAACACTTTGTCACTTGGCTTTCGACGAGTTACGATTTCATAGATGGCGAAAATTGCATGTCCACCATCAAGAGCAGGAATCGGTAGGACATTCATTACTCCCAATGCGATGGAAAGCAATGCGGTAAGCAACCAGAACTTCTGCCAATCCCATGTTTCTGGGAAGATGTTTGTAATACCGATTACACCTGAAACGCTTTTGGCTCCTTGTGCAGAGAATAGATATTTCAGGTCGTTTACGTAATTGCAGAGTTTTTCCCATCCTGACGAGAATCCTGCTGGAATACATTCTAATAGCCCATATTCTTGGGTCGTTATGTTGTATTTTGGAGCAGGGTTAGAGAATCCTAAAGTGAAATCGGGGGTCAAGACTGCTTTCAGAGTGTCTTGATTGTTAACTACAAAGGTCACACTACGCATTTTCAAACTATCAGCAGCAGTAGAATTCTCTGTGAGTGAACCTTTCATGGCAGCTAATTGATAGACGAGGTCATTGAAGTCATTCAACTTCTCGCCATTCAGTTCTGTAATAACGTCTCCGACTTTCAGGCCTGCGGCTTCTGCTGGAGAGTCTTGAATGATGCTGTCAATATTGAAAGGAATGAGAATGTCCATATAAGGCGGATTACTTTGTGCCATTTCAAGCATATTCATATCCTCAGGCATCTTAATGGCAACCTCTTGTCCTTTTCGAAGCACAGTTACTTCTTTCGAGTTGGAGATGTCACGAAGTACATTGATACTCCAAGTCTTTACTTCTTCTCCATCTGTCTTGACGATAACATCTCCGTCCATAAATCCGTCTGCTTTTGCTGCAGCACTGAACTTCATACCGTTAGTGATATCAGTAGGTTTTACATAACTTTCTCCCCATGTAAAGAGAACTGCCATATAAATCACAAACGCAGTGATAAAGTTTACAATGATACCTCCGAGCATCACTAACAGACGTTGCCATGCTGGTTTTGTGCGGAATTCCCAAGATTTGGGTTCGGTCGATAGTTGCTGCTTTGATTCATCAATCATACCAGAGATATTGACATAGCCGCCCAATGGTAGCCATCCAATTCCGTATTCTGTAGCATAAGTAGGCTGCTTGCTTTCTTCCTCTGCAATTTGTTCAAGACCATGTTCCCACTGGCAAAATGTAACTTTTCCTTTATCAAAGTTCACAACCGAAAAAGCACTTACTTTATAATCGGGCTGATTGGAAGATTCTGTTTTTACCGATGTGATTTTTGTGTATTTCAAGAGCGAAACTTTTCCCTTTCTATAAGTTAAGAAGGCAAACTGAGGACGTGGCGTCATGATTGGGAAGTCAAAGAAGAGATAGAACTTCTCAACGCGTATCTTAAACAGTTTCGCAAAAAGGAAGTGGCCTCCTTCATGTAATACGATTAGCAAGCTAAATGCTGCTACTACTTGTGCTATTTTGATTAATACTATATCCATGGGTGTTTACAATAGGGTTTGTGCGTATGCTCGCGTTTCTTTATCTGTTAATAAATATGTGTCGAGTGAAGAGTCTTTTGAGAAAGCGATATGATTCATTGACTGTTCGATGATTTCGCTGATTTTATGGAACGAAATCTTGTCTTCGATGAAGGCACGGTTGGCTATTTCGTTTGCAGCATTCACGATACAAGGCATGTTTCCTCCTTTGTCCAATGCTTCGTATGCAAGGGCAAGACAATGGAAACGATTCACATCCGGTTGCTCAAATGTCAGGTCTTTCATCTTGAAGAAGTCTACTCGGTCAAATGATGCTTTCAGACGTTTTGGATAGCTGAAGGCATATTGAATCGGTAGTCTCATATCGGGGACTCCAAGTTGTGCTTTTACTGCACCATCCTCAAATTGTACCATTGAATGGATGACTGACTGTGGATGGATCACCACCTGTATTTGGTTTGGATTAACTCCAAATAGCCATTTCGCTTCAATTACTTCGAATCCTTTGTTCATCAGTGTTGCTGAGTCAATGGTTATTTTGGCACCCATGTTCCAGGTGGGATGTGCTAATGCATGTGCTTTCGTTACGTTGTTCAACTCCTCGGTGGACATCTTTCTAAAGGGACCACCACTACAGGTCAGTAGTATTTTCTCAATGCGATTTCCTGGCTCGATACATTGGAATATAGCAGAATGTTCGCTGTCAACAGGAAGCAAAGGCACTTTGTTCTCAGTAATTAACCGATTAATGAGTTCTCCAGCAACGACCAAAGTCTCTTTGTTTGCAAGGGCTATCATCTTTCCTGCCTTGATGGCACTTATGGTAGGACGAAGTCCTGCGAATCCAACCATTGATGCTAAGACGATATCTACGTTCTCATCTTGTACTACTTGGCATAGCGCTTCTGCACCTGCATACACTTTGATGGGCAAGTCATTCAATGCTTCCTTTACTTTCTGATAGTGGGTCTCATTTGCAATGACCACAGCCGCTGGGGTGTATTTGCGTGCTTGCTCAATCAACAAATCGGCGCTGTTGTTGGCTGTCAGTACGTATGCTTCATACAGGTGACTCTGTTCTTCAATCACCTCTAACGCTTGCGTGCCAATAGAACCTGTTGATCCTAATATTGCTATTTTTTTCTTTTCGTTCATAAATTTAATAAACCTGTTGGCAGGTTCATTTGTATAGTTTTGTTTTTATGGTTGATATCTGTAATGAGGTCTTCATGGGCAGGGATCAAAACGACTGATGAAGGGGTTTGTACCTCAAAGAGCCAATTCTCCGTCATGTCGTCAACGCCAATGATGGTTCCTATTTGTTTCCCATCTGTATCTGCAATCACGAACCCAATGAAATAGTTGAGCGACACTTCTTCCTCATTTCCGCTGGCAATAAATTTATTTTCAAAGAATACATTGCTACCCAGCAGTTTTTGTGCCTGTTCTATCGAATCAATGTCTTCGAACTTCACCAATGCCGAAGCATCGTTTTTAAATCGGTATTCTTCAATAAAGAAAGGAACCAAGATGCCTTCGACCTCACAAATGAGGTAGGGACACTCAACCCTGTCAAAGATGTCGTCCTCAAAGTCGAAAACAACTTCACCACGAAGCCCGTGGGCTTTGGTGATTCGACCAATCGGATATGTATCTTCTTTCCTTATCATTATTACCAGTTATGTTAATCAGCTCTTCTGATTTTTGCACCAAGTGCATTCAATCGTCCTTCGATGTTTTCGTAGCCTCGGTCAATCTGTTCTATGTTACTAATCCGACTAGTTCCGTCTGCACTCATAGCAGCAATCAGCATTGCTATACCTGCACGTATATCGGGCGATGACATGCGTGCTCCTTTAAGTTTGAAGCGGTGATCATGCCCTACGACAACAGCGCGATGGGGGTCGCAAAGAATAATTTGTGCACCCATGTCGATAAGTTTGTCAACGAAGAAAAGGCGGCTCTCAAACATCTTTTGGTGTATGAGTACTGATCCTTTTGCCTGAGTGGCTACTACAAGTAGCACACTGAGCAGGTCGGGAGTCAAGCCTGGCCAAGGGGCGTCGGAGAATGACATAATACTTCCGTCAATAAAGCTACCTACTTCGTAGTGCTCATGATGTGGTATATGAATGTCGTCGCCTTTGCGTTCAACCGTGATACCGAGCTTTGTGAAGACGTCAGGGATGATACCTAAGTTTTCGTATGACACGTCCTTGATGGTGATGTCGCTTTTTGTCATGGCAGCCAAACCGATAAATGAACCTACTTCAATCATGTCGGGCAGTACGGTGTGTTCTGTACCGTGTAACTCTTTTACACCTTCAATGGTGAGCAGGTTAGACGCTATGCCGCTAATTTTAGCGCCCATCCTGTTGAGCATCTTACAGAGTTGTTGAATGTAAGGCTCACACGCAGCATTATAGATTTGTGTGGTACCTTCTGCTAGTACAGCTGTCATGATGGTGTTGGCAGTACCTGTCACAGACGCTTCATCCAACAGCATGTATTTCCCTGTCAACTTGTTGGCTGTGATTTCGTAGATGCCTCTTTTCTCGTTATAGGAGAAATCCGCACCGAGTTCGCTGATTCCTAAGAAGTGAGTGTCAAGTCGGCGTCGGCCAATCTTGTCGCCGCCAGGCTTTGCCACCGATGCTTTGTGAAACCTACCGAGTAACGGACCAAGAAGCAGGATGGAGCCTCGTAAGGAAGCACACAAGTCGACAAATTCATCGCTTTGCAGATAGTCCATGTTAAGCTCTTTGGCTTGGAATGTCCATGTGTGTTTACCTAAACAACGTACACCTACTCCCATCTTCTCCATTAGGTTGATGAGATTGTTGACATCAAGTATATTCGGGAGGTTCTTGATGGTAACAGGCTCGCTGGTTAGCAGAGTTGCACAAATCACCTCAAGAGCTTCGTTTTTGGCTCCTTGGGGCGTTATCTCTCCTTTCAACGAGTGTCCTCCTTCTATGACGAATGTAGCCATTTACTTCTTTTTCTTCTTTTTGCCTCCGTTAGTGTTGGTATTCATAACACTTGCGAGAGCTTCCTTGTTAGTCATCAGTGTGATTTCTGAAGGCATGAGCGAGATTTTCTTGTCTGTGTATTCGGCCAAGTCGCTCAAAATCTTCTCGTCATCTAATGCATTGCTGTTCCAGTTGGCCAGCGCACGCTTCATTTGGTTGGCAACGAGTAAGGTGAGTTCGTCACGCTCCTTGCCAGGTTCCATTTCTGTCAGTTTCTTTGTCAGCTGTTCAATGATTAAGCCATAGTGACGACGTGCAATCTTTTTTTGCGGATATGGTATTCTGTCTCGCTGCTTTTCTTGCTCGTTGATGTGTTGAATTTCTACGGGATAATCGATGTCGAGCTGGTAGTCTGAGATGAAAGCCAGATGGTTCCATAGTTTTTGGTAGAAGTCATCGGCATTGCCCGTAAATGTTTGCATATTCGCCATCAGGTCGATAATTGTAAAAGCGCAACGTTGGCGTTCGTTTTTGTCTTCGAGCGCAACTGCGTAATTCACCATTTCCTGAATGCAACGGCCATATTCGGGCAGTCTCAGTTTTTCTCTTTGTGTATTATAGTCCATTTAATAAATCTTTACTTTTCTTTGCAACAAATTCTTTTAAATAAAAAGGCTCAAAGTAGGCAATGTCTTCAAATACTCCGTTCGCGTTTTTTTTCTCAGCTAATGGCCCCATCCATTTTGCTAATGGTTGAATGCCGCTGACAAAGTGTGCATTGGGATGCGTAATCGTATCTTGGCATTTGTCAGAGCCATTACCGAAGAAGTATATTGGATGTTTATCTAACTCCTCGGCAAACGCCATTGGGTCAATCACCTTTGCTTCTGTCTCTTTCACACTATTCAGCGCTCTGGTGTAGAGGGCAGTGTACACTTCCATTCTTCTGGCATCAATCATTGGACACAGCAAAGCATCCTCGGGCAGTTCTTCGTCCCTTAGCAAAATAGGAACACACATCAGCTCAAGGGTAGGGATGGATATCAGTTTTAGGTTGCGCCCATAGCAGATTCCTTTGGCGATGCTGGTGCTGATTCTTAATCCAGTATAGCTGCCTGGCCCTGAACTGATGGCCACTGCATCGAAGGGAATAGCGTGGCTATCTGTGAATGAAATCGCTTCATCCACTAATCCTCCAACTACTTGGGCATGTTGCGACCCTTCCAATCTTTCTTCATGGAAGATATTCGCCCCGTCTTGGCTTACAGCCACAGAACAAGTGTCGGTCGATGTTTCGATATGTAGTATACAAGACATAGCCTTTCCTATTTAGAATGCAAAGATACGCATTTTTTGTTATTCGACCAATTCCTATTTGCATTTTTTTGCAAAACACACTAAAAAAGGAGCGGTGTCGCTCCTTTTTTGTAGCAGATATCCCTGTCCAATTGTGCTGGCAGTGATTTGCGCTCCTTTTTTCTGTAAATGTCAGAATGCCAATCTCACACCTGCTGTGATGCTTTTGAATTTGGGTCCGAATTCGGTTTGCATCACGTTGCACGGGCTGTATTTGAAGTACAATCCGAGGCGTCTGTAGGTAATGTCGCACATCAATCCGTAGGTCACTTTGTTACGATGCAGCCTGTTTGCTTCGATTTTCTGGCTCTCTCCATTGAGGCTGTAGCGTGTCTTGAGTGATGCGTAGGTGTTGAAATACAGTTCGGGACCGAAGGATAAGTACCAGGAGCGACCAAGCCCAAAGTGGATTTGGAGCGGCACAACGAGGCTGAATGTGTGAATGCGGCTGAACTTTGGGTTGGCTCCTATAGGGTAGGGTGCTACGTTGATGGTTCCGTCGTCGTTAAGTAGGAACTGATTGTGTCCCGTCATGCGATAGTTGCGCCACGATAGGCCGAATCCGAGGCTGAAGAACGAATGGCTGCTTAAACGAGAGGAGAAGGCCACCAGGTTGCGTAGCTCGAGTTCGAACGACTGCCCCATGTCGATATTGACACCTGGAGCCTCGTCCACACCCGAAATGAATCCGAACTGGAACGAAGTACAGTGTGGATAGGGTGCACGATCTCTGCCGTTTTCCAGTAATTTGTAATTGTTAGCTTGCTCCTTTTCGCGGTTGGAATTCATGAATGGGAGGCTGAAATCCCATCCCCCTGGGTGGTCCTCAGAGTTACTATCGATCTGTGGGCCTGTTGTTAGGGCTATCGAGTCGTTTTGTGCCTTGATGCCACACGTAGTGGCGAAAATCATCATGGTGATGAGAAAGAGTTTAGTTTTCATAATTTATTTGTTTTTGTTGTTTTTACGTTTGAAATTCTTCATCAGGTCAGTAAATTTCGCAGGACCTTCAAGATAGACGAGTGTGATGTCGTGTAGCGCTCCCTTTGGCTTGCATTGGTAGCATACGTAGGTATGTACGGGCTTCCTTACCCCAGCATCCGACCGATAAGTGTCGGCTGTGCGGAAGATGATGTAATAGATGTGTCCATTGCGGTCCTCACGTTCCTCGCCGTCGATGTCTGTAAGTGTTGTTCTGGTTTTCTGGATGGCTTCATAATCCTCTTCCACGAGTTGCTCTACGCGGTTGCGCTGTTTTTCTGTTGCGAGAAAGTTGATGGTTCGCATTTTTGTAAGCTGATAAGCCCTGAGCATCTCGCCGCTCAGGCTTGTCTCTGTGAAGCCGGGCGTGTTTTTTGCTACAATCAGTCCTCGAAACACCGAATCGACGTTCAGTCCTGATTGCGCCCAGGTGCTCACTGAGATGATAGCTGCGATGATGAATGTTGGTAATCGTTTCATATTGTTTCTTATTCTTCAGGGTTAAAAATCTCGTAAAGTGATTCTTCAGCATCACTGTTGCTGAAAATGTCGCACACAGCATCTTCTGCTATCGCAAGCACACGATCTTCGTCTGTGATGGTTTGACCGTCTACGTAAGCAATTGCCATGTTCGTTTGCGTTTCTTGTTGGTTGTGGAGCCACAATCCTATTCCAGCCACAACTACAATACTGGCTGCTATTGCCCAAATACGATGTGTCCAACGAGTGCGGCTTCGACGGTGTGCTATTTCCTCATCGTAGGTAGCCTCGTCAAGCGTTAACTGACCCAGCATCGTGGCGATTGCCTTCCACTCTAAAGGGGCATCAGGCTGATTCACCTCTTGGGCAAGCCGTGCTTCCTCTTCGGGTGTGGTTGCTCCCTCCAAGTACTTGCTGATGAGCCGTTCTGTTTCTTCTCGTTTCATATTTTCATTTGTTTTTTTAGTTCTTCAAATAGTTTCTTTCTTGCCCTCGATACCATCACTTCAATCGATGCTTTCGGAATGCCTGTCTGCTGTGCGATTTCATTGTTCGAAAGTCCTTCTATCTGTCGCATCTCAAACAGTTCGCGTTCTCGTGGGTTCAGCCTCTCAATCAGCGTCTGCAATAAGCTGGACGCTTCTGCCTGTTCCATCTTTTCGTGGGGCGAAAAGTCCATATTCATCGCTCGCTCGTGGTTGGATGTCAGTTCTACAACGTTTGTATGTCTTTTTCGTTGCATATCGATGCAGCAATGCTTTGCAATCCTTATGGCGAGTCCGCTGATGTTTCGGGTTGCGTCTAACTGCTCTGCATATTCCCACAACTGAACCAGCGCTTCCTGAGCCACATCCTCAGCATCGTCGGCAGAGCCAAAGAAGTCCATGCCCACCTTCCACATCGAAGGGCGCAACTCTTGGGCAATATGTTCGAACTCTGCTTGGGTCATGCAACTATAATGCGTAGTAAACAAAAAAAACTTAACCTGCAAAAGCTAAGTTTTTTTGATATGATGAAAAAAAGGTTGTTAGCAATCCTTGTCGAAATTGATGATTCTCACCAAATTGCAGCCAATCGTATTGCCAATAACGATAGCGACATACAGTATTAATATATCAATAAGGTGAGCCGACCAGAAGTCAACAGGAACGGCCAAATAATAAAAGGCATCAGCAATGCAGTGAGGAAATCCGCAGACAATGAAAATGGGAACTCCGTAGAGCAGGGGGTACCATTTGTTCTCGTATTTGGCAAACTTCACACTTGCCGTCATGATGAAGCCGCAACCAATCGCCAGTAATCCGCAACGGAGGGGACCATTAGCCAGTCGGCTCTCCAATATGCCTTGAGCAACACCCTGAAGGTCTGCTGCAGAATTGTATGTTAGCAATGCAACCAGCAATGTACCGATGATGTTTCCAAGCAACACTTTGGGTATCTCGCCCACTTTCAACCCCTTGCATCCTCCACAAAAGCCTACTGTTCCTGTGAAGAGTTTGAAACCATAATGTACTACAGCCAAAAGACCAAAGGTAAAGAGCACGATGCCGATGATGTCCTTGCTCATCAGATAACCAAAACCTGCGATGCCGATACAGATACCTGCCAGCACACTACTGCGAAGAGTTGCAATAAAATCTTTCATTTCGTTTATAAGGTAAGTGAGTGAAAATGATTGTTGTTGAATACGTCTGCAAAGTTACGCAATTATTCTTAATCTGCCAAACTTTTTCTTCTTAATTGATGTTTACTTTCTGTTTTTTGTGTGTTACGACCTTAGTTTTTAAATACTGTACGCTTGTTCTCTTTTTTGTCCACCTTTTATTCTAATTTTTCGTTCCCCCTAAGGGAAAATTTTGTTACCCCTAGGGGCTGCAAAATTTTGGTTTGATGGACGAGACTTGGTGTGAAGCATAAACTTTTCGTCAAATCCTTTTGTGACTTCCTCTAAAAATAGTATCTTTGCAACAAGAAATGGCAATCGGATGAAGAAAGAACTGTGGTTTTGCATACTTGGTTGGCTTTGCTGCTTTTGTGTTGTGAGGGCAGAGAACTGGATGGGACGTCTGGCTGATGATGCCTTTGTGGCTGAGGTCTCCATTCCTGGTGCGCATGATGCTGCTACAGGTAGCGGATGGGCTGGGGTGAAAGGGCTGATTGGCAATAAATTTGCCAAGACTCAAGACCTGAATATTCAGCAACTATGGGATATTGGTGTGCGTGCCTTTGACCTGCGACCTGCTTTGCATAAGCGCTACATGAGCATGAATCATGGGATGGTGGCTACTGATTTGCGTTTCGAAGAGGTACTTACGAGGATGTGTGGATGGCTCAAAGCCAATCCTTCGGAGTTCATCATCATCCATTTGCTTCATGCAGGCGATGGTGACAAGGTGAAGGGTGACTATGCAAGTAGGTTGGTCGAGGTGTTGCATCGTAGGGAATATCTTGGCTATTTGGCAGACTTCAAGCCCGACTTGCGAGTGGGTGAACTGCGTGGGAAAATCCTGATATTGAGTCGCAACAACTACTCAAACAATCCTGTGGGTGGCATCTTCTATAATTGGACAGGAGCTGCCGATTGGAATCGTCAGACACGAGGACATATTGTTGGGAAAGGTGGAGCGAGTGGGCGAGTGTACATGCAGGACTTCTCTTCTACTTACTTTCCTGGGGCCATCAATACGAAAGTGGCTGCTGTGGAACGTATGCTTGAGTTTAGCTCCACTCACAAGGCTTCGGACAGCAATTCCGTTGTCTGGGTACTGAATTTTGCTTCTGCCTATTCAAAGGTTCTCAAGTTGTTTGGACATTCAATCTCTACCAGTAATGGTTATCGCGACAATGCTGTCCATACTCATGCGGCTTTCCTCCGATTCCTTGCTGCTCATCCGTCAGGTTCTACAGGCATTGTACTGATGGATTATGCAGGAGTGGACAAGAGTCATGGGTATCAGGTGAATGGCAGATTGCTGGTGAGAGCCATCATTGACAGCAATTTCTCGAAACTGAACTGAATTTGTCCAAAAAGTGCCAAAAAAGTTTCCTTTTGGCAAGAAAGAAATATAGTTATTTGCATCGATACGTTTTTTTTTCATATCTTTGTCATCGAATCGATGAATCTTTAGAAGTCGAAGCAATAACTAATCTGGAGTATTAATAACTATCATCTATCAATAAGCAATGATTAAGAAAGTAATCCTAATTTGTACGCTTGCGTTGCTGACACAGATGTCGGCAAATGCAAGGAGTTTGGTGCTGGTGCTTAGCGACAGCACAAAAATCTATTTCCTGCTCGACGATAAACCTGTCTTGCGAATGGTGGACGGAAAGGTGCTCATTGACACACAGGCATTTAGTTTCGAGGATGTTGACCACTTCTATATTTCTCAGACAGACGACCCAAGCAGTATAGAGGCTGTGTTGGCTGAACGGAAGGTAAAGTTTGAAGGGAATACCCTTGTCGTAGATGGAGATAAGGCGGTTGAGGTATATGCTGTGAATGGTACGAGGATGAAGGTGAAGATGAGCAAGTCGGCAGGTGTGACGATGGTCAACACAGAGGATCTTGTGAAAGGGGTGTACATCGTCAAGATTGGCAAAACATCGTTTAAGTTCTCAAAGAAATAGGTATGTTCAACTCGAAAACAATAAGTGGTATGCGACAGAGGTTATTCTTGTTATTATGTGTCGTAGTTGGAACATTTGGTGTTTCGTCAGCTCAGCAGACGTTGTGGTTGCACAGTGCTGACCGCTTTGGAGAACATCAGGCTATCGATATGAGCAATGTGGACAGTGTTTGCTTTTCGAAGATGAAGATGACTTTCTACCAAAAAGACGGATCGACATTTTCGCGCATCTATGCGTCGAAGTACGACTATTATACTTTTCATGACCCAGGACTTGCTATTTACAAACCTCGTGAGTTGAATACGATGGATTTCGACAACCCTTCGAGCAAGTGGTGTTGGGAACGTAGTCGCGAGTCCGAACATTTCATCGTATTCTGGGATAGTGGGTTCGGAACCGATCCGAACAGAGGAAACGGGTCAGCACGATTCAATCCGACCTCCCTCCTGAATAACGCAGAGTATTTCTTTAAGATGTATACCGACTCTCTGGGCTTTGCTTTTGTGGGTGATTCCAAGACGGTCGATACCTATAAGCTGGAGATTTATGTCAATTCAGATGCTACATGGCTGGCAACAGGATCGGGCTATGACGATCGAATCGGAGCGTTATGGTGCAACTATAGTGCTGTAAACTCTGCTTCCACCCTTGCTCATGAGATTGGACATTCGTTCCAGTATATCGTCAGTTGCGATCTCGGCACCTCTCATGGATGGCGTTATGGCTTTGGACCGAATGCTTCTGGCGGATGTGGTTGGTGGGAGAGTTGTGCCCAATGGCAAGCCTATCGATGCTATCCAAAAGAAAAATTCAGCAGCTATTTCTCGCCAAGATACTTCCATCTGAACCTTCTGAACGAGGAATGGCGCTATTATAACCATTTCATTCAGGACTATTGGGCAATGTTGCATGGAGTACGATTCATCGGACGTATGTGGCGCGAATCGACCAAGCCAGAGGACCCTGTCGAAACCTATAAACGATTGACAGGTATCGACCAAAGTACCTTCAATGATGAGATGTATGATTTTGCGGCACGCTCAGTTACTTGGGATATTGATGACATCAGAGAGCTTGGAGCCAACAAAATGACGCAAACCACAGAGATGAAGTTGGTGGACGCGACAAACAAGATATGGCAAGTGGAAGAGGAACAATGCCCGCAGAACTATGGCTACAATGCCATTCCCCTTACGGTTCGTCCCAAAGGAACGGTGGTGAAGGCACATTTCAAGGGAATAGCGGGAGCTGATGGGTATCGTAAGGTGAATGTGGCGAAAGCTGGTTGGCGCTATGGATTCGTGGCTCTCAGCAATGATGGCACCCGTTTTTATGGAGAAATGAAACGTGAGTCGGAGGGTACGGCTGAATTTACGATGCCTGATGACGTACAGAAATTGTGGCTCGTGGTTTGTGGTGCTCCAACTGAGCATTGGCGCCATCCGTGGGATGATGATAGTTCGAATGATGAACAATGGCCCTATCAGGTACAGTTTGAAGAGACCGATCGTAGTGGCTATTATGTGGCTACAGGTAATCCTGAGAATATCGACCTGCAGATGCAGGCGAGCATCAAATATGTTGAGACGGGTACGCTTTACGCAATCGTACCTTTGAACTACGACATCGTGAGTCAGGCTTTCAAAGTAAAAGCTGATCAGGTAAAGGCTGCAAAGTATAATCCTGAAGATGAGTTCTGTGTTTTTGCGATTAATAAGGACGGAGCGATGGTTGAGGGAACCAATGGCAATCTCTATTGCTTCCATGCGGACGGTTCTGTGGTTGATTACTCGGAAACTGATGACGAAATCGTCATCTACGCATCTCATCTGGCATATTACAAAGGCTTCTACATCATAGCCAACAACAAAGCCGTTCGCCCAGGCGATACTTTCACGATTCCAATCGGAATCCGCTATCGTCCAGCAGACGACCCCGAAGGTAAGTCTTATTATGCAACATGTATCATTAAAGTGACCATTACAGAATAGAATTTTGATAATCTTAATTAACAAGCAACTATGGATATTAATAAACTTATGGCTCAACTCGAAGCCAAGCATCCTGGAGAAAAAGAATATCTGCAGGCAGTAAAGGAAGTACTTTTGTCGATTGAGGAGATTTATAATCGTCATCCTGAATTTGAACGGGTGAAATTGATTGAACGTCTCGTAGAACCAGAACGAATTATCACCTTCCGAGTTCCTTGGGTGGATGACAAAGGTGAGGTTCAGGTGAATCTCGGCTATCGTGTGCAGTTCAACAGCGCAATAGGTCCATATAAGGGTGGACTTCGTTTCCATGCATCTGTGAACCTTAGTATTCTGAAGTTCCTTGGTTTTGAGCAGACGTTCAAGAATGCTCTCACTACGCTTCCGATGGGAGGAGGAAAGGGTGGTTCTGACTTCTCGCCTCGTGGAAAGAGCGATGCGGAAATCATGCGTTTCTGTCAGGCATTCATGAGCGAACTCTATCGCTATATAGGTCCTGAAATTGATATTCCGGCAGGAGATATAGGTGTTGGAGCGCGTGAGATAGGTTACATGTTTGGCGAATACAAGAAGCTGACGCGCGACTGGAGCGGAGTGCTTACAGGTAAAGGTCTGGAATACGGAGGCTCGTTGGTGCGTCCCGAGGCAACAGGATTTGGCGGTCTTTACTTCGTGCGTGAGATGTTACAGGATCAGGGTATTGACATCAAGGGTAAGACGGTTGCGATTTCCGGTTTTGGAAATGTTGCTTGGGGTGCAGCTACGAAAGCTACCCAGATGGGTGCCAAGGTGATTACGATATCTGGTCCTGATGGTTACATCTACGACCCTTCTGGCCTTGATAGCGAGAAGATTGACTATCTGTTGGAACTGCGTGCAAGTGGTAATGACATCTGTGCTCCTTACGCTGATCGTTTCCCTGGTAGCACATTCTATGAAGGCAAGCGTCCTTGGGAGGTGAAATGCGATATTGCACTTCCTTGTGCCACTCAGAACGAACTGAACGGCGAGGATGCCAAGATGCTGATAGATAATGGTGTAACTTGTGTTGGCGAAATCAGTAATATGGGATGTACCCCCGAGGCGATTGACTTGTTCATCGAACATAAGATGCTCTATGCTCCAGGTAAGGCTGTCAATGCAGGCGGTGTGGCTACTTCTGGGTTGGAGATGAGTCAGAATGCGATGCATATCAGTTGGAGCGCAAACGAAGTAGATGAGCGATTACACCACATCATGCATGGCATACACGAACAGTGTGTTCGGTATGGCAAGCAACCCGATGGATATGTCAACTATGTTAAAGGTGCAAATATTGCCGGTTTTATGAAGGTAGCTAAAGCAATGTTGGCTCAAGGCATTGTGTAGCGGAAACTTATAATTGGGGAGTCCTTCTCTTGGTGAGCCAGAGAAGGCTCCTTTTTATTTCAGATACAGGATTATCGGCAGGTGGTCGCTGAAGCCTCCGTTGTATCGATACCCTACGAAGGTGCGATTGGGTTTCTCTCCTCCGTATTGTGTATCTGATTCGAGCAGGAACGGCAGTTTGAGAATCTTTGCATCATGGTATCCTAGCCCTTTCGTTTCGGGTTGAGTGAGCGCTTTGCTAATCAATATTTGATCAATCGTTTCCCATCCTCCTTGATACTTATACGACCCACTGTGTTTATCTTGATAAGCCAAAGCCAGATTGGTAAACTCCTTGAAGTTGAGGCTCAGAAGCGGTGAGTCGGGGCTGTCGTTGAAATCGCCCAGAATAATGATTTTGGCATCCTTCCGCTCTTTCTGTATGGAATCGGTCGAAGCTGTGATAGCATCTACAACCTTTTGACGGTTACGCTCGCTTTCTTTCCCGTTGAGTTTTGATGGAAGGTGTACCACATAGATGTCGAGTGTGTCCTGCAGACTTCCGCCTGTCGTTCCGCAAACGTGGAGCACATCTCGAGTGGGAGTAGTTGTGTTGGCACGGATGGAGTTGTGGCTGATAGGATGGAAAGTGAAGGGCGAGTAGAGTAGTGCTACGTCGATACCTCGATGATCGACAGAATGTGTCATGAGGTATTTGTATCCTAAGGTTGCGAGAGCGGTACGGCGGGTGAGGTATGTGAGAACGCTGTCGTTCTCCACTTCTTCCAAACACACGATGTCAACTGGGCGCTGCGTGTCTGCTGCCACAATCACCTTACTGATGTTCTTCAGTTTCTGCATCATTCGGTAACGACTCCAATGACGGCTCCCCTCAGGAGTGTATTCCTCGTCTTGGAATCCTTCGTCGTGCAGGGTATCGAATGCGTTTTCACAATTATAGGACATGATGGAGACCCCTTGAGCCTCCACATGTCCTATACTCAATATTAATATGATGAGAAGGATTCCTTCCCGCATGCTTTTACCACAATTTCTCTGGGTACTCGCCAGCTTCGATCAACGACTTGATGCGTGCTACGGTGTCTGGACGATCCGCAGCATATGTCACACCAAACCATTTGCTAGTAGTGTCGAGAACCTCAACAGTAGCCGTTCCTTCGGTGATGAGTTTGTTCACCATTAATGGAATAAAGAACTCTGCTTTTGGATTCTCCATGTTCTTTGGGTCGCTTAGGAACACCTTAAAGAACTCTTCGCTGTATTCGAAATAGTCGGGAGTGAAGCCCCACATGTTCATCGATACAGGCGAATTCTCAGGAATCTCTACCCATCCGTCGCCTTCCTTGTAGCAGATTTTTCCGTTAACACGCAGAATCTCTGTACGCTCAACGACGTCCGTCAGATGATGCTTTTCGTTCGTCGCACATATGCCGCGAGCCACAGAACCGTTCTCGCTCAACGTGTTGCAAACACGGAATCCCACCATTGCATATTTGTTCTTCGTACCCTCAGGCAGTTCGCTAAGGAACTTACCGATGCTTGCGAATGCATCACGTCCGTAGAAGTCGTCGCAATTGATGACACAGAATGGCTCTTTGATGACATCCTTACCCATCAAAACGGCATGATTTGTACCCCAAGGCTTTACACGTCCCTCAGGACACTTGAATCCTTCGGGCAGGGCATCGAGTGCTTGGAAACAGAGTTCGCAAGCCACCTTACCCTCATATTTCGATAATATCTGAGTGCGGAACTGCTCTTCGAAATCCTTACGGATGACCCATACAATTTTCCCGAATCCCGCACGAATAGCATCGTAGATACTATAATCCATGATAGTCTCACCATTAGGTCCCAGACCATCGAGCTGCTTCAAGCCACCATAGCGGCTACCCATACCTGCAGCAAGCAAAAATAGAGTTGGTTTCATATTCTCATTAGTTAAATGTTCGTTTTCAGCCTGCAAAGATAGAGAATAATTCTGAAACTACCAAATGTTTTACATAAAATCCGACAATGATGCAACAGTTGTACTGTTCTTGAGTCCTAATAAGGGACTGATTGATTCCCAATATGGGACCGATACAGTCCCAGTGTGGGACCATTTCGACATACCGTGTGTCAAAATCCTCGGATGATTCGATGAAAATGACAGAATAATACGAAATTTGCAAACACCTAACATAAAACACCCTAAAAATGGCTCTGTAGATATTTGTGGTTAGGTTTTAGTTAGGTCTTTTTGTATGCTTTTTACCTGTAAGTACTTGATAGAGAGTGTCTTATGTGTTTCCTATGTTAGGTCTTGAGAAAAATCGCATAAGTTGAAAAATATATGGAAAAGTAATGAGTTAGTCGCTTAGTCAGAAAGTAACTTATGGACAAGAATAATATACGAGTTAATTAAAAAGGGGAGAAACAATAATAATAGCTTTATTATTATATCATAATAATTATATTATAAAAATTACACACCCTGCGACTGTTTCATGTACAACAACAAAACCTTCCTGTCCATAAGTTACTAAGCGACTTTCTTACTTTTTCACTGCTTATCCATTCCTGCTTTCCCAATAACCCATCATTATCCGAGCATACCCCACGCTTGCTCGAAGAAAACCGTCCCCTTTGATTCCCTCTGTTTTCATATATATCTAGTTCATCTCTAGTTCCTATAATTGGAATTATATTAGAAACATATTGAAATTGAATAGAAATTACATATAAGAATTTGAAGTTTCGGAAGTTAAATCATTTATGATAAACATGACATATTCCTCTCATGTTCTTCTCATATACCTCACTAATTCTTCTCATGTTCATCTCATATACCTCACTAATTCCTCTCATATTCACCTCCAATCTTCCCATACATTAACCATAGTATTGCCCCGTAGTACCTTATATACTTACCCGCTATGCCTTCGGTAGAAGTCCGGTACATGTTCGGTTTTCTACCGGACATGTACCGGACATATACCGGACATATACCGGACAAGTATTGAAGATGCTACTTTGCTGCATCGTGGTTACATTGGAGCTTTACACTGGTTTTATTAGAACTTTATTATTGTTCTATTGAAGATGTTCTTTAGACCGATATGAGACTGTTATAATCCGTCGACCTTTGGTTCAGACCGTAAGCGGAACATCCGAAACTTGAATAAGAATCATTATGGCAGCAATGGCGAAATACATGTATGGAGCTATCGAAGAGTCGGCAGGATCACGAGGGTGGTTCTGTGATTCGCTTAAAACAGATTAGAGAACCGTTCCCAAGATTCTCAAACCAACCACTTACTCCTTTTGTATTTTTCCGCAATTTCTTTTGGTAGTTTTAAAAATATGCTGTATCTTTGCAATTGACTAATTCACAAGTATTCCTTTGGTGCTCCTTTACTCTTCCTTTGGTGCTCCTTATAGCTCCTTTGGCTTGGTAACATCCTTTGTAGATGACTCGAAGAAGGTTCGGAGATGGAAGATGCAAAAACGTTCGGAAAGGTAAGATTAAGATAAAGAAAGACTATTATGAAGAAATGTATTGTGATTTTGGCTGCCATACTTTGTAGCAGCATGGCCGTAAAGGCGCAAATGAAACGCTCGGATGACTTCCGGGCACGTTATGAACTGAAAGAGGTGGTGGTGATGAGTCGCCACAACATCCGTTCCCCACTGTCGTCGGGCGGAGCAGCCTATAAGCGGGTGACACCCCATCAGTGGTTTCAGTGGTCGTCTCCAAGCAGCGAGTTGTCGCTACGGGGCGGTGTGCTGGAAACAGAGATGGGACAGTTCTTCCGCCAGTGGGTGGTAGACGCAGGTCTGCTGCCCGACAACTACCGTCCTGAGGGCGATGAGGTGCTTTTCTATGCCAACTCGCGTCAGCGTACGTTTGCTACGGCCAAGTACTTCTCAGCAGGATTTCTGCCTTTTGCTAATGTGGAGATTACGCACAAACTGCAAGAAGATAAGATGGACCCCGTCTTCAAACCACAGTTTACGAAGATGAACGACAAGTACCGCCAGCAGGTGCTCAGCGAGATGGAGGCGCTGCATGGCGGTCCACAGGCCTGGATGGCTGCGCAACAGTCCACGCTGACACTGATGGAACAAGTGCTCGATATGTCACACAGCCCTGCAGCACAGAATGATACGACACACTTCTGGTACGACGATGTGCAGTTCACGCTTGAGAAGGGTGACGAACCACGTATGACGGGAGGCTATACGCTGGCTAATAGCGTAGCCGATGCATTGGTGCTGCAATGTTATGAAACAGAAAGTATGACAGCCTTCGGCCATGAACTGACCATGGCCCAATGGCGAGCCATCTGTGCTGTTAAGGAAGTCTATGATGGCTTACTCTTTACCACACATGCTGCTGCCGTCAATATTGCATATCCGTTGGTGAGCCGTATCCGTGAGGAACTGAACCGCACCGACCGTAAGTTTATGTTCCTCTGTGGTCATGACGCCAACCTGGCCACTATCGGTGCAGCCCTCCGCTTCAACTATCCCGAGACGGAGAACGCCCTTGAACTGCACACGCCTATTGGTTCGAAGTTGGTGTTTGAGAAATGGAGCGACGGAACGGAGAATTATGTAGCCGTAAACCTGGTCTTTCAGTCTGTGAGCCAACTACAGAATCGCACGCTGCTCTCACTCGATGTACCGCCAATGGTACTTCCTGTAAGCATCGAAGGGTTGACACCCAATAGCGATGGCCTCTATCGTCTGTCAGACGTCGATGCCCGCTTCTCAGAGGCGATGGCAGAATACGATGCCATTGAGGATATTCCAACATCAATTTCTTCGGCTAGTAAGCCAGCATCTTCTTCACAGCCAGCTCCCATTTACAATCTGCAGGGTCAGCGTCAGGACATGCTCCAACGTGGTGTAAACATTGTGGGAAACCAAAAGAAGATGGTGAAATAAAAAGGTTAAGCAAGTAGCAACCTTCTTAGTGGGTCCGAAGTGGGTTCGAAGATGAGAGTTAGAAGGTTAATTCACTATTATTCTATAAGAAACAGTAGAATTTTATTTATTTTTCTTAATAACTACTTCGAAAATATTAACAACTTTTAACGTAAAATTTTAGGTCACACGCATAATCCTTTTTACCTTTGCAGCACGAAATCAAACAAAAAGTGTACTAGTTATGGAAAAAATGAGCTATTGTTTTCAAGAAATGTGTCAGAAACTTCAGGAAGAAGCAAGATTGTTTCTTACAGAATCAGTTTTGGTATTGAAAGGAATATCAATCCGTCCCAAAGAGATTGAAGTGTATTACTATGAAAAAGGTGGCTTTGAAGACAATTCTGTTCATCAAAATGATTTACAAAAGAATAACAAAAATCACTTCTATGTGCATCGATGTGGAACAAAGTCGTCAGATTCTTATAAAGGTGGTAACTATGCTGGAATAGATTTTGTTGTGAGTGATACGGATGATATTTATTACACTTATCTCATAAGAAGTGCACTCGTTAATGAAGAAATGGTCATAGGCCCACATAAAGTATTGGAGGCCATACAGAAACATAGTAATCTAAATTATCCGGAAATTGAAAGGGTGACTATAGAGGTCGTTCAAAGTAATGCTAATTGTAATGCTAATTGCGATGTTTTGTTTTCAAGCCGAATTAATTTGGGAAAAACGGTAGATGACGAATTCTGTGAATGCAAACTACGGGCTGTATTATGCGATGAGTTGTTCCGTGAAAGTAAATATCCTACTAAAGAAAAGATGGTCATTGGATTTTTAATGGAGAAAGTACAGGCGCATTGTATGACCAATGAGCAGGCTTCACATTATGCGAAAGACAATTTAGGCTACATTCCATCTTCAATAAAGGCTCTATGACCACAAACAACACCACTAACTGGAATACCCTCTACGGAATCTATTACGGCAATCACATGGTTGATAGCCTGACTGATACGGTGTTCTTCTCTGATCTGTTGCCAAAGAGGTGTCCGACTCTATATAAAAATATAACTGGGATTCTGACGGACAACGACATCGACTATAGGTTGCTGAATAACACAAAGGATATATGGTGTCGTGATTATATGCCGATTCAGACAAGCGAGAAACGTTTCGTCTTTTACAAATACAATCCTGACTATCTGCAAACAAAATACTATCAGCGAACCATAACGGATGTGAATCGCATCGGAAATATCGATTGCTTACGGCAAGATGGAAAGGTCTTTGATTTAGATTTGGTCATTGATGGAGGTAATGTGGTAAGATGTGACGACAAGATTGTGATGACAGAAAAAGTGTTCTATGAGAACAAGGATAAGTCGCGCAACGAAGTTCAACGATTATTAGAGGAGGCTTTTGAATGTGACATTATATTCCTTCCATGGGACAGAAAAGAAATCTTCGGACATAGTGATGGCATAGTACATTATGTAGGAGACAATCGTGTGTTGATGACTAACTATGCTGACTTTGATGCTGCGAAGGCTAATCAGTTCCAAAAGCGTTTAGAGAAATATGTGGAAGTGATTCCACTAATGTACAATGTAAGACGAAAGCATGAACGCAGTTGGGCATACATCAACTTCTTGCAGATAGGCAACCTGGTTTTAGTGCCACAATTAGGAATTCCAGAAGACGAGCAAGCATTGCAACAGATAATGGATGCTATGCCGCGTTGCAAGGTGATAGGTGTACCTGCTTTAGAAGCTGTTCGCAAAGGTGGTGCGCTGAACTGTATTTCGTGGAATGTTGCTACTACACAATGGAATAGCGGCTTCATGGGTGAAGAATATAGAGTGCATGGACGTCCAGTCAGTTGGATTAAGAAAGCGGCAGAAAAGCGATACAGAAATTGGCAATGTAACTTGGGCTGTTGCCTTTTTTATGGACTTGGTGTTGAGAAAGACATCGTTACAGCCAATTATTGGTATGAGAAGTCTGCTGAACAAGGCTGTGATAAGGCACAATTCAATCTTGGTCTTAGTTACTTTAAGGGTGAGGGCGTTGAGAAAAGCTATATCCAAGCGGTGCATTGGTTCAAGAAGGCTTCGGAGCAGGGTGATGCTGATGCACAACTTCATATAGGGAGGTGCCTTGAAGAGACTAATGCCAGTAATGAGGATATTGTGGCGGCATATAGGAAGTCTGCAGAGATGGGAAATCCTGAGGCTATGTGTTTCTTGGGTGAATGGTATCAATATGGCGAGAAAGGATTGTCTGTCGATAACAATGAGGCCTTCAGATGGTGGAAAAAGGCTGCAGAAATAGGGTATTATCAAGCGCAATACAAAATAGGAGATTGCTATGATTTTGCCAAAGGTATTGCCGAAGACAAGAAAGAAGCCTTAAAGTGGTTCAAACGGTCGGCTTCCAAGGATTATATTCCTGCAGTTTATGCTTTAGGTCTTTGCTACTATTATGGCAACGGTGTAAGGAAGAACAAGAGGGAAGCGTTGAAGTATTTTAGAAGAGCAGCCAAAAATGAATATGCAGCTGCTGTATGCATGATAGGTGAATACTATTACTATGGTTATATAGTTGATGAGGATGAGGAAGAAGCTATCAAGTACTTCAAAAGAGCTACTGAACTGGGAAGTGAAAAGGCAGCGGAAATTCTTTCAAGATTATTATTAAAGAGTGAAGAACCTCGATTTGATGATTTACCTTATGATGAAGATTTACCCTTCTAATTGAAAACGTATGAAACAAATTGAAGTAGTTGCAGCGATAATCCGTAAGGATGATAAGATATTCGCCACCCAACGTGGGTATGGCGAGTGGAAGGACTGGTGGGAGTTCCCTGGCGGAAAGATGGAAGCCGGGGAGTCTCCAGAGGAGGCATTGAAGCGGGAGATTCGAGAGGAACTTTCGACGGATATCAGCGTGGATGATCTTCTATGTACCGTGGAGTATGATTATCCTAAGTTCCATCTCACCTTGCATTGCTATCTTTGTTCGCTACTTGGGGAGACATTGCACCTGAATGAGCATGAGGCTGCTCGATGGCTCACAAAGGATGAGCTGGACAGCGTGAGGTGGTTGCCAGCAGATTTGGAAGTGGTAGATATGATATCACAAATAATGAAAACGTTATAATTATTCTGGAAGAAAAGAATAAGGATATAACGTTTTATTTCTGTTTGGTTTGCACAAAGCGCCCTTTCTGTGTGCTCTCTGCTACCCCCGTTTCAGGTGCGTGTAGGGGTGTTGCCTGAAAAAAGTTGCATGTTTTATGAAAAAAGTTGGAAAATTATTTTGCCAGTTCGCGGAAATGTCGTACCTTTGCACTCGCTTTCGGAAAAAAATCCGGTAGGCAAGCGAAAAGAAGAGATCTTTGACATACTGCAAACAGCAACAAGGCAGCGTCCCTATTTCCGTTAAAGGGTTTAGGGATGTCAAGCAAGATACGTCAATTCAGATAAACGATGGATTCGATAGAGCGGAAATGCCTGGGACGAGACAGACAATTTATTTACAGTGTCTTAGTTTCCACACCTTATTATATAATATATAGGGAATGTGGATTGAAGATATAGATTTAGGATGAAGAGTTTGATCCTGGCTCAGGATGAACGCTAGCTACAGGCTTAACACATGCAAGTCGAGGGGCAGCATGGAAGTAGCTTGCTACTTCCGATGGCGACCGGCGAATGGGTGAGTAACGCGTATCCAACCTGCCGTGTGCTCATGGATAGCCCTTAGAAATGAGGATTAATACATGATGGTCTCCTTTGATCGCCTGAGATTAGGAGTAAAGATTAATTGGCACACGATGGGGATGCGTTCCATTAGATAGTTGGCGGGGTAACGGCCCACCAAGTCGATGATGGATAGGGGTTCTGAGAGGAAGGTCCCCCACACTGGTACTGAGACACGGACCAGACTCCTACGGGAGGCAGCAGTGAGGAATATTGGTCAATGGGCGAGAGCCTGAACCAGCCAAGTAGCGTGAAGGAAGACGGCCCTACGGGTTGTAAACTTCTTTTGTCGGGGAATAACAAGCGCCACGTGTGGCGCCCTGCATGTACCCGGTGAATAAGGACCGGCTAATTCCGTGCCAGCAGCCGCGGTAATACGGAAGGTCCGAGCGTTATCCGGATTTATTGGGTTTAAAGGGAGCGTAGGCGGAAGCTTAAGTCAGCCGTTAAATAGCGGGGCTCAACCCCGTAGTGCGGTTGAAACTGAGTTTCTTGAGTGCACAAGAGGTAGGTGGAATTCGTGGTGTAGCGGTGAAATGCTTAGATATCACGAAGAACTCCGATTGCGAAGGCAGCTTACTGGGGTGCAACTGACGCTGAAGCTCGAAGGTGCGGGTATCAAACAGGATTAGATACCCTGGTAGTCCGCACGGTAAACGATGGATGCTCGCGATGCGCGCTTTAAGTGTACGTCGCCTAGCGAAAGCGTTAAGCATCCCACCTGGGGAGTACGCCGGCAACGGTGAAACTCAAAGGAATTGACGGGGGCCCGCACAAGCGGAGGAACATGTGGTTTAATTCGATGATACGCGAGGAACCTTACC
>Ga0247611_10001067_pt1 | contig 50982 bp, 48 predicted proteins | sample 177DNAGHGhighgp2_FD_192422 | JGI IMG/M metagenome (GOLD analysis project Ga0247611, IMG submission 192422) | Sheep rumen microbial communities from Palmerston North, Manawatu-Wanganui, New Zealand - 1770 DNA GHGhigh gp2 | ecosystem: Host-associated > Mammals > Digestive system > Stomach > Rumen... | reverse complement strand
TGCTCCGCCTTCTTCAGCCAATACTTTGGTGATTGCTGCTGTCAAAGTGGTTTTACCATGGTCTACGTGACCGATTGTTCCGATATTGCAGTGCGGCTTATTCCGCTCAAACTTCTCTTTTGCCATTATCTAATATCCTTAAGCTTATGTCGTTAAACGAGTGGTTAAACAAAATATGGATGGAAGGAAAAAATGGAGCGGGTGAGGGGAATCGAACCCCCGTCATAAGCTTGGAAGGCTTCTGCTCTACCATTGAGCTACACCCGCTTGATTAAACCAAACATCCAAGGTTATATAATAGTGGTGGAGGGGGATGGATTCGAACCATCGTAGACTAAGTCGACGGATTTACAGTCCGTTGCATTTGACCGCTCTGCCACCCCTCCGTTCATAGAATCGCCTAATAAATCAGGAGAATTGCTAAGCACTATTCCTGCAAGTAATAGCAAATTGCACTAAATGTCAACAGTTTTTTTATATTTTTTTTACCAATCTGTGATAACTTGTCCGATAATCTTTATTTTGCAGGGGAAAGTTAATGGATAAAGTTGCACTGACCGAAATGGCTAATCCCGATACGACGGGGATTGATTTAATGAGTTCGTATGAAATAGCGGTGGCAATAAATAATGAGGATAAAAAAGTTGCTTTAGCTATTGAAAAAGTTTTGCCGGAGATCGGCGAAGCAATAGAGTTGATAGCCCAAAGTTTTCGTAAGAAAGGAAGATTGGCTTATTTCGGCGCGGGGACGTCGGGGCGAATCGGGGTATTGGATGCATCGGAATGTTGGCCGACTTTCGGGGTGGAACATGGAATGGTAAACGGTTTTATTGCCGGTGGCGATAAAGCTTTGCGTTTTTCAGTGGAAAATTCAGAAGACAGTGCAGAGTTAGGATTGCAGGATTTGGCTGATTTTAATCCGACGATCAATGATGTCGTGGTCGGGGTTTCGGCAAACGGTGGTCCTAGGTATGTGTTGGCAGTTATGGAAGAAGCACAAAAGCGCGGAGTTAAGACCATCGGGATAACTTCGAATCCGGAAGCAAAATTGAAAGCGTTTTCGGATATATTTATCAATCCGATTGTCGGAGAGGAAGCTATAACAGGGTCGTCGCGGATGAAATCCGGAACAGCTCAAAAAATGATTTTGAATATGTTATCTACCGGTGCGATGATCAGAATCGGTAAGACTTATAAGAATTATATGATAGATGTGCGCTTGGCGAATGGAAAATTAGTTGAACGCGGAGTGAGATTTGTGTCGGAAATTGCCAATGTTGAGCCAAATGAAGCGCGAGAATATATAGAGCTGAGCGGCAAAAATGTTAAAACTGCTTGTGTGATGGCAATAAAAAAATGTTCTCGTCAACAAGCAGAGTTGATGTTGGCCGAAAATGAGGGGATTTTAAGAAAGGTAATTAATCCTTAAAAAGTTGCCGGCAAGTTTCTTCAACAGCTTGAGGTGAGCCAACCCAAAATTCTTTCCGATCGCTGATATAATATCCCAGACGGTCGGTTGCTTGAGCTTTATCAAATAATTCAACCAGAGAAAATTTACCATCCGGAGAGCCGTTGAACAGGCGCGGATGAACTATAGCCACACCGACGTAACCATAGGTAAATTCGGGTGATGAAATTTTTTCTTTGTTACGCAAGATTTTGTTACCGGAAATTTTGTAATCTCCGTATTTCGGTTTATCTCCGCTTATATTTTTTATATCACAGAGCAAAAGCATTATATCGTATTTTTTATCGTCCCAAGTATCCTGCATTTGATTTAGTATGGGTTTTAGGCCGTCGTCGATTAAAATATTATCGGAATTGATAACTACAAAAGGTTTATTATCAAAATATTTTAAAGCTTTCTTGATTCCTCCGCCGGTTTCCAGAGCTTCTTTTTCTTCAGAGATAGTGGTGTTGAAATAATTTAAGGTTTTCATGTGTTTTTTAATCATGCATTTGCGATAACAAACATTAACCACTATATCTTTGATACGGGCATTTTTTAACAGATCCAAGCCGAAATCCATCAGACGGCGATTGCCGATTTTTATCATGGGTTTGGGACAATGGTCAGTTAAATGTTGCATGCGGGTGCCGCGTCCGGCCGCCAAGACAAAAGCCTTATTTATTTCTTTATCTTGAGGAATTCCCCATGAGGTTTGCGGAAAATATTTATCTATCCAGTTTTTTAGTTCAATAAAATCAGGATGTTGCAAGGTTTGTTGCAACAGTTCCATTCCATGAGGAACATAACGGGCATAAGTCGGACGTTTACTGACCAATATCAGAGTTGTGAAGCGTCCTAATACCCGCATGTGGCGTAATAAAGCCATATAGGCATAACACTTGTTAAAATCTTTAGGGTTAAGATCAGGCATTTGCGAAAAATAATATTCTTTCAGTTCATTTTTAAGTGATAATGGTATGTTGCGACGTTCATCTTCAATCAGACTGACTAAATCATAAAGTCCGGGGCCCCATAAGGAGTCTTGGAAATCAATGATTGCGGCATCGTTGTCATCGGGATACATAACATTATTAACATGATAATCCCATAATACCAGAGTTGAGGGTAATTTCAAGGCGGGCGGCATAAGTTTTTTGACAACAGCAAAGAATGAATCGCGTTCCGATGGAGTTAATTGTCTTCCCAAACAAGCGGGAATATACCAATCGGTGAATAAAGCAAAATTATCAAGAATAACTTTTTCATTCATATCTTTGACGCAAGCAGGGCGTTGTTTGACTTGGTGTAATTTAATTAATACATCAACGGCTTTTTGCAGTAATTGTTTTTCATTTTCCGGAGTGGCTTTTTTTACAAAATCGCTTTCGCCGAAGTCTTCCAATAACATTAAACCTTGACGCAGATTATGAGCATAAATGTGCGGAGCGCGAATGCCGTTTTTTAACAGAAATTGATCAATCAGAATAAATTCTTTGGAATGATTGCAACGCATTTCATCATCCATTAAAATGCGAGTTGAACCATCGGTCAAATTTATACGATAATATTTGCGCGATGAGGCATCGCAATTTAGCGGGGTAACGGAATATTTACCTAAATCTTCTCTGGCACATAAAAAATTGTTTATTTGTATTTGGCGAACTTTATTTTGCATTGACTTGTCCTTTATTTGTTTGTATATATCAATATAAATTCGTTATATTAAAATAGTCTTAATGCGGAAAGGTTATTAAAATGGCGGTGAAATATGTTGTTTTTGATTGGGATGGGACATTAGCCGACACTTATCCGGTTATCTATGCTGCTTATCGCCATGCTTTCAAAACTTTGGGAATGGATCCGATTACCTATGATGAAATTAAAAAATTGACGTCTTCCCGAGATAATAAAGATTCTCTGGGAGCGGTTTTCGGAGATAAAAAAGAAATTGCCAAAAAAGCCTATTATGAATATATAAACGCCCATCATACCGATGGTTTGAAGGCTATACCTAATGCCAAAAAATTGCTTGATTTTTGTCGTAAAAGCGGAATGAAAAATTTTTTACTGACAAATAAAAAAAGGCCGTATCTTTTGAAAGAGATAAAGTATTTGGGATTTGACGATTATTTTTCCAATATAGTGGCAGCCGGTGATTTAGGAGAAGATAAACCGGCTCCTAAAGCCGTGGAAGCTTTGTTTGGAGGCAGTTTACCTGAAGCAGATATGGTTTTGGTCTTAGGAGACGGTATGTCTGATTGGAAAGTTTCTCAAGTTTTTAATCGTGCCGGTAAAAAGAGCCTTTGTGTTATTTATGATCCGCAAAAAAAATTTTGTGAGGCATCTCCGGATTATAAAATTGCAGATATTGCTGATGTTATTACTATTTTGAAAGAAAAAAATAATGAATAAAAAGTTTTTAACCGAACCGGTCAAACAGTCATTGATTATATATGGAAGACATGCAGTGATGGCAGCATTGGCGAATCCCAAAAGACATATCGAAAAAATTTGGTGTACTAAAGAAAATGTTGCCGAAATTACAAAGGTTTCGAAGATTTCACCGAAAGTTGTCGAGCGTAAAGATATTGATAAACTGTTGGGTAATGATGTTGTTCATCAGGGTTTTGCTTTATTTTGTTCGCGATTGGAAGATATTACCTTAGATGAATTGTTGAAAATGGCGGATGAATATAAAGACTGCCATGTTTTGATTTTGGATCAGGTTACCGATCCGCAAAATGTCGGGGCGATTATTCGTTCGGCGGTTGCTTTCAATACTTTAGCACTGATAGTGCAAGATAAAAATTCGCCTTTGGAATCGGGGGCAATGGATAAGGCTGCAGCTGGTATGATAGAATGTTTGCCGATAGTCAGGGTTACCAATTTATCACGTGCTTTGGAACAGTTAAAACAGTCCGGTTTTTGGGTAGTCGGTATGGATGGTTATGCCAAAACTACAATTGCGGAGATGAAAAAAGGCGGTAAAATTGCAATTGTGATGGGGTCGGAAGGTAAAGGAATGCGCCGATTGGTGGAAGAAGGTTGTGATATGACGGTGAAGTTGCCTATATCGGAAAAAACCGAAAGTTTGAATGTGGCGACGGCCGCAGCCATTGCGTTGTATGAAATAAATAAAAAATAAACGGAGGCAGTAAATTGGCAGCATCAATAAAAACAAATCATTTGAGAAAGGTATATGGCAGTTGTATTGCAGTCGATGATTTGACAACGGATTTTTATGCCGGGCAAGTGGTGGCTTTATTAGGGGAAAACGGAGCCGGAAAATCAACATTATTGAACATGATGGTTGGTTTTTTGAAACCGACTTCGGGAGAAGTGCTGATAAATGGCGATAATATTGCAGTCAATCCGGAAAAAGTAAAAAAGGAAATAGGTTTTTTGCCGGAAGGTTCTCCTTTGTATGAAGATATGAAGGTGAGTGATTTTTTGAGCTATATGGCCGAATTAAAAGGTGTGGAAAGAAATCAGGTGCTTCAAGCAATAAAATTGGCTAATTTGGCAGATGTTGTCGAATGTCAGATAGAAACTTTGTCAAAGGGATTTCGACGTAGGGTGGGATTTGCAGTAAGTCTGCTGGGAAATTCGCCTATTATGATTTTGGATGAACCGACCGACGGACTTGATCCTAATCAAAAGGCCCATTTGTTAGGGTTGATAAGTGATATGGGAAAAGAAAAAACTATAATAATTTCCACTCATTTATTGGATGAGGCTCAAGCGATTGCCGGTCGCATTATGGTTATGCATAAAGGAATTATTAAAATTGACGGAGATGTAGAATCAATTTTGCGTAGAACTCGCACCATATCTTTGGAAAGTGCTTTTATTAAATTAACGAGGTAGAGTTGATGGAAAAATTATTGGCTGTTATTAAAGGGGAATTAAAGCGTTATTTTGCTTCACCGTTAGCGGTGGTTTATTTAGTGTGTTTTTTAATATTTAACGCGTCATTTGCTTTGTATTTCGGAGGAATCTTCACTTCAGGAAATGCAACGTTACGGCCGATGTTTGACTTTATGCCGTGGATTTATCTGTTGTTTGTGTCCGGTATAGCGATGCGTTTATGGTCTGAGGAATTTAAGGGAAAGACCATATTGCAAATTATGACAATGCCGGTATCGGTAACAATTTATGTTTGGGGAAAATTTTTAGCGGCATGGTTATTTTGTATTTTCGGGTTATTGTTGACTTTTCCGTTTGTTATAACGATTAACATATTGGGAGATCCGGATAACGGAATTATTTTTAACAGCTATTTGGGAGCAGTTATTTTGGCCGGAGCAATGTTGGCAATTGCGCAAACTGCTTCAGCGATGACTAAAAGTCAGGTAATATCTTTGGTTATTGCAGTGATATTCAATTTATTGTTTTTTCTGTGCGGATTGGAGTATGTATTAGGCTTTTTAAGAGGGTTTACTTCAGATTATTTTGTTGAAACATTTGCTTCTTTCAGCTTTTTAACGCATGTAGCTGATTTTAATTCCGGAGTATTAAAGCTGAATGATGTAATATTTTTCGGTTTCTTGATAGTTATGTTTAACAATTTCACTACAATGATAGTTGCACGGCGGACTGCAGGAGTAACGACTTGGCTGAAATTAAGTTCCAATGTGGAGTGTTGGGTTGCCGGAATGTTAATAGGATTGGCTTTTATAGGAATTAATTTATTTATAAATAACATTTTTGACGGACGTCAAATAGATTGGACCGCAGAGAAACTTTTTACTCCATCGCCGTCCGCCGAGAATGTGTTAAAAAAATTGTCCTCTAATGTTACAGCAAAAGTTTATTATACCAAATTATTGGGGGAGCGTGATGAAGTTATAAGGCTGAATTTTGAAAATTTAAGACGATTATTGAAAAAATATAAAAAGTTATCCGGTGGTAACTTTAATTACAGAATTTATGATACCGAACCTTTGAGCGAAGAAGAAGATCAAGCAATAACCGCAGGATTGCAAGGGTTGCCGATAAGTGATTTGAATGCCGCGGCTTATTTCGGTATGGTGTTGAGCAATGATAAGGGAAATTCGCGTTCTATACCATTTTTTATTAAACAACGTAACAATTTATTGGAACAGGATATCATAGAGAATGTTTATTTGTTAGAGCATAAACCGCTTAAATTGGGAATTTTAACCGATTTACCGATGATGGGGGGATCAAACGGTAATGGTGTTATCAAAGCACCTTGGCAAATAATTGATGTTTTGCAAGATTATTATGAAATAATCAATGTAAAGTATCCTGAAGATTTGGATAAGATCGATTTATTGATGATGGTTCATCCGCAAAGGATGGGAAAAGATATGGAAAATGCCGTATATAACTTTTCAATTTCCGGCGGTAAGATATTGGCTTTCTTTGATATAATGGTGGAAAGTTTGGAGTTGACTAATACACGATCGGTTTCATTCGGATCTTCAGATTATGGAAGTTTGCCGGATAAGTGGGGATTTCATTTTTATAATGATATGGCGGTGGCTGATTTGGAAAATTCCACGCAAGTTACTATTGATACTCCCGATTATTCCGGAACAACTCAAGATTTGATACAATTTTATATTACTCAGGAAAATATGTTTGATGATTTGCCGGAAGTGGCGCAATTAAAGCGAATTTTAATGACTTCGGCTTCGGTATTTATGCCGTTACGTGATGCAAAAATTTATTTTGTGCCATTGATGCAGGCAAGTAAAATTTCAAGCGTTGTGCCGGCAAATATGGTTACGCAAAGAATTCATCCTGCTGAAATTATGCGTCGTTTTAAGGCAGATGAACAACCGAAATATATAGCGGCGCATATTATCAGTCAACAAGAGGATAAGCCTTTTGAATTGGTGGTGGTCGGTGACGTTGATATGTTATATGATTCATTTTGGACGACTAACATACCTTTGGGAAAACAGATTTACAGAGTTCCTCTGTTAGATAATGTTAATTTTGTGCTTAATGCTCTGGAAATGTTAAGCGGTAATGATTTGTTGTTATCATTGCGCGGAAAGTCTCCCAAATTGCGTTCGTTTAGCAATTTAGAAAGAAAACAAAAGCAGATATTACGTGATTATAAAGTTAAAGAAAAAGATGTTTTTGATCAAATAACATTAATAAAACGCGGGTTGAGTGAGATTTATGCCAAGAGAGATTTTGAGATGCGTAGCAATTTTACGCCGGAAGAGTTGTCTTTAATTAATAAAATCAGGCGGGATTTATCGAATAAAAAAGAGGAATTGTATGATATTCGCTTGAAGCTTAATCGTTATATGGAACGAGTTGAAGTATTGGTAAAGTTATTTAATATCTATATGATACCATTGTTGATTTTACTTGTTTTTGGGTGGAAAAGTCGACATAATTTCGCTTGTTACAAAGTGGAAAAAATAAAATTTAATCGGCAGATAGGTTGGTTAGCTTTGGTGACAGTGGCAATTCTGGCATTGGGAATAGCTTGTTATTATATGCAGAAACAGCAAAATCAAGATGAATATCGCAATCAAAAAATGTTTGCCGGATTTGAACAACAAATAGATCAAGTGGCTGAAATAAGCATCAAAAACCGCCAAAATGAATTGATTTTTGTTAAACAGGACGGCGTTTGGAAATTGCGTGGTCATGAAGAATTTTTGGTTGCACAAAATCGTATAGCTAACTTTTTGAATGCTTTGAGTGAGGCAAAAATATATGAAAAAATAGCTGAACGGATTGAAAATATGGAAGTTTTCGGACTTGCTCCACTGGAAAATGAAACAAGTAAAATGACCAGAATTGAGCTTAAAGACGGTAACGGCAGGTCAGTGTTGTCGTTTGATGTCGGCAATTATAATGTAGATCTTGGGCGCGGAGCGATGGGGGCTTATGTAAAATTGGCAGATAAGTTCCAAATTTGGTTGTCCAAGATTGAATTGATAGATTTAAATCTTGATTATCATTATTGGACTTTTGCTGATTTATGGAATTTACATTTCGGAAGAATTGCGGATGTAAATAATATCGGCAAAAGTGAAATTACGGCAAAGATTGTTGCTTTATTGTTGAATACAAAATTAGGAAAAAAACTTGATTATTTAACTGAAAATAATTTGATTATGTCGTTGCATTTGCGCGGTGAGTATTTCGATAATCTTAAGTTAGATTTTTCTGAACAAGAGGGGCATTATTATGTTCATTTTAACTTTAACGGAATCCAAAATCATCCTTTATTGGAAAAGTTTGCTGATGTTATGAACGGTTATTATGAGATAGACAGTGAAGATATGGAGAAATTTGGCAATGTTATCCCAACAAGAGAAGAATAATCGGTTGAAGAAAATCGCAGCATCCAGTTCAATAACTTTAGCTGTTGTATTATGCTTGTTAAAAAGTTTGGGAGCTTATGTCAGCGGTTCTCTGGCGGTATTGTCATCAATGATTGACAGTTTGTCGGATATTATAGCTTCATTAATAACTTTTTGGGCGGTTAAAGTGTCGGGGCGGCCGGCCTCATGTGACTATCGTTACGGCTATGGTAAAGTTGAGGCGCTGAGCGCGGTAGTTCAGGCAATATTTATTGCGATGTCGGGAGCTTATGTTTTATATGATGCGATATTGCGATTAGCCGAACATCAGGTTTTGCTGCAAACAGGTTTCGGTTTGTGGGTAATGGTAATCAGCATGATATTAACAATAGGGTTGGTTGTGTTTCAACGTTATGTGGCAAAGGTTACCGGCAGCAAGGCTATATTAGCTGATTCAATGCATTACAGCGTGGATATTTTGACTAACGGAGCAATTATTGTTTCATTAGGGATTATCAAAATTTGGCAGATAAATTGGATTGATCCGGTAATGGCAATGGTTGTAGCAGTATATTTGTTATACAGTGCTTATGACTTGGCCAAAGAATCAATACCGTTGTTGTTGGATAGGGAATTGAGCGAAAATATAAGGCAAAATGTGTTGAAGATAATCCGCTCGCATCGATTAAAACCGGAAGTGCATGATTTACGAACTCACGATTTGGGCGGAGTTTATATGTTTGAATTTCACTTGGAATTGGATGGAAAATTAGATTTAGCAACCGCACATAATTATACGGCAGAGATTGAAGAAATGGTGTGCAAGGCTTATCCGGGGGCTCAGGTAATTATTCATCAGGAGCCGAAAGGAATTGATGATGAAAGGCTTGATAACCGCTTGGCGGGAGGAAAATGTAAAAATTAACCATTTGTTACAGTTTTGTGATTATTATTGCAAAATTGATGAATAAAGTTGCAAAGCATAAAAAAGCATGCTAGACTGATAACATAGTTTTAGGCACTACAGGTTTGCATAGGAGGTATCTTGATGAGAAAAGTTTTATTAGGAACAGTGTTCGGATTGGCCGGATTGCTGATGTCGGCGACAGCGCGGGCTGATAATGGAAATAATGCCACTACCGGAGAACTGTGCGGTATTAGACCGAGTTGTAAACAAATGGGGTTTATATATACTGAAGACGAATGTAAAGGATATTTTGCACTGCGTTGTCCGTGGGATGCTTCCAAAGTGGCTTGTGATTGTACATTTAAATACATGGCAGGCTCATCGAATGGTGATATAACAAGTCCTTCATGTACAAGGCTGGGGGTAACATATTATCGTGATCCTTGTCCGGGGGTTTTAGCGAGTGAATGTACCAACGGATCAACTGTTGGCTCTGTGATTTGTACGGATGCAACGGGGAATAAATATTATGCGTCGTGTTCAGATGAAAAAGTTTGTGAAGTCGGTGATTTGTTGTATAGTAATGAGAGTGGTGATAAAAAGTGTTTTCCTGGTGTAGCAATGACCCGGCCGGGAATAGTAAGTGGAGGAAATCCGGATAACTATACCGCAATCGGTGTGGTATTTGATGCTACGAATCATTTGGCTATAGCTTTGGATGAGAACAGAGGGAATAATTCAATAGAGAGTTATGGCAGATGCGATCCTTGCGGATTACGTAGTAATGCGAATATGAGTGATTATGAAGCCAGACATTATACCTCTTGCTATAAAGGTGTGGCATTTTATAGACATTGTAAGTTAAATTCTTATGAGTATGAAGATGATACTGATGAGGATAAAATGAATGGAAAGCTTATTTATGGTTTGGCTGATAATACTAGGAGTAATATAGCTGGAATGAATAGTGATGATGCCTATCTTGCTACTAAAGAGCTTTTAAAAAATGATTATTATGCTCATGGTGGTTTTGGTGATTATCCTGACTTTGAATTGATTAAGGAGTTATTACCAGCTGTTGCTTATTGTCATGATTATAGTAAAATAGGAGCAGCAAGTGGTATCAATAGAACGTCACTAGTTAGTTCTGTTCCGGATTGGGATCCTATAATAGGATCATGGGTTTTGCCTTCACCGAGGGATTGGAATACATTGAATAATAATTTAGCGTTGATTAACAATAAATTGGCAGCGGTTAATAGATTATCTAATTTGAGCGGGGTTATGCCGATTGCTGGTGTTGATTCTGTGGTTAGTGATGGTAAGAGAATTACCAGTGATCGTAAATATTGGACTTCTAGCTTGAATGAAGATAATCCACAACATGCATGGAGTAAGAAGTATGGATTTATGCGTATAAAGCCAGAAGTTGGACCAGTGATATTTGATTTTGCGGAAGGTACCAGTTATCCGGTACTGAGTACACGGCATAGTGTCAGGGCTCGTTGTATGATTAAATATGCGGATTAAGGGGAGGAAAAGGCAATGAAGAAAAAATATTTGAATTTATTGACAATAAGTTGTGGAGTATTGTTGATGTCGGTTCCTGCCGGTTATGCTGCAGAAGGCGACGAAGGAGGTTGGGTAGCTGAATTTGATACTTCCTTATGTCCAAGTGGTCATTATTATCAATCTATAGCTTGTCATATGGCGGGGGGAAGACCTAGCCCGGATGCTCCTGAAGTTAATTGCCGTTGTATAATTGAAGGTGATGAATGGGGGCATTGGTATTGTTGTGATGCTACTAGTACAGGCGGCGGAGGTGGTGGTGGCCATGGAGGTCATTTTAATTGGCATATTATTCCTAGTGGAAATAATAATAATAACGGGAGTGGTTGTAGTGGTCTTACGGGAACACAAAGGCAATGTTGTGAGGCCGGTTTTACGCAACATGGTACTACTCCTTTGTACGGGTGTCCTTCAGGTAAAGCATTTATGGGAGAATGTCCATATAATTCTTTTTACTGGAGATGTTTAGATTATGCTGATGCTTGTGAGGTTATGGGATACAGTACTAGTATTTCGAGTTGTCCAAGTGGTAAGCAAAAAATGGGATGTCCATATAGCATATATCTTACTGATAAGTATTATAAATGCAGAGATATTCCTTGTTACGGCAAAGAGTTGTGTGGACCTGGCACTACAGGGTGTAAGAATGGTGAGCAAGCTTGTGTTAAAAATGGTGGAATTTATTGTAGTCCAGGTAATTGTAAAGCAAATGTTGGTGGTGGAAACGGTACTACTTGTTCAGCGACAGCATCAACTGATATTGGTGCTAGAGATTTAGGAAATGATGGATTTATAAATTGTTCGACAGATGGAATGCGCAACTGTGATGCATTAGGATATTTACAAAATGACAAAGATTGTCCGTCAAATGGTGACAGATTAACATGTCCGTTTGATAACAATCGTTTCTATTGCGGTGGTAAAATTGCCAATAACGTTACCAATGGAGCAAAACCTTGCTATTTGAGTAATGTTGTCGGAGGTGCTACAACAACTACAGCAATAGCTATAGGTACTATACAACCTAACAATGTTAGTGATTGTCAATCGTATAGTAATATTATACCTTTATATAATGCTTGTATTCGCCGTGCTTGTGCGAAAGAATGTTATCTTGTCAAGACTTCAGAATATTGTGTGACCGAATATAGTACAGCGTTGTATAAGTTACAGTGTGATGAAAGTAGAGAAAGTTCAGCTGAATGTCAAGATGATGTCGAGGCTGAATCTGATTCTGATGATTAATTGTGATGATAAGGAGATTAGCGATGAGAAAAATGTTATTGATTTCAACAGCGTTGATGTTTGCTACTCTGGCTACGGCGCGAGCAGATGAGCCTTCTTGTCAGGATTTTTCCAATAACAATACTACTGATAAGTGGTGTGTGGACCATGGTTATAAAGAAAGTAGTTGTGGAGAAGGATATACGGCGATAAATTGTCCTTTTAATACTACGGGAAAAAAGTTTTGTCATAAGAATCAGGTTAAAGATTGTGCTGTAGGCGACATTTTGTGGAACGATAACAAATGCTATGTTTTGCTTAACGGCAATGTTACACTTGACGAGAGTGGGATGCTTAGTGAAAATGGCAATGATACTGTAAGTGGGGTTATAATGAATGCTCCGGAGAATAAATACCCGATCGGGGTGGTTTTTGATGATGTTAATAAACTTGCAGTCGGATTGAATAGTAATGGTATCGGGATATGGCAAAGTACTAAAGATACTTCTAATGATAATCGTTTGCAGTATTTTGGTGCCAACAGTATGATGATGGCAAGTCAAACTTCTAATAATAATAATTTTCAGCAACCTCCGAAGCATTTGTTCTTCGGATATCAGACTAGAGAAGCTGATACATATTTCTCCTGTACTGATACCAGTAGCTATAGTGATGTAGCTAGTTATTGCAGTGTTAATTGTCCTACAACAACAGATCCCAATAGTAATGACTATGATACAGCTGAATCTGATAGTGATGGTACGAAATATTTGTCTTGTGATAATAATTCAGGTCAGAGATGTCCCAGAACCAAGGGGTGTAACATTGTCGGCATGATAGTTCCGAATGGGGGGGCGGTGACAACGATGAATGTCAATACTACAGGTGGAAATCTGGGGGGTGCTACTATTTCAATTGGAACTTTACCATATAATTATGTTTCAAGTTCATCGCAAACAGGCGGATGGCATGATACGGTAAAGTTGCGTGCGGGAACTTTAATTGAGAAAGGTTTTAATGCTCCGGCAGCAATGACTTGTTATAATCTTAATACTAATTTTAGCAGTTGTCCTGCAGGGCATAATTGTATGAATGATACGGGTGGAGCAGTAGGAGCCGGTCATGTATGGTTCTTGCCTTCTGTCGGTGATTTGATTAAATTAGCCAATAATTATGAGGCAGTACGCAAGAGTTTGGATATGCAGTATATAATGCATATTAATAGTGGGGCTAGCTCTGATTTTATTGATGATGTTGGTGAATCTGTAATGCTTCCTAATAGTAACTATTGGTCATCATCTCAAGCATTCAGTGGCGGATTTTACAGCTATGCTTATGCAGTAAAAAGAGTTGAGGGAACAGTTTCGGGGACAAGTTGTTCGGCTCCCAGGCCGTCTTCTCATGCCGATACTCCTGTAAAGTATGAACGTACTAAAAGTGGGAGAATTGTTTGTGTATATCACTATGGCGATGATTGGGATATGAGCACTTACAGCAGTTTGTGGACTACTCAAACGCAACAGCAGGAACAACAGCAGAATAACAGCGGAACATACATTGGAGCAACCACCGGAATTGGAACAGGTACAACCGCCGGAACTGGAACAGGAACAACAACCGGAACAGGAATAATGACCGGTAATAGACCGCCGGTAATACCGGGTATGTTTGGAAAGTAATAAAAAAAAACCTGCTTTAAGGCAGGTTTTTTTTTAGGAAAATTAACCAAACAAATTAAATTGATTATCCGAATTGAGCGTGGCGATGGCTTCACGGGCGATATTGATGCTGATGGCACGCTTGCGAGCCAAAGATATATTATCAATTTCTTCAACCAGTTTGCGAGCATAAGAAAAGGAACGTTGCATATTGTTCAACAAATAATTTAATAATTCCGGCGAAGGAGTGATTTGGCGATCGGCAAACAGCTTAAGAAGTAATGCCATCAATAATTTGTCATCAGGGGCTTTAATTTCATATATCGGCACAATGTTAAGCCTTGAGCGCAAGTCGGCAAGAGAAAAGTTAAGCCTTGCCGGAGCAGAAGTTGAAGTAAATAATAAGTTTCCGCCCATATCACGATAAGTATTGTAAAGGTGAAAAAGTGCTTCCTGATTTTGTAAGTCTTGCAAATCTTCAATAACTGCGTGAGCCGAAGTTTCATAAAGCTGATTAACCAAATCACGATTGAGCTGCGCGGCTTTAACAAAAGGTATGCGATAGGGATGGTTTGTGGTAATGGCAATTTTTTGTGCCCAAACATTAGCGAGGTGAGTTTTGCCGCAACCGGCACTTCCAACCAGGCAAACCGCAAAATAGGGCCATTGCGGCCAACTGTCAATTATGCTGACGGCTTCGGCATTGCAATCGGCTACCATAAAATCTTCGCGCCCCAAACTGGGACGGCACGGAAAATTGAGCGGAATTTGTATTGTATTTTTATCAGTCATGGTTGCTATTTAGAACATCAAAAACTTTGGCTGTCAAGTCATCAAGACTGTAAGGTTTGGTAATGAAATAAAATTGATAAGTGTTATCAACTTCTTTTTTAGCAATATCTTCCGAATAACCGGAAGCCAAAATTACCGGTATATCAGGATATTGCTTTTTAACCATATTGGTCAGTTGGGCGCCACTCATTTCAGGTAAAACCATATCGGTCAGCAACAAATCAAAATGCGGATCTTTTTGTAATATTTCCCAAGCGTTTTCCGCCGAATCGCTGTCGACAACTTCATATCCCTTTTTTCGCAATGCACGGACGGCAAATGTGCGCACGGCTTTTTCGTCTTCAACAAAAAGAATACGAGCAGGACGTCCGTTTTTATCCGGAGCAAAATTACCACGATCGATAGTGTGGGTGACATTTAAGCCCATGATGATTTTTTGGTTGATGTTGGCCGGAGCTGATAAAGTTTCTTGAACTTGAAGAATAGTTTTGCCGGAGCTGTCAATAACTTCTTGAGGATTGGTATCGTTTGTTTCATCGTCAGGTAAATGGTCGAAACGCGGCAGGAAGATTGAAAAAGTAGTTCCATGTCCTACCGATGAATTAACCTTTATAAATCCTTCGGTCTGCCGTACAATACCGTAAACCATGGCTAATCCTAAACCCGTGCCTGATCCGATAACATTTTCTTTGGTAGAGAAAAACGGATCAAAAATACGATGCAAGTTTTCTTGAGGAATGCCGCAACCGGTATCACTAACATCAATTTCTACAAAATCTCCTGCCGGAATAATGTCATCACCAAAGGCATAATTTTCGGTCAAATGATAGGTTGTGGTAGAAATTGTGAGTGTGCCTTCGCCATTCATTGCGTCTTTAGCATTAACGGCTAAGTTGATAATAACTTGAGCAAATTGGTTGGGATCAACTTTAACATAACCGAGGTCATGTCCATGTTTGAATAACAATTTAATCTTTTCGCCAATAATACGTTTGAGCATTTGGCTTAAATCAGTAAAGTTTTCAGTTATATCAATGACCTTGGGTATCAATGGTTGTTTGCGAGAAAAGGCTAAAAGTTGGCGCACCAGAGAGGTTGCGCGGTTGGCATTTTGTTTGATTTGGATAAGATCGGCAAAGGCCGGATCGCCGATACCATGTCTTTGTAATAATAAATCTGTAAAGCCGATAATTGCTGTTAAAAGGTTGTTGAAATCGTGGGCGACACCACCGGCAAATTGTCCGATGGCTTGCATTTTTTGAGCTTGAGCAAATTGGCTTTCCAGAGTTTTTTGTTTGCTGATATCTACCACATAAATAATGAAATTATTTTCTCCCTCGGAGTTGAGCGGATGAATATATATGTTCAGAGTGGCATCATTATGTTTTATTTCAATAACACCGGATTTGATATTGGTGCGGTTTGAAATCAATGCAGTTTGCAATTTTGCCGCATTTTCGGTGGACATAAAATTAAATAGATTGGATTTTTGAACAGATAAATTAAAAATTCGGTCCGCCGTATCATTAAAATTAATAGTATTTCCTCCGGCATCTATGAAGATAATACCAACCGGAAAATTTTTCAACAATCGATTGATATCACTCAATGTTTGGCTGACATTGTGGCGAGAGTTGCTTAAAGACGGAATATTGTGAATAACCGCACCGCGCAAATAGTTTTTTTCATTTTGCCGGTAAGAAGTTTGGAAAACATAGGCATCATTAGTTTGTTCATCAGAAGTTTTGAAGGCAATTTGGCCAAACCAAAAGTCATTTTTTAAGGGTAATGAGTTTTCCGGAAAGATAACATCGTTGATTGATGCACCGATGAGTTGTTGCGGTTCCCTCATTAAAAATTTTGAAAAATCAGAATTTACATAAGTAAATAAGGAATTGGAGTCAACACTGTATAAACCAATCGGAAGCTGATCAAGAAAATCATGCAAAGCATTTAATTCATCATGCAGAACACGGTCAACATTGCGTTGAGCGGTAATATTGCGAATTTGCCAATGGAGATAAGTCTCACGTTTGATACGCTTGACCGAATAAGCTCCGTTAAATATTTTGGGTTTTTTAAGATAAATCGGTGCGAAAGATATTTCGAAATATTCCAATTCATCAAAAATGCGAGTGCTTTGATTGTTAAATAAAAGCGATACAATGATTTTTTCTTGGCTGAGATTGGCAACTGCATTGTCAAGGCGATAAACCGCTGACTTATTGGAAGGGCTTTCAGAGAGGTATTTTTTGATGAAAGAGAGAACATCAGAATCATTGATCAGCTTGCGTGCGGCATCGTTTTGGATAATACATTCACCATCGGGATTTTCAATTCGTTCGGCAAAAGAAGAGTGTTTAATTATCTCGTTGGCGAATCCTCCATAGCTGATTGCAGCTTCACCTGATTGCAATGTTTTTATGGTAAGAATAAAGCTCCATACAATCATGACAATTATAAGAGCCAAATCGTATAATAAATAGTCAATAAATGAATGATCGTATGATAAATATTCCGATAATAAAAAAATGCCTAAAATGCATAGACTGAGAGTAACCATCGCTATCGACAGCTTAATAAGCGAATGTTGCAGAGCTTTATCCGGTCTATTGTTGTTCTTTAAGTTGCATAACATAACGAATTACCTCGGCTACGGCTACAAAATGTTCAACAGGAATCGGCTGGTCCAATTGTGTCGATGCAAATAAGGCACGAGCTAACGGCGGATTTTCGACTATCGGCACATCATTTTCTTCAGCTACGGCTTTAATGCGAAGTGCAGTGTTATCAACGCCTTTAGCGGTTACAATCGGGGCTGGCATTTCTCCTAATTTATAAGATAATGCTACAGCATAATGGGTGGGGTTGACAATAACAACATCTGACTTAGGCACATTTTCCATCATGCGTTGACGAGCACGTTCCGTTCTGATTTGACGAATTTTAGATTTGACCAAAGGATCTCCTTCCATTTGTTTGAATTCTTCTTTGACTTCTTGTTTGGTCATGCGTAATTTTTGCAAGTGGGTATATTTTTGCCAAGCATAATCGGCTGCGGCAATAATCAATACTGCGATAGTAACAGTGAAAATCAATAAAACGGTCAGACGATGAATAAACCCCAATATTCCCAAAGAACTCATTAAGGGAAGAAGTTCAACTTGAGGAATATAGCTTTTTATCGCGCTATAAACAATTGCCGAAACAATGGTTATTTTTAATATTCCTTTGATACTTTCAACGATTTTTTGTTTGTTAATAAATTTAGGTAAAGCGGCAAGAAAATTCAGCTTTTCCCATTTCGGTTCGAGTTTTTTGGGGGCATAAATAAATCCGGTTTGACTGAGTGAGGCAATTATACCTAATACCATAAAAACACCGAAGGGAATAAACATTACTTTAAAAAATCCCCAAATACAATGTTTGAAAATATCAATAAAACTTTGCGGGGTAATATCAATATCGGTAGATTTTTCAATGAAAGATGCGCCTAAGTTAGCCATCCAACGGGACATTATCGGAACAAACAGCCAAACGACAAACAATGCTCCTACCAGCATGATAAAACTTTTGACATCTTGGGATATAGCAATATCGCCTTCTTCTTTCGCTTTGCTGATTTTGCGTTCGGAAGGTTCTTCGGTTTTGGAGGCTTCGTCTTCTTCTTCGGGAGTAACCATGATATCTTTCTCTACTCAGTAAAAAATTGAAGTCCTTCGTTATAATAACGGAAAAATATGGTTATTATGACAGGAACGGTTAAGAATAAAAGACCAATACCCAAGAAAATTTGTATCGGTAAAGACAAAAAGAAAATGTTTAATTGTGGCATAAGGCGGGATATAAGCCCCATGCATGAATAAAATATAACGGTGAACGCAATAAACGGAGCTCCTAATTTGAAACCAAAGTTAAAGGATTGGTTCATGGTTTGAGCAAGATGGTTGGCTAAATCATTCCAAGGTAAAGGTCGGGCAGCGGCAAAAAGACGGTAACTGTCAATTAAAGCACTAATCATCAGGTGGTGAATATCGGTAACAAATATAAAAGTTATTGCTACAACACTTAAAAAACTTTCTATCAACATACTTTGTCCCTGAAAGGCCGGGTCAAACAGTTGAGCGTTAGCAAAACCAATGGCTTGGGAGGCAATGGCTCCGGCAAAGTTAAGTGCAAAAAATAAAATTTGCATAATAATGCCCAAAAAAATACCGATGCTGATTTCGTTTAGCATATATTGCAATTCTAAAGCAAAGGAATCCGGTTGAGCAGGAAGCTGAGGGGCAATAATCGGTTGTAAAATAATAGTCATTGCTAAGGCTAAAATCAGGCGAACCTGAGTATTTACATAACTGGCTGAAAATCCCGGCATAAGCATGAATATGCTGCCAATTCGCAAAAAAATCAGCGAATAATTATACAAATTGGCTTGCAGTAAATCTGTCATGAGAAACTACCCGCCGGAAGCTATACGTGCAAACAGAGATTCGGATAAAGTTTGCATTTGGTTAAACATAAAAGGAAATAACATAACTAAAGCCAAAAAAACACAAATAATTTTGGGAACAAAAGCCAAGGTCATTTCTTGTATTTGAGTGAGAGCTTGAAAAATACCGATTATCAAACCTACTGCTAAAGCAATTCCGACAATTGGAGTAACAACTTTCAGTAAAGTTATGATTGCTTCTTTGGTTATGGTAAAAATTTCTACTTCATTCATTTGTAATTACTCCAAAGGATTTTGTTGTTCAAAATAACGATAGTTTTCCACTCCGGTAAAAAATACTCCGTCAAACCCTTCGTTTAGCAAATCTTTGAAATAGCGAGAGATAATTTTTTTCCATTCGGTGTGCCAATATTTTACAATTATGCCGTCATGGGAGGAAAATGATTTACGCTTAAGCCAATCGGGAGAACCAATTTTCCAATCGTTTAACCAATAATATTCTTTAGGATGTGCTTCGGCAACGTTAAATTCGGCAATTAACAATCGTTTGGAACCATTTTTTTTGAAATGTAGTTTGCGTAAATTATCGGCAGAAAAACGTTGACGATAGGCAAACAGAGGTTTGATGATAATGATGTCATAATTGGTTTTAGCCAAATCAGCAATCAAATCCTGTTGATTTTTATAATTACTGTCGTCATTGAGTATAAGGATGTTTTGGGCATCATTGAAGTTGTAAACATTTTTTGACGAGTCATTGATTAAATTGTAATTACCGATAGTTTTGAAGGCTGACGATAAATCAGTAAAACCGTAAATGGAGCGTTTATCGACTAAAGCGGCTACCGTGGCATTATCCAAAGCCTCTTGATTGGCACATTGTTCTACGGATATGACAGCCAAATGATGTTTGGCCGCAATAGGGTTAATCAAACCGGATCCGCAATAAAGATTGTTGACAGCAATTGCATCAATGGAATGTAAGTATTCATAAGCAGCAGTGTCACGTTCCGGTTCAGTGTTAATATAGCGATTATGAAATAAAAAATATTCATCATCAGCATCAGGGGTGATTCTTGCCCGATTATATCCTTCACGAGAATATTCCCAAAGGCTTTTATTAAGCAGGTCCTGTCCTTCATGAACAATGATTTTGAATTCGGGATTTTGTTGACGAGCATAACGTATCAGCATCAGCAAATTATCGCGCATTGCGGCACGATAGTTTTGCAACTTGAGCGGAACCTCTTCAAGCGAGAGAATCCGCTCTTTTTTCGTATAAGGATTAAAATGGTTGAATCCTTGCAAACCGGCACAAACCGGTGAGGCCGTAAAAATTATGCTCACAGCCAAACAAGATAACCAAAAATGCTTCCTAAGTGATGACATCGGCTTTGTGCTTTCCTGTCCTTTCAGGTATTTCCGCAACATCCAAAGCAATTTTAGCCAAAGGAGAAACCATATCCAGAGGATTTTGTAAGACATCTTTGCTTTGAAAACGTTCCAAATATACGCGAATAGTGGCTCCGGATGAGCCGGTGCCGGAGAGGCGATAAACAATGCGCGAACCATCACTGAAGTATATCACCAAACCGTTTTTGGTTGTGGATCCGTCAACCGGATCGTTATAAATGAAAGGTTTGGCTTCTTTTATAGTAAATTCGCCATAGATTTTGCCGGCTAAAGAGGGGAGACGGTTTTCCAAATCAATCATCAGTTGATCGGCAACTGCAGTGTCAACACCTTCAAAGTCAAAACGAATATAGTAGCTACGGCCATATTTTTGCCAATGTTCGGTGGTAATTTGTTCAACCGATTTGCTGGTTGCGGCAATAATGCTCAACCAGAACAGGACAGCCCAAATACCGTCTTTTTCGCGGATATGTGATGAGCCGGTACCGAAACTTTCTTCACCGCAGAAAGTGATGCGGTTTGAATCCATCAAGTTTACAAAGTATTTCCAGCCGGTGGGAACTTCATAATAGCCGATGTTGTGAGCTTTAGCAACACGGGCAACCGCAGTGGAAGTGGCGGCAGATTTGGCTACACCGTAAATCCCTTTGGCATAGTAAGGAATAAGTTTGAAATTATCGGTGATAATTGCCAAACTGTCATTAGGAGTAACGAAAAATCCTTTGCCCAAGATCATATTACGGTCACCATCACCATCATTGGCGGCACCGAAATCAGCGGCATCGGGAGAGAACATAAAATCAACCAATTCTTTGGCATAAACCAAGTTGGGATCAGGGTGCAGACCGCCAAAGTCGGGTTTCGGAGCAGCATTGACAACCGAGCCTGATTTGAAACCGATAAGTTTTTCAAAAATTTCTTGAGCATAAGGACCGGTAACGGCATTCATGGCATCAAAACGCATGGTAAAACCGCTGTGAGCCAATTTTTGCAAAGCGGCAAAATCAAAGATATTTTGCATCATTTCAACATAATCTTTGACGCCGTCAATGATTTCGATTTGCATATTTTCGAGTTGGGTTTTGCCTAATTGCGAAATATCGATATCCGAGCAATCACAAATTTTGTATTCGGTAATTTTTAAGGTTTCCTGCTGGATTTTATCGGATACGGCAGTGGATACCTGACCGCCGGTTTCGTTGGAATATTTTAATCCGAAATCGCCGTTTTCACCACCGGGATTGTGCGAGGCGGAGAGAATAAATCCGCCGTTGAGGTGATATTTACGGATAACTACCGAGCCGGCGGGGGTTGAGATAAAACCGTTTTTAGCAATGACTAATTTTTTCAAACCATTGGCGGCAGCCATTTTGATAATTTTTTGGATGGCAACATCATTGTAAAAGCGTCCGTCACCGCCGAGTAAAATAGTTTTATCGGACAAATCACCGATAACGTTGAAAATGCTTTGCACAAAGTTTTCGATATAGTTGGGCTGCATAACGATTTTGGATTTGCGACGCAGTCCGGCCGTGCCCATTTTCTGGTCGGAAAAGGGAGAAGTTGCGACTGTTTTAATCATATTTGCTCCTGACAGTTAACTGGTGGAATAATTATGTACCTAACATAACAATAATTATGCTTTAATACAAGATTTATAAAGTAGTTATCAAATACTTATTGTAAATAACGAAAAATTATCAGGAGAAAAAAATCGCTAAAAATAAAAAATAATTTTCCTCAAGAAAGATATCGGGAACAAGAGGCTGATAAAAGGTTTGATAAGGTTACAGCTCAAGCTTTAGAAGAATTTTTCTTAAGTGATGAAAGCGGAGGGCATGGAGAATACTTTTTCGGATCGGTAGGAAAGGCTCGGCGTACGGATGCTTATGATAAAATAACCAACAGAGTGATGAGTAAGTTAGGTTTAACCGGTGAGGAAAATTATCCTTTGCCGGCACTTCAAGAACAACGTTGGTATCGTTATAAAGAAAAGGTTGTTGCTTTTGAGGAAGATTATTCAAGCAGCGGAGTATATGTTGATCCGAGTAATGAAAATACTGATGTTCGCAGTGATATTACAAAGCCAAATCCGACAATTAAAGATTTAGCTGAATTATGGGGAGCCAAGGCAATAAAAGGTAAATAGCTACTATTCCTGAGTGAAGATAAATTCGGCAACGTCGTTAAGCTCCATTTTGGCGGCCAGTTGTGACATTGACATACGCGAATTAAGGCCGGGCTGGTTGAGGTCGAGCACGGTCAGACCGTTTAAGAAAAGCTCTTTATAAATAACGCGGTCTTTTAGGCCTTTAGTGAAACGAAAACCATACAGCTTTGACAGACTTTCCAGTTTTTCAAAAATAAGGTCTTTGTTGCGTGAACGTAAGTTAGAAATGCGGTTGCCGCAAATCACCCAATTAAGATAGGGCAAACCTTTAGCTGCCAGTTGTTTTTTGACTTCCCAGATATATTCGGCATATTTGCCGGTGCGAATAATTTCACCATTGTCAGGATTAATTTCGGCGATTACCGAAAGATCAATCAAACTGTCGCTTAACGGAGTGATTAAAGTGTGAGGATAAAGATGGGCAATATCAAACAAATAATTTTTAGCACCGGGAGTGTCAATAATTATGGCATCAACGCGTGATGATAAATCTTCAATAGTGGTTTTTACTTCACGGGCATTGGATTTATCGTCTAACGGCTCAAATTCATAATGTAAAGGAATCGGCAAATTGATGTTATTTTTTTTACAAAAGTCACGGCGAGCACTGACATACTTGCTGAGACTTCCTTGTCGGGCATCCAAATCAATGACGGCAACATTGTATTTTTCATACATTAATTTGACTGCCAAATGCATTGATAAAGTAGATTTTCCGGTACCGCCTTTTTCGTTGCTAACAACTATAATATGAGCTCTTTTCGCTGTTTCCATTTTTAATTAACCATTGCCAATTGTGTTTTGTTATCAGTCGGCACTACAATACAAGACTTTTTAGCGCGTTGCAATTGATAACATGACTTATCCGCCTCATTTTTTTCCAAACCGACCAGTTGAGAACGATAAACGACGGAATAGCCTTTAGAAAACGGTTCTACATTAACCGTGGTTTTAGCGGCGTAATCAGGCTTGAGTGAATTTTGAATAGTTAGAGCATAATTACGTGCTTTGGCATAGTTGGAAAATGCACCGACTTGGATAGCCCAAGAGCTTTCTTCCGAATTGGTAACCTTAGATGGCTCGGTTGGAGGAATAATCTCGGCCGAGGCGATAACTTGCGAGGTATTTTTTTGTTTGCCGATTTTTTTGAAACCGTTAGTCATAAGCGATGCAACTTTGGTGTCACGCTCTTTGATACTGTTGTGCCCCATAACCACAGCAATAACTCTTTTACCGTTGCGTTCGGCAGAAGTAACAATGTTGTATCCGGCAGCTGCAGTATATCCGGTTTTCATACCATCGGTTCCGCTGTATTTTTTGAGTAAATGATTGTGAGTGTAGAATGTGTTACCTTTATAGCTAAATTTGGTGATAGAAAACATTTTGTAATACTGCGGAAAATGATGATAAACGGCACTGCCTAATATTGCCATATCGCGAGCGGTAGTTTTTTGTCCGGGGTGAGGCAGACCGGAGGCATTTTTAAAAGTAGTGTGTTTCATGCCTAAGCCTTTGGCTGTTTGGGTCATGATTTTAGCAAAGTTGTCTTCGGTTTTACCTAAAGCCTCAGCTATAACGACCGCACAATCATTGGCAGATTTTACAATCAAGGCTTTAACGGCATTTTCAACCGAGATGGTTTCTCCAACTCTAACGCCGATTTTAGAAGGAACTTGAGCAACAGCGTGACGTGATACTTTAAGACGGTCGGATAATTTAAGTTTACCTTTATCTAGCGCATCAAAAGCAATATATAAGGTCATAAGTTTGGTGAGGGAGGCCGGATAGCGACGTTCATCGGCATTAGAGGCACTGATAACTTTGCCGGATGCGGCATCAATTACAATAGATGACTGGCTGCGCCTGATACGAGCAGCCCAACAATCGTCGGTCAAAAACATAATGGCTGCGGAAAAACACAGCAAGGAAATGATTCTTCTGATAAACATTGTATTCTCAAGTAATAAAGTTAATTTTTAATTCATTATAAAATGAAAAAGCAAACAAATTCTTAACAAAATATTTTTTTTATAAAATTATCTTGACTTTGGATAGGATTATCGTTAAAAGAAGTTATTCGCATGGCGGATTTAGCTCAGTTGGTTAGAGCGCTGGTTTGTGGTACCAGATGTCGTGAGTTCGAGTCTCATAATCCGCCCCATATAAAAAAGCCCTCGTTCAGAGGGCTTTTTTTATGTCCGCAGATTAATTGTTGCAACAAAATAAAAATCTTGCTTTATAAATAAAATATGATTATTGTTATGCTAAACAATATAATTAAAACGAATTATTATGAAAAGATTTTTTATGGTTGCATTGTTACTGTTGTTAGCAGCGTGTAACCGACCGGAGAAGGCAGAAAACTCCGGTATGGATAGTGTTTTGCTATCAGTTCCCGAAAAAGAAGAGGAAACTCCGATGGCTTTATTACACTCTTTAGGAGAGAGAATTTGGGTAGTCGATACAACGGTAAAAGGAATAACAGTGTTTCTTCCGGCCATTGATTGGCAAACCTTTATTTCATCTCAAGAAGGTTTCTTAACTATTTGGTCGAAGTCTTCCGAAGGGGAAACTCAAACCAGTTTTATGGCTTCCGGATATTCGGGGGCTGAATTTTGGTCCGCTGACAAGACCTATGTTGTCACAGATGGTACAGATGTTATGGTTGGGAATGATTTTATCTTGAGAGTATGGTTTAATAGCGATACTATGAGGATTTTATTCAGACCGTGTTACGTTTGTTTGTAAAATGAGGCAAGAGCAATTTTCGAATTGTGTCTTGCCTTTTTTTATTTTATCAATAATTGTAGTATGATAATAGTTGAGGAGAGAAAAATGATTGTAAAAACTGTTCCGGTAAGTCAGTATTTAACGACTAATACTTATTTTTATATTGATGAAAATAATAAAAAAGGTTTTTTGATTGATCCGGCGGCAGAGGCCGAATATTTATTGCAAATAATAGAAGAAAATAATTGGAAAATTGAAAAAATATTACTGACCCACGGGCATTTTGATCATATCGGAGCAGTGCAACAAATTGCGAAAACTTTGAGAATACCTTATTTAATTCATGCACAAGGAGCACAATATTTAAGCAATCCTCAATTTAATCTTTCGGCAATGACGCCGGAGCCTATAGTATTAAAACAGGCACAATATTTGGAAGACGGCGATTTAATCAGTCGAGATGATGGGAAATCAAGAGGATTGAGAGTTATTTATACTCCGGGACATACTTTAGACAGTGTGGTTTATTATGATAAAGACAACAATATCGCTTTTGTCGGAGATACTATTTTTAAGGATTCTTACGGAGCTACGCATTTTCCCGGAGGCGATTTTGATACTTTAATGAACAGTATTAAAAATAAGATTCTTACTTTACCGGATAAAACGCTTTTGTATTCGGGACATAGCGAGCCTACCACGGTTGAGGCAGAAAAGAATAATTTTTAATTTTTTTGGCATAAAAATTGCATATATCTTTTTAAGATTAATGGAATTTTTTGAGAGGTTTGTCATGACTATTGCCAGCTTTATTCCTTCGGTTACCGGTTTGAATGCAATGAGCCATTCGCTTAACACGGTTTCGGATAATATTGTGAATATGAATACCAACGGATATAAACAAAAAGAAACTTTGTTTAATACCCTTTTAGGAAATAAAGGATTTAATTACGGTTCACAAAGCGGATTGCATTCGTCGCGCGTGGCGATTACCGGGGTTCAAACTTGGGACAGGGATAATATTTTGCAACAAGGGTTAATATCAAATACCGGTAATGTTTTTGATGTGGCGATTTCTGACAATAACAATGCTTTTTTCACGGTAACAGATGAAGTGGGAAATATTTACTATACTCGTGCCGGTGATTTTGCAAAAATTACCACAGACGGGGTTACTTATCTTGAAACTAAAGGTGGAATGCATGTGTTGGGTTTCAGCTCAATAAATGGTGGTGATGAATTTAGCAATAATGCCAGTGAAATTGTCATTGATGTTCCTGAAGTTATGCCGCAACGCGAAACTACCAAAGCTCAAATTATTGCTAATGTTCCGGCTAACGGAGTGTCCGGCAGTATATATACTATCGGTATTTATTCCGAAAATTATGACGGTGAAGATTTAAATATGATACTTACCAAAGATGAAACCAGAGAGAATGCGTGGTTTTTGAGCTTTAATATGCAAGATGGAACGGCTGTAGGGGATGCTGCGGAAATTGTATTTAATACAGATGGAACTTTGCGTTCGCCGGAGATTGTTAATGCCGCTATTAATTGGGATGATGGCAGTCATAGTAATATTGCAATTGATTTAACCAGAATGACGCAATATGCGGAATCATCTCAAGTTGTTAAAATTGAACAGAATGGTTCACCTTCAGCGACTTTAACCGGTTTAACTTTTGATAAAGACGGAGTGTTGAAAGCTGTATACGGAAGTGCGGCTCCTTATAATATTGCCAAATTGGCAATTACCGGATTTACGGCTCCGGAAAATCTTGATCCTTATAATACTACATTGTATACGGCTAATGCTGAGGTGGGAAACAGTTTTTATGTCGATACGACCGAACTTATTGTGCCGAATTCGGTTGAGCGTTCAACAGTTGATTTGGCTGAGGAATTTTCTAAAATGATTGTTACGCAACGAGCTTATTCGCTTAATGCGCAAAGTTTTACGGTTAATGATGAAATGCTCTCTTTATTGATAGATCTAAAAAGCTAAAATGTCGGTAGTAGTAGAAATTTTTTGGAAATTGTGGAATTGGTGGTTTCGATTACCGGATAAGTTGCGTTATCTGTTAGTAGGCGGATTTAATGCTTGCGTGGCTTATATCTTATATGTGCTATTAGTTTTATTGATGGGAGAAAAGCATTACCAGCTTGCTTTAGTTTTATCGTGGGTGATATCGTCATTCTCATCTTTTACAACACAGAAAATTTTTGTTTTTTGCACAAAAGGAAAGTGGCAGGATTGGGTCAGAGAGTATATTAAATGTGTGGGAGTGTGGTTTACATCGTATGTAATAAATGCGCTGGTTTTGGAAGTGTTGGTAGATGTAGGAAAAATGAATCCTTATATAGGGCAGATTTTAGCTAATGCTTGCACGATGGTTACAGGCTATATTTTAATGAAGTATTTTGCTTTTAAAAATAGAAAAAACCCGTTGATATAACGGGTTTTTTGGTAGGAGCCAGTGAACGAAGTTATTTCTTTTTGTTGGAATTTTTCAAAGCAGAAATAGGGCTCAAAACCAAAGATTTTACATTTTTCAAAGTTTTAGACTTTGCAGAAGATGTTTTGGCAGAATTTTTGTTTGAATTGGCTTTTGAGGCACAAGCAGCTTTATGGTTTAATTTTGTTGAAAAAGCAGCATTTACTGACAATTGATGAATAGCTGCATCCCAATCACTTAAGGCAGTACCTTGTTGGCAACCATTGTTTTTCCAAATGTAGTAAGCAGCTTCTCTGATAGCGTCTTCATTAAAATTATACATTGCAGTTCTCCAAATAAAAAAATAAGTTTAGATTGTTGTCATCTGCATTGATACAAACTTTAGGTTAATAAATCGTTTATATTGAGTAAAAAAAATATCAAATTTCTTTTTTACGATTACGTAGTAATTTTTCTTCCTTTAATTTATGTTTCAAAGCCCGTTCTTTAGCGCGTATTTTAGCCTTTTCGGTAAAACGAGACTTGGACGGTTTTTGAGCATCTTGTAATTGTTGTATTTTCTTTTCTTCAGCTTGAGCTGCAGCTTCTTTTTGAAAAGGGGATGCTTTTTCTTGTTTGCGCTGTAAAAATTCCTGATATTTTTTTTCGCGCTCTTCAGCTTTTGCTATGGCTTTTTTCTTTATAGGACGAGTTTCTTTGGCACGCTCTTCTTTTAATTTTTTCAGATATTCTTGATATTCTTTTTCTTCAGTGGTCATTAAAACTTCTTCGGTGTTCTCGGTGGTTGGGGTATCTGAAGTTTGAGCAATGCTATCAGAGGTTTTCAGAATTGTTCCGAAAATAAACAGGATGGTCAGAATTTGTTTCATTACAGTGCACCTTTCAATTTTTTTTTATAATTTAAACTTATTTGTTTGACTTATCAAGATTTAAGTAGAAAATAAAAGAATAATTTTTATTTCGGAGTATGGTTATGAAAGAAATAACAGTGGTTGCGGCAGCATTGTGTAAAGATGATAAGATTTTTATAGCTCAACGTCCCGAAAATAAATTACCGCCGTTAGTTTGGGAATTTCCCGGAGGAAAACCGGAAAAAGGAGAAAGTTTGCAGCAAGCTTTAAAACGTGAGTTAAAAGAAGAGTTGGGAGTGGAAACTCGAATCGGTGATTTCATAGCTAAAAATGTTCATAATTACGATTTTGCTAAAGTTACAATTAATTTATTTAAGGCTCAGTTACAAAACGAAGATGATGTTATTTGTGATAATGAACATGTCGCAACCGCATGGGTTAGATGCAGTGAGTTGGATAATTACGAATTTGCCAAGGCAGATGTTCCGCTAATTTCTTGGGTAAAAAAGATGATATAAAAAATCCCCTTTTTGCATGAAAAGGGGATTAAAATTTAAGTGATTACTCAGACTGTTTTCTTGCTGCGAGTTTTCTTTTCCGAAGATGGTTTGTTAACAACAATCGGAACAACTACATCCGATACTTTGGGTTGTTCAATTGTGGTTATGGTAGTCTTACGGGTGCAGCGTCCATCTATATAAGCTCCGGGTTCAATAGCAATAGTGTTGTGCGATGCATCGCCCAATAATTTTGCTGATTTGGCAATGAACAAGTCATTAACATCAGCTTTACCTTTCAAGGTTCCGAAAAGTTGCAAATTGGCAGTTTTAATTGATCCTTCAACCATTCCTTTGGATCCGATTATCAATTCGTCACAAGTGATATCTCCGGATAATTGTCCGTCAATATGGATAATTCCGTCGCTAATTATGTCACCGTTAATGCGAGAATTTTCGCCGACAATGGTGGGAACGGGAACTCCGTTGGTGTTGTGGCTTAATTTACGTGCTAATTTTACATAAAGTAATCTTTTTAAGTTTTTCATTTGACATCTCCAATTTATTTAAGAAATTTTTGCTTGAATAAACGGCAAAGGATTAACCGGCCGTCCTTGATATAATATTTCGTAATGCAGATGAGGACCGGTAGAACGTCCGGTGGATCCGACTTCACCTACTGCAGTATCAGAACTTAGTACTTCCCCTTCTTTAACGTAAATTTTTGACAAATGAGCATATTTAGTTGAGAATCCGTTACCGTGATCGATAACAATCAAATTGCCATAACCGCGGTTTGAATACTCAACTTTGGTAACACGCCCTTTAGCCATAACTCTGATTTTATTTCCGGTTCTGGATGCTAAATCAATACCCTTATGACCGGTTATTTTACGGGTAAACGGATCGGTGCGAGCTCCGAATTTGGAAGTTAACCAATAGCTCCATACAGGTTTTCCGAAAGGAACGCCACGAGCAACTTCGCGATAATATTCAACGTCTTCAACAGCTTTATAGATATCTGATATTTTATCAATAATTTCTTGATCTTTTAAATCAATAAAAGATGATTTTTCGAAAACTCCTCCTTTGGAATTGCGTTTTTTGGAATTAGCCAAAGGATTAAAATATAAACCTTGAGCTTTCAAGGCTTCGTTTATTTTGGAAAAAGAACTCTTAATTTTATTTATTTCACTTGAAGCGATGGCTTCAACTTTGCTGAAAACATCCATTTCGGCTTTTTTGATGTTTTTGACGGCTTCTTCCATTTCGGCGAGCTGTTCACGTAGGGAATCGCGTTCGGCTGTTGCTAAATCTCGTTGAAGTATTGCTTCATTTAAATCAATTTTTTCATTGACCTTTTTATCATCCCAACCTTTTTCGGCACTGATTTGTTTTATTTTATCTTCAACAATCGAAGCTTTCTTTTTATAGGTTTCAATTTCTTTGGTTTGGCTGGAGTTTAAGACTTCTTCAATATTGCGCTGAATGGCCATAAAATCGCCCATTAATTCTTCGTAAGCATCTTTGGTGCGAACCAATTCCATATCTTTTTTGTAAATAATACGGTCAGACTTATTATAAACATGATATGCTCTGGCTCCAAAAGCACAAGCAAGTAACAGAATTATCAGAGCGATAATCTGAAAACGTGATGACAGTTTAATTGCTCGAGCCTTTCCCCCGGAACGAAAAATAATTTCCTTCTCGGAAAACCATGTTTTGTTTTCCGTATAATGAGGAGAATAGGTATGTTTAAGCTGTTTTTTGTAGTGCATGCCTAACCTATATTGTTAACTTTGTTGTTCAGCTATAACATAAAATAAAAAAAAATAAACCTTTTTTTGCAAGTAGCTAACATCGTAGTTAGTAAGTTAGAAAAATATGATATTTTATTTACAAATTACTAAAAATATATTTGTTTATCTCAATAATACTGTTGATAATATTTTTTAGAGTTGAATTATTGTAAGCGACAGTAGTATTTTCATAATTGTGAATTGGGCGTTTTTTTTAGAGAAGTGGGGATAATCTTGCAGAGAAGTCTCTTAATGTTGTTAAAATGGACAGCGGTTTTGCTTCCGGGTATTTTATTGGCAAATATAGTATGGTTATTTGGAATTAATACCGTATTTATGGATGATTTTGAGCCAATTGCAGATTTTATTAATATTATTAACGATAGAAAAATTGATTGGAATGCTTTGTTGGCATTACATAATGAGCATAGGATAGTGATTCCTCGTATTATTACTCATGTTATTGCTTATTTTACTCACTATAATACCAAATTTTTGATGATGTTTTCGGTATTACTTTTAATTTGGGGATATTTAATTTTTATCCGATATACCGTTCAAAAAAAGATAAAAGAATTTAGTTTGAAGGATATTTTATATGCTTCAGTTATAGGTTGTTGTTTATTCAGTTTAAAGCAGTATGAAAATTTGCTGTGGGGTTTTCAAATTGCGTGGTTTTTGATTGAGTTTTGTGTAATTTCGGGGTGTGCGTGTTTAGTTTTATATATGGAAAACAAAAAACGGATATGCTTATGTATGGCCATAATTATGGGAGTATTATCTTCTTTTTCGTCATTGCATGGTTTGGCAATATGGCCGTGTTATTTAGTAATTGTATTGTTAAATCAATTTGAACAAAAGCAATTTGATTATAAATTGTTGCTTGTGATTATAGTAACAACAATAATCATATTTTTGCTGTATTTTCACAATTATTTTCTTCCGGAAGCAGATATTCTTAGTACGGGTAAAGCTAAGTCATTGATGCAAGTCGTAAGCTTTTTCTTTATGAATTTAGGGTGTGTTTTAGTTTTTAGTAATGATGCTACAATGATGAAAATTGCCGGAATAACAGAATTCGTTTTGATAACATTTTTATGTTTTGAAACGTTGGTAAATAAAACTATTCGTAAAAATTTACTTTCAATAAGTTTAATCGTTTTCGGTTGCGGTGTTGCCTTGATGTTGGGAATAGGGCGTGCCTCTTGGGGAATTCCGGGGAGATATATGACATTTCCCTGTATAGTTGTTGTTGGTTGTTTGGGATTACTTTACAATTTTAACAGTAAAAATTTATGGAAAAAAAGGTGGCTGTGGGTATGTTTTATTATTTTAAGCGGAATGAGCTGTTTGACAAGCTATTATTCCTTGCAACAGTATGCAAAATTATATAATGCCAAAATGATAGCAGCGGCAGTTATGATTGATTATAAAAAAGAACCATTGTATATTTTGCGCTTTATATATCCGTTTAAGACGTATGAAGAGGCGCAAAGGAGAATAGGCGATATAGAGCATGCAAATTTATCATTTTTTTATGAATTGAAGGGCAGTAAGTAATGAATATAGGAGTTATTGGTTTAGGGTATGTGGGGATTACTTTTGCTGCGGCAGCGTTGATGAAAGGACATCAAATTTTCGGGATTGAAGTCAACCAGCATATAAAAGATTGTTTGGCTGATAATAGGGCGCATTTTTTTGAACCGGGGTTAAATGAAATACTGCAGGGTAATAATTCCAATTTGCATATATCAAATAAATTTTCTTCGAAGAAAGTATTTGATGCTTTTGTTATTACAGTAGGGACACCGTTAAAAGATGGCACTACAATGCCTAATTTTGAGTATATAAAATCTTCTCTTGAAACTTTACGCGAGGTTTATGATGGTTCTCAACTCGTTATATTGCGTTCTACAGTATCTGTGGGGACAACCAGAAAAATAGTTTTGCCGTTTTTGGCAAACTTATGTGGTAAATCTGAACAAGAAATTTTGGTTGCAATGTGTCCGGAAAGAACAGTTGAAGGAAATGCTGTTAATGAATTGATTGAATTACCGCAAATCGTTTCAGGAAATAATTCTAAATCTTTATTTCTTGCGAAGAAATTATTTTTAACCATGACATCAAAAGTTATTGAAGCCAGTTCGTTGGAAGAGGCTGAACTTATAAAATTATATTGTAATACATATCGCGATATGATGTTTGCTATTGGTAATGCTTTTGTAATAGCGGCTCAGACTTTTGGTGTTGATGGGGGAGAAGCTGTCAAAAAAGCAAATGAAGGGTATAGGCGTTGCAATATTTCTCAAGCCGGTTTTGTTGCCGGTCCGTGTCTGGAAAAAGATGCTTATATTTTAACTAATAATATGCAGGATGAAGCAGTCAAAAAATTTATTTTACAAGCCAGAAAATATAATGAAAATTTGATTGATAAAGTAATTGAGTGGGTTAAATTAACCATAGGAAAACCGGCAAAGGATAAAATTATTGCTGTTTCAGGTTTGGCATTTAAGGGAAATCCTGAAACTTCTGATTTAAGAGGTTCGGCAGCGGTTAAAATCATTCGTAGGTTAAGTGATGAAGGGTATAATCTCAGATTACATGATTTTAAGGCAGATAAAAAAGAAATAGAAGCTCTGGGGTGCGGCGCGGTTTATGATGATGTTGCGACTTTGGTTGACAATGCTTGTTTATTAATGATATTAAATAATAATCGCAGTTATGGTAAGCTTGAGGCTAAAATATTTGAAAAGCAACGACAATCTTTTAAGATACTGGATATTTGGGGTGTGGCATCAAATTTGTTACAAGATGAAACTGTTGATGTTGTAACCATAAATAATATGTTTATGAGGAATAAATAATGAAAATTTTAGTAACCGGTTCGGCCGGATTTATTGCCGGATATTTGATTGATAAATTGTTGAAACAAGGTCATGAAGTTTGGGGAATCGATAATTATTCCAAATATGGTAAAATATCCAAAAGCTATGATAACCATCCCAGGTATCATTTCACAGAAGGTGATTGTAAAGATGTGGCATTAATGAAAGAAATGATGAGTGATGTTGATCAGGTGGTTGCTATTGCCGCTATGATAGGGGGAATTACTTATTTTCACAAATATGCATATGATTTGTTGGCGGAAAATGAACGTATAATGGCATCAACATTTGATGCGGCAATTTGGGCAAATCGCTGTAAACATTTGCAAAAAATTAATGTTATTTCTTCTTCGATGGTTTATGAAAATACGGTTAATTATCCATCTTTAGAAAATTCTGCTTATGAATGTCCTCCGCCGTATTCTACTTACGGGTTTCAAAAACTTGCGGTTGAATATTATGCAAAAGGCGCTTGGGAACAATATCATCTTCCTTATACGATTATCAGGCCTTTTAATTGTGTGGGAATTGGCGAACAACGGGCAAAATGTGAAGCCGAAGTTATGTCCGGTAATGTTAAATTGGCAATGAGCCATGTGGTTCCGGATTTAATTCAAAAAATTTATAAGGGACAAAATCCTTTGCACATATTGGGTTCGGGCAATCAAATAAGATGTTATACTTACGGCGGAGATTTAGCGGATGGAATATGTAAATGTATTGAAAAAGAAGCAGCTGTTAATCAAGTTTTTAATTTATCAACACCGGTTGCTACCACAGTTAAGGAATTAGCTGAATTAATATGGAAAAAAATAAAAGGTGATGCTCCGTTAAGTTTTGTTTATGATGAACCTTGCGTATATGATGTGCAAAAAAGAATTCCATCAGTTAAAAAAGCCAGAGATTTATTAGGGTTTGAGGCAAATACTAATTTAGATACTATTTTAGATGAAGTTATACCATGGGTTGAAAAGCAAATTGAGTTGGGAAATATATGATGATTGATATAATAGTTCCGGCTTATAAAGAGGGAAATAATATTTTAAGGTTATTTAGCGAGATAGAGGAGGAGATTAAATCTCCGCATCGAGTAACGGTAGTATGTGATATGACTGATGATCCTACGGTTGATGCGGTAGAAAAAGTAAAAAATGATTATAATTTTCCCTTGAATGTTGTGATAAATACTTATGGCAGAGGGGTTATTAATGCTATAAAATTCGGGATAGATTATGCTTCGGCGGAATATATTCTGATTATGATGGCGGATTGTTCAGATAAATTAAATGTCGTTGATGAGATGTTTCAGAAAATGGAGAAAGGTTTTGATTTGGTTTGCGGATCACGTTATATGAGCGGAGGAAAGCAAATTAATTCGCCTTTTTTGAAGGGATTTTTATCCAGAATGGCCGGTTTGAGTCTGCATTGGTTGAGTAGAATTCCAACTCATGATGTTACTAACAGCTTTAAGATGTATCGTAAGGATATGTTAAGAAATATCAAAATAGAAAGTAACGGCGGATTTGAAATAGGTATGGAAATTACGGTTAAGGCTTATGTGGCGGGATATAAGATAACCGAAATTCCTTCGGTTTGGATTGAACGCGATGTAGGAAAATCGAATTTTAAATTATGGAGTTGGCTTCCCCGATATTTGTATTGGTATTTTTGGTGTTGTTATAAAAAATTAAAAAAAATAATTTAAAATAAAATGAACCTTTTTTAATTTACCATCGTTTTAAGTGGTATGAAAGGAGGAAATATGACAGATATTTCAGATTTGATTATAGAAGCAAAACCGCTTTATTTTAAGCGTAAGCGTCGTAACAAAATTATCAAGACCGGGGCTTCGGTTTTGGCTGCTGCTTTGTTGTTATTTGCTTTCATACCGCAACAGAATAATTATTCTTATTCTCCATATTGGGATTTGGGTGAAGGAGAATATCAACAAATAAGCTATATCGAAGATATGGGTTTGCCGGTTGATGATTTTGGTTTGTTGAAGGTTAGCTAGATGGAAAAAATAATAGCGGAAAATCGCGGACTGGTCAGGTCGATTATTAAAAAAATTACCGGTTCTTATAATGAAGATTTGGAACAAGAAGTTTATATCAAAACTTGGAAAAATCTGGATAGTTATCAAGAGCAGGGAAGTTTTAAGTCTTGGCTGGGAAGAATTGCTAAAAATGTTTGCTTGGATTATTTTAAGTCATCAGCCTATCATCAACAAACAAGAGAAGTTTGCGATGAGCATGTTTTGCAAAACAAGGCTATTGTTAATAATTCCGATAAGGTTTTAGATGCAAAGGCACGACAAAAGATAATCTTAAAGGCAGTTGATGATTTGCCGGCTAAAATGCGTAAGGTGATTTATTGGTATGAGTTTGAGGATATGCCGATCAAAGATATTGCCGAGCGTTTGGGTGAGCCGGAGGGAACCATTAAGTCAAGATTACACAATGCCCGTAAAATTTTGGCTGAAAAACTAAACTTTTTAAAAGGAGAAAACTAATGAAAAAATATTTACTTGCTACCATTTGTGCCGGAGTTTTGGCTTTGGCTTATAACGTATCGGCTCAGGAAAAAGATATTCCTACCCCGCCGCCGGCTCAGGAGATGAAAATGCGTATGGAAAATATGCAGCAAAAGTTGGCTGACAAATTACAGCTGACCGAAGAGCAGAGAGAAATGGCTAAAAAAATCCATGAACAGGGCAGAGAAAAAATGAAACCTTTGATGGAAGAGGGAAAAGCTCTGCATGAGAAGATGGAAAAAGTGCGCAAAGATAATATGGCCGAATTTGAAAAGATTCTGACTGATGAGCAAAAAGAAAATTTTGAAAAAATGAAAAAAGAACATCGTGATGAATTTCGCAAAATGAGACATCATCGTCGTCCGCATTTCGGACATAAAACACAAGCGGAAAATTCCGAAAAATAACAGATTTTAGTTTTAGGAGTGATTGTAATGAAAAAGTTTTTGGTGATTTTGATGGCTTGTATGGTGGCAACGGCTCCGGCTTATGCCAGGGGTTGGCATCATCGTCCGGGAGTGCATTATCATGTTCATCATCACGGGCATGGGCATCGTGTGGGCAATGTGATTTTAGGAACTTTTGCCGGTTTGGCTTTAGCTGATGCCATAGTTGCCTCTACTCGTCCGCGAGTAGTTGAAGTGCAACGTCCACGAGTTTATATCGCTGAGCCGGAAAATAAGTGCTACACGGTTGTATCACGCAAAAAAGGCACGGTTACGCGCCAATGTGTGAGTGATACCGGGGATGATGACGTCATCTACGTCGATTAAAAAGTTCGTATAATGGTCGTCTAATACAGAAAAGTTCAGCCAAGCTAAGTCACGTACGCTTAAAGTACGCTCCTGTCGCTAGGTTGAACTTTTCTTATTATACGCCTCATTCTCCGAACTTTTATAAAAAACTCGTGGTAAAATTGCATCTAGCTGGTATTTAATACAGAAGCTTCCTAAAAAGTTCGGTCATGTACGCTTAAAGTACACTTCCTTCACTTTTTAGGAAGTTTCTTATTATCTACACACGCTATCCGCAGTTTTCTTATTATGTGACTCACTATCCGATTATTCTTTAACTGCTTTTGAACGGTCAAACAGTCTCGGGCTGATTCTTTTAGCTCCTTTTGGACGCCCAAAAGGAGCACAAAAGGCGTCGGACTGGTCGTTTGCGGGAATTTTAAGCACAAATACAGTCTCCGCCGAACTCGCAAGCGACCAAAGCGCTTGCTCAAACATGCGGCGGAATTGGCAAATCGCGACTGAATTTATGCTTAAAATTTTTATCCCTTGAACTCGCAAGTCCGAACCTACAAAAATGAGGCTCGCAATGACATTGTTTTTGTGCCACGGCGATTTTATCGTCTCGCTTTTGGTATTAAGCAGCGTAACGATTTTGGGGACATTATTATTGATTTAAAAAAAAATGAAAAGGGCGGTCCTCACGGATGGCCCTTTCTTTTTTTGGATTATGCGGCGGTAGGCTCAAAAAGTAGCGATGTTGCATCGCATAAGCCGAAAAATAACAAGACTACTCCCATCCCAAACAGGAAGTATTTGATAGGGAGTGATATTGTTTTTTTTAACAATACGACGCATAATGCCAGTTCAGCTATTGCGATGCCCCTCACTATCCAGGGCATCGTGTATCGCGAATAACGGAGCCCGTCTTCGATGACTGACGAGTTCCAGTTATTAAAAAAACTAACTCCTGTGAAATGCCAGCAAAGACATTCCACGATAAGAGTTGCAATAGCAACTCCCAATAAAAATAAAAATATTTTTTCATTTTTTTGTGTCGGTTATATAGCATCGGCTCATCGCTTTTAATAATAAATATAAAAATTCACTTTAACACTTATAGTATACCACAATTTTACCCCCCCCCCCGCAAGTGTTTTTTTATCAAATAAAATCAATAAGTATGCGATATTTTTAACTTTAAATCTCAAGGTAAAACGGTAAAATTATACCTCATGAGTATCCGAGTCGTTTTTTTTAGTGAAAAAAGTTATATTTATTTTGTTTTTTATAAAATATTAAATATTTCGGTATTATATAATAAACAAGGTTTTTTGGCTTTAATTGACAGGTGAATATTATGAGATTCAGAGAATGGCTGGAAAAAATTATTTATAACGAAATGACCAGCGGTGTGTTGATGATTGCGGCAATGATTGCCTCGATTTGGTGTGCAAACAGCGATTTACATTATAAAGTGCATGAGTTTTGGAATGTCAAGTTGTTTGTAGGTTTGAGTGATGTGAAATTTTCACGTCCGTTAGAATGGTGGGTCAATGATGTTTTGATGGTGTTTTTCTTTTTGCAAGTCGGTTTGGAACTCAAGCGCGAGATGAGGGAGGGTTTTCTCTCGGATATAAAGCAAATTGCGGTGCCGGCAATAGCAGCAGCCGGTGGTATAGTTTGTCCGGCTTTGATTTATTTGGCTTTTAACTATCATTCCGAGCAATATATTAACGGTTGGGCAATACCTACGGCAACCGATATTGCTTTTGCGGTTTGTGTTTTGATGTTGGTAGGCGGTGCAATTCCTAAAGCGGCCAAGATTTTTCTTTTAGCGATTGCTATTTTTGACGATTTGGGAGCAATTTTGATTATTGCGTTGTTTTATAACAAAGGTGTGTCGATTGATTTGTTGGGATATGCCAGTTTGGCTTGTATAGGACTTTATTTGCTCAATCGTATGCAATTTACCAACTTTTCGTTGTATTTGTTTTTCGGGATAGCATTATGGTATTGTTTTTTAAATGGCGGTATCCATACCACTATGGCCGGTGTGGTGGTAGCAATGGCCTATCCGATGAGGGTTAATATCAAAAAATATTCTCCTTTGGAACGGCTGATGCACAAATTAAAGCCGTGGGTTGATTTGATTATTTTGCCGGTTTTTGCGTTTGCTTCGGCAGGTTTGTATCTTGGTAATGTTACAGCCGAAACTTTTACTCATACATTAACTTTAGGTATTATATTCGGACTTTTCTTGGGTAAACAAATCGGTATTTTTACCACTACTTGGTTGATGGTAAAAGCGGGATGGGCCAAGTTTCCCGATACGGTCAGTAAGCTGGATTTATATGGTGTGGCATCTGTTGCCGGTATCGGTTTCACTATGGCGTTGTTTGTAGGAAAATTGTCTTTGCCTTATGATATGCAGGCAGAAATCAGATTGGGAATTTTGTGCGGATCGGGATTGTCGGCCTTGTGGGGGGCATTAGTATTCCAGTTGCAACATCATTTCTTTAAGAAACCGGAACCGGAACCGCAAGTTTTGCCCGAGCCGGAGATTATGTGAAAGGTGAATTAAAATGAATGATGAGAGAGAAGAAGTAAAGCCGGAGTCTGAGGTTGGGGTTGGAGAACAGCCGACTGCTGAACAGATTGCTTTAAAAGCGGCAAGAGTTAAGAAAAAGCATTTTGACAGTATGACTCAACCGTTAAAACAGTTGGATAACAATATTAAAAAGTTAAAAAATGAGAATCTTGAATTGGCTGTTGCGACTAAAGAAGCATTTAAAGTCGTTATGAAAACTTGCGGTGCAAACAAGGATAAAATTAAAGCAAATAAAGAAAATCCTGCCATGAATAATAGTACTGCCAATAAGGAGCTTTGGGAAGAAATAAAGAAAACAATGAAAAATTTTTATTGGCCGGAAAATTTGCAAAAAGGAGTTGAGGGACAACTCAGCGATTTGCAGGGTATGATGGAGCAAAAGCCGGATTTAGTTGATTATATGGCTGATTTAGGAGCAGAAGGAAAAGTCGAGATTAATAGTGTTGTGAGTGATGTTAACAGCAAACAAGCCGAATTAGATAAAGATGTTAAAGATGCAACTTCCGATTTAGGAAAAGAAGAAGTTGATGCGGAACAAGATAATCGTGAAAAATTTGAACAGAGTGAAGCTGAAAACAGACAGACAACCAAAGAAAATAAGCAAAAAGATAATGGAAATGTTGAATTGAGACCTCGGAGTTTAGTTCGTTTGGTACAAGAACTTCGCGGTGTTAGACCCAACGCGCGCAATATGATAAAGAAAGTTCCGATTATACCGGTTATACAAAAAATGATTGCTAATAAGAGAAAAAGCCGCAATCCATAGGATAGTGTTTTTATTCTTTATATGAAGCGCGGCGAATGCGGTCGTTGATGGCTAAACCTAAACCGGTATCGGGTATCGGGGCAATGGCGATTTGCGGATAAGCGGTTTGATTTTCGGCTAAATGCATAAAGGCAAACAGATTAGCTGCGGCTTCGGTAGTATCGCTTTTCGGGCTTAAATTTAAATCACAATCCATCTTGCCAAAACCGATATAAAATTCGTTCGGTTGGCGCATATCGGGAGTAACATTGATACGTGTGATGAGTTTAGGGGCATAATGTTTGAGCATTTGTCCGGGGGAGGTTGGCAAATCGGGATTGCCGTGGGAGAGCAGAACTTTTTCGCCTAAAAAAACTTCCAGTTTTTCTTTAGGTAATCCGCCGGCGCGTAAAATTACCGTATCTTTGGTGGTCAGGTCGATAATGGTGGATTCAACTCCGACCTTGCAAGCACCTCCATCAAGGATTACATCAACTTTATCACCTAAAGAATCGGCAACGTGTTGTGCCGTGGTGGGCGAAATGGTTTGAGATCGATTGGCCGAGGGGGCGGCAATCGGAGTGCCGGATGATTTTATCAGAGCAAGAGCAATTTCATGATTAGGCATACGGATTGAGATATTGGGCAGACCGGCGCAGACCAAATCAAGTGCGGAATTAGCTTCTTTACGCGGCAGAATAAAAGTTAAAGGACCGGGCCAAAATTGTTGAGCCAGAGCAAGAGCGCGGCTGTCGGGAACAGCCAACTCGGAGAGCATATCAATTTCAGCAATGTGAGAGATCAAAGGATTAAAAGTCGGACGGCCTTTAGCGGCAAAAATTTGTGCCACGGCTTGAGCATTAAACGAATCAGCACCGAGACCGTAAACCGTTTCGGTGGGGAAAGCAACCAAACCGCCTTTTTGAATGGTTTGGGCAGCAAGTCTTAAATTTTGTGCATTAAAATCATAAATATTGTTCATAATGAAAATTATCTATAACCTAAAAGTGTAATTTGTCAAATAATGTTTGTTATATTTTAACGATTTGACTATATAATAGCGCCAGCTTAAACAAAAAGGGAATCGCAAAGATGTTAGAAGTAGTTTTTACAACTAAACCTGATAGCAAAATAAAGACCGAAGTGTTAGTTTTGCCAAAGAATAGCAAAATGCCCAAGCCGTATGCCGAACAAGCAAAATTTCAAAATTTCAGTATGGAAAAAGGTAAAACAGCAGTGATTTGGGATAAAGATAAACAGGTTATTCTTTGCGGTATGGATGGAAAACCTTCGGATTTGGATTGGCAGGAAGCAGGCAGAAGTTTGTATGGCAAAATAGAAAAGTCAGAAAGTGCTTTGATTTGTGCTAATGATGATACGGCGGTTTTGGAATTGGTTTACGGTATTTTACAGGGGAGTTACAGTTTTGATAAATATCGCACCGATAAAAAAAGTGAAGAATATCCGGCTTTGGAACAAGTGGTAGTTAAAGTAAAAAATGAAAAAAAAGCCACCGAACTTTATAAAGATTATGTCGCGATTTATACCGGAATTCGCTATGCACGAGATTTGTGTAATGAACCGGCAAACTGCCTGACTCCGGAGATATTTGCCGGTGATATTAAAAGGTTGGAATATCTGGGGTTGGAAGTTAAAATTTTTGATGAAAAAGATTTATGGAAACAAGGTTTGGGGCTGATTGAAGCAGTAGGCAAGGGGGCAAATAATCAACCGAAAATGGTTATCATATCATGGAAGGGAAATCGCAGTTCTAAGGTTTATGATTTAGGGTTGGTCGGTAAAGGGGTTTGTTTTGATGCCGGCGGTTTGAGCCTTAAAACCACTCAGGGAATGCTTGAGATGAAACAGGATATGAGCGGAGCTGCGGCAGTAGTAGCAACATTAAAAGTTGCAGCTTTGCAAAGAGTAAAGAAAAATCTGTTGGCGATTGTGCCGTTGGTGGAAAATATGCCTGATGGAAATGCAATGAAAGTCGGTGATGTTTATGCTTCATATGCGGGTAAGACCGTCGAAATCGGTAATACCGATGCCGAAGGAAGATTGATTGTGGCTGATGCTTTGAGTTATATGCAGAAAAATTATAAGATGAAAAAAATTATTGATATTACTACCTTGGGTTCGCTTAACGGAGTATTGGGCAAGGTTTACGGCGGGATGTTTGCCAATGACGAAAAGTTGGCCAATGATTTGTTGAAAGCTGGGGAGATATCGGGCGAAAAATTATGGCGGATGCCGCTTGATGAACAGTATGGTAAAGCCTTAAAATCAGTAATTGCAGATATTAAAAATGTGGCTCCGGAAGCTAAAGCGTCAATAACTTCGGCGGCTTTTTTAGAAAACTTTATTGAAAAAGGAGTTAAGTGGGGACATATTGATATGAGTAATATGCGGATGGATAGTAAAGGTTTGGCTTCCGGTTTCGGAGTTAAATTGTTAAATGAATTGATAAGGAAAATGTAGTTATGAAAATTGATGCAAGAATTACTAAGCTGGCGGAAAATATTTTAAAAAATTCGGTAGCTTTGAAAAAAGGCGAAAAAATTTATATTGAAGCTTTCAGCGAATCTACCAAAGATATGTTGAGCGAATTTGTGCGAATTGCAACCAAGATGGGGGCAACGCCGTTTTATTTTTATAATGATAATGAATTGGTTAAACAACTTATAGACAATTCAACACCGGAACAAATGGAGCAATATGCCAAATGGCATGCCAGATTGATGGATGATATGGATTGTTATATCGGGCTTCGCGGGCATGATGATTTGTTTGCTTTGGCCGATGTTCCGGTTAAAAAAATGAATATGTATCGCGATATTTTTTATAATAAAGTGCATTTTGACCGCCGGATTGCCAAAACCCGTTGGTGTGTGATGCGTTGGCCGAATAATACCATGGCGGCAACGGCTAAGATGCCGCGTGAGGCTTTGGAAAATTTTTATTTTGATTGTTGCCTGGTTGATTATAAAAAGATGGGCAAAGCGATGGTGCCTTTGAAAAAATTGATGGATAAAACCAATAAGGTGCATATCAAAGGGCCGAATACCGATTTGACTTTTTCGATTAAAGGTTTGAAAGCGGTAGTGTGTGACGGCAGGATGAATATTCCTGACGGCGAGGTTTATACAGCTCCGGTTAAAACTTCGATTAACGGGCATATCCAATTTAATACCGATACCTTATATGACGGTGTGTTTTATTCCAATATTTATCTGGAATTTAAGGATGGTAAAATCGTCAAAGCCGAATCTCGCGCCAATAATGACAAAATGCAAAAGCAACTCAGTGTTGATGAAGGGGCTAAATATATGGGCGAGTTTGCCATCGGGGTAAATCCTTATATCAGGAAAGAAATGCTGGATATTTTGTTTGATGAGAAAATTGCCTGCTCAATGCATATGGCAATCGGCAATTCCTATAATGACGAAACCTTTAACGGTAATCGTTCGGGTATTCATTGGGATTTGGTGTTGATACAAGACAAAGCTCACGGAGGCGGTGAAATTTGGTTTGACGATAAGCTGATACGCAAAGACGGGATATTTGTTTTGAAGGAGCTGCAAGGTCTTAATCCCGATAAATTAAAATAAAAAAACAAGCAACCCTCAAGCCTTTCGACTTGAGGGTTGGTTGTATGATTATATGAGCCGACAGCCGGTGGGTATCATATAGATCATATGGAGAGAGGTATTCCCATCCAATGAAATAACCTCTTGCCCCTCCCGGAGGAGTTTGAGAGTTTCTTTGTTCTTGGGGACATATTCCTCCTCATCGGGAAATACAGGTATAAGCTCTGATTTATTTCCCATATCTTGTCTGGCGAACCAGACATAGACGTATTTCCCCTTATGTTTACCTGTTTCCAGGTAGATTTTGCCGACAACAGGGGCATCATCAAACACTCCGGACAAGTAGGCTCGTTCGCTGGCGAGCTTACGGGTCGTTATGATACTTATTTCATTCAAGGTCTTATTTTTCCCGTCATAGTAACAGAAATGACCTTGAACTATCCGATAGGGTTCTATCTGATGCTCCCCATCAAAGGGGACAAATTTGGCATTATCGCCAACTGGTTGTTGGTCAAGGACGAGGATATAATGGTTTTTATTCCTCATCCAAGCAAGGTTGATGATGCGATTGTTTTCGATCACCACGGCTAATTTTACTTTGTTTTCGCTACAGCCAAGTCTTAAGGCTGCTTCTTTAGCATCGGCTACTTCGCCGAATGGTTTGGTAAATTCTTTCATAGTTATAATATTTTTTAGTTAAAAATCTGTGACACGTCAAACTCAACCGGTTCCACAGTTATGCCTGTTTGAGGGTTTAATGTCAGTTGATAAATTTTATCGCCATGGGCGAAGCACTCACCTTTTGTGGCATACTCCATTCTGATAAAGTGTTGAGGGACTTGCTTAAGGATATCAGTGTCATTATCAAACACAGCTAACAGCCTTTTCTCCGAATCGTAGCTTGACGAAAGTTGCCAGGCATAAATTTCTTCGGGATAGTTGTCAAGATAAACCTTTGCCAAACATATTTTGTCGTATGACAAGTTTTGGGTTTGCAGTATATTTATTACGGTTACAATGTTGAGGTAATCTTTCAGTATATAGATAGATAAATCTTCAGCATTGTAGAAATAAATATTACTATTGTGGTCAAAGTAGTTGTCAGGAGGTATAAATATAACTCTGAAATCAGTCCTGGAGCCAAAATTATTCAGCTTGTCCTGATCCTCCTTGAATACCGGAATAAAAGAATATTTATTCAGGTATTCAATATACCATACATAAATTCCCCAACGAAAGGTCTGTAATAATCCGAATTTAATCGGAAGTTTCAGACCAAAATACTCGGCAGCTGCGTTATAACTGTCATAGCAACTGTTATCTATCAGTTTTAGTCCTTTTTCCATAAATAATATATTTATAATTTTTATTGATAGCTATTTTAGACGTAAAATTTTTTTTGTCAATACAAAAAACCTCAAGTTTTTTCTTAAACTTGAGGTTTTTTTTGAAAATTAAGCAGCTATATTATTCAGCCAGCTTAAATTCGGACATATGCTCCAAAAGCGAACGTTTTTCTTTAACGTTTTCTTGGGCCTTGTTCAATAAGGTGTTGTAACGTTCCGGATTTTGTTTGTTAACAACCTGGAAACGAGTCTCATTGGACATATAGTCGGACAAAGGTCTGGATGGTGCTTTGGAATCCAAAGTCAGCGGAGCTTTGCCTTCTTTAATGTTTTCCGGATTGTAACGATACAAAGGCCAAGATCCGGTTTCAACCGCGGCTTTTTGGTGAGTCAAACCATCAGCCAAGTTGAAGCCTTGAGCGATACAATGCGAGTAAGCAATAATGATGGAAGGTCCGTCATAAGCTTCAGCCTCGTTCATTGCTTTGATTACTTGGCTGTCATTAGCACCCATTGACACCTGAGCAACATAAACATTGCCGTAAGACATGGCAATCATGCCCAAATCTTTTTTCGGCAAGGATTTTCCGGCGGTGGCAAACTTAGCCGAAGCACCCATCGGGGTAGCTTTGGACTGTTGACCGCCAGTGTTGGAGTAAACGCCGGTATCAAGAACCAAGATATTGATGTTTTTACCCGAGGCAATAGCATGGTCCAAACCGCCGAAACCGATGTCGTAAGCCCAACCGTCGCCGCCGATAATCCAAACCGATTTCTTAATCAAGTAGTCGGCCAATTTATCGAGGTGTTTGGCTTCATCGGTTTTGATACCGGAAAGTTTAGTGCGCAATTGAGCAACCAAATCGCGCTGTTCATCAATTTCAGCATCGGTCTTTTGCGGATTGTTGAGTAATTTATCGGCTAAATCAGCACCGACTTTATCTTTCAATCCTTCCAAGAGTGTCTTGGCAAAAGATGTTTGCTGATCAACCGAGAAACGCATTCCCAAACCGAACTCGGCATTATCTTCAAACAAAGAGTTTGACCATGCCGGACCATGACCTTTCTCATCTTTGGCATAAGGAGTGGTCGGCAGGTTGCCGGAGTAAATTGAAGTACAACCGGTAGCATTGGCAACCATCATTCTATCGCCGAATAACTGAGTGAGCAATTTGATATAAGGAGTCTCACCGCAGCCGGCGCAAGCACCCGAAAATTCAAACAAAGGTTGAATCATCTGGGTGGTCTTGGGCAAGTTCTTTGAAACTTCGGTACGCTTTACATAAGGCAGAGTTTCAAAGAAATTCCAGTTAGCTTTTTCGGCTTCCAAATGATTTTCAATATGATCCATATTGATGGCATGCAATTCCGGATTAGCCTTGTTTTTGGCAGGGCAGGCCGAAACGCAAATACCGCAACCGGTGCAGTCTTCAGGCGAAATTTGCAAGATGAATTTTTTGCCTTCGAATTCTTTGCCTTTGTAGGCGGCTGATTTCAAAGTTGCCGGAGCATTCTTCAATTCAGCATCGGAAGCAACCTTCATTCTGATAACGCCATGCGGGCAAACGATTGAGCATTTGCCGCATTGGATACAAGTTTCGCTATCCCAAACCGGAATTTCGGTAGCGATACAACGTTTCTCGAATTTGGTTGTGCCGGTCGGCCAAGTGCCGTCAACTACGTCATTGAAAGCCGATACCGGAAGTTCATTACCGCGATCGGCAATGATTTCGGCTGTAACTTTCTTGACAAATTCCGGAGCATCAGCAGGAACCGGAGGCAAACGATGCAATTTAGAAGTAACTTCATGCGGATAGTCAACTTTGTGCATGTGAGCCAAAGAGGCATCAACCGCGGCAAAGTTCTTTTGAACGATTTCATCGCCTTTCTTGGAATAAGTCTTCTTAATGGCATTCTTAATTTGCGCAATTGCCTCATCTTTGGGCAAGATGTTGGAAATGGCAAAGAAACAAGCCTGCATAATGGTGTTAATGCGTTGTCCCATACCGGTTTCACGAGCAACTTCAACCGCGTTGATGGTGTAGAATTCCAATTTTTTGTTGATAATCTCAGCCTGAACTTCGGCGGTTAAGTGATCCCAAACTTCATTAGCGGCATAAGGTGCATTAAGCAAGAAAACACCGCCGGGTTTGGCAATCTTCAAAACATCAACTTTGGCCATAAACGGAAATTGGTGGCAAGCCACAAAGTCGGCCTTGTTGATTTGATAAGCCGCTTTAATCGGATTATCGGAGAAACGCAAGTGCGAAGTGGTCATAGAGCCGGATTTACGCGAGTCGTAAACAAAATAGCCTTGACCGTATTTGCCGGCGTCTTCAGCGATAATTTTAATTGAGTTCTTGTTAGCACCAACCGTTCCATCGGCACCCAAGCCGTAGAATACAGCACGAACGACATCTTTGCCCTCGGTGTCAATGTCATCGGAATAGGGCAGAGAAGTGTTGTTAACATCATCATTGATACCAACCGAGAAGCTGTTAATCGGGTTCATTGAAGCACCGTTGTCATAAACGGCACGAACCATTCCGGGGGTAAATTCTTTGGATGATAAGCCGTAACGGCCGCCGTAAATGCGCGGGCAAGCGGCAATTTCGCCTTTAGCAAAAGCCTGGCTCAGAGTGGCGACAACGTCTAAATACAGAGGTTCACCAATAGAGCCGGATTCTTTAGTTCTGTCGAGAACGTTGACAACCTTAACCGACTTAGGCAAAGCCTTTAAGAACGACTTTTCGGGGAAAGGACGATACAAATGAACTTTCACCAAGCCGACTTTATAGCCGTTGTTGTTAAGGTAAGTAATGGTTTCTTCAACTGTTTCAGCACCCGAACCCATAATTACGATAACTTGTTCGGCATCTTCAGGTCCACAATAATCAACCACATTATATTTGCGGCCGGAAATCTTAGCGAACTTATCCATTTCTTCTTGGACAATGCGTTCAACCTGGGCATAAAACTTGTTGCCAGCCTCACGTCCTTGGAAGAAAACATCGGGGTTTTGAGCAGTACCGCGCAAAACCGGAGCTTCAGGGCGCAAAGCATTTTTAGCATTGAAAGAAAAGTCAACCCCTTCCAACATAGCGCGCAAATCGTCATCAGAAAGCAATTTAATCTTTTTGATTTCGTGGGAAGTGCGGAAACCATCAAAGAAATGCATAAACGGAACGCGTGAACGCAAAGTGGAAGTTTGAGCAATCGCAGCCATATCATGAGCCTCTTGCACCGAATTGGAGCAGAGCATGGCGAATCCGGTTTGGCGGCAAGCCATAACGTCGGAGTGATCGCCGAAAATCGACAAGGCGTGATAAGACAAAGAGCGAGCCGCAACATGCATAACAAACGGGCTTAATTCGCCGGCGATTTTATACATATTGGGGATCATCAGGAGCAAGCCTTGTGAGGCGGTAAAGGTGGTGGTTAATGCACCGGCTTGGATTGAGCCGTGGCAAGCACCGGCGGCACCGGCTTCAGATTGCATTTCCTGAACATTGGGAACAACGCCCCAAAGATTCTTTTGGTTGGCGGCAGACCAAGCATCAGCCCATTCACCCATCGGTGAAGAAGGAGTAATCGGGTAGATTACGCAAACCTCGTTCATGCGGTGGGCAACCGAAGCGGCAGCCTCGTTACCGTCCATCATTTTCATTTTCACATCAGACATTTATATTTTCCTTTTGTTAAAAAAATTAGTCTGCCGGTAATGTATTAGCAAAACACATAAAAATCCAGTAAAAAAACCGGGATATTGACAATGAGAAAAAATGATCAAATTTTGTAAAATTTTTGATATTTTTGTCTTGACGAAGGGTGGAAAATGTGGTATGGTGGGGCAAAATTACAAATTAATAATATTATTCTAAAACACAAAAAAAATGAAAAATCTATGTTCTTTGTTAAAAGTCACCACTGCAATAGCCTGTTGTGTAGTGGCTATTGTAATGGTGACGGGAGAAGTTAAAGGCGCTTCTGTCGGTTCCCCATCCTATACCTCATCCTATGAAACCCTTACCGTAAATACCTTAGATGGGGTAAAGGTTGAGGTTGAATATTCTACCCCGGCATTACAGCCGGAAGAGAAGTGCAAAATTTATGAGCATTTCGCGCAGGTGGATTTTAATGATGTGGATTGGGCAGAATTGCAAGAATTGCTGCCGGGTGTAGTGGTTGGATATCACATAAAAAAGTAAGGCGGCACGCAAAAACAGAGAGGTTCTTAGGAGCCTCTTTTTTTTGTCAAAATTAGGGTTGACGAGGGGTGGAAAATGTGGTATAAATGAGGGTAATAAAAATTATTGTTGCTATGAAAAAGATCATCTTTGCGGTGATACTGCTAGGCAGTTTAGCCGCATGCAGAAACAATATTTCTACTCCTCAGGATGAGCTGCAGCCACAAGAACAAATTGAGGCGGTGGCGGAAGAACAAGCAGAGTTGAATTGTGGTTTCTACCACATTGATTTCGACTCCAGCCTTATAAAGTATATTCCGGAGAGCTATCTGCGTGATAGTATTACCGGAGTGGCTTTGGGCTATTGTTCTTTGAAAAATCTTCAGGATATCCAAATCACTATTGATGAGATAGTGATTGAAAAGGGGGTAATTTATCTCTTTGAGGATTACTGGGGATTTTCAGAGGCGATTCGCCAAAAAACCGAGGACAGTACCTTGGTAATCGGTGAAATAGAAATATTAACCAATTAAGGGCGGATTAAAATCCGCCCTTTTAGTTTTTTGTGCAAAAGAATTATAAAAGTTGTAAAAATAATGTGATTGGCATAAGTTAGTCAGCGGTTAGTTATTTTTTTTAGGAGATAAAAAATGAAAAAATTGTTTGCTCTTACCGCTTTGTTGGCCTCGATAGCTTTCGGTGCCAATGCTCAGGTTGATGTTGCCGGTGCGCTAAATAATGCTGCGGCTAAGGTTGATGCTGCTACTGCTCAGGTAAACGAGGCAAAAGCCGAATCTCAAGCCAAAGTTGATGCGGCTCAGGCTAAAGTTGATGAAGCTAAAGCCAATTTGGCAGCTCAAAAGAAAGCTCAAGAAGAGGCTGCAGCCGCACAAAAGGAAGAAAATAAAAAGGCGGCCGATAATTTGAAGAATAGTTTGAATAATCTTAAAAACGCCTTCTAAAATACGCATAACAGCACATCTAAAGTGATTTAATGCAGCTCGAAAAATTCATGTAGGTCTATCTACACTAAAATTTTTCGAGCTTTTTAAATCGCTTTATCTGCACAGCTCTTCGTATTTTAATA
>Ga0247611_10001066_pt1 | contig 51029 bp, 73 predicted proteins | sample 177DNAGHGhighgp2_FD_192422 | JGI IMG/M metagenome (GOLD analysis project Ga0247611, IMG submission 192422) | Sheep rumen microbial communities from Palmerston North, Manawatu-Wanganui, New Zealand - 1770 DNA GHGhigh gp2 | ecosystem: Host-associated > Mammals > Digestive system > Stomach > Rumen... | reverse complement strand
CCCCACTCGCGCTACTCAACATCTCCACCAAGATGTTAAGGTTACGAGGTAACCAACCCGCTTACTTTTGTCAAAGTATCATTAAGTTAGATGAGGATAATATGGCAAAAGTTATACGGAACAAACAGAATAACCAACGGATAAATGACAACCAACAATTAGTTATCCGTTGCTCGGACGCATATTCTAATTTCTTGCGTGTCAAGAAAAACGAAGTGTCGCCAGAGACGGTCGGTATCTATAAAGAAATAGGAAATCGAACGATACTTCCGGCTATCGGCAACATCAACATCTATGAACTGACAACAAACGACATCCGAAAGCTGATAGATGATTTTGCAAGCTGTCATTCTGTTGGTGGTACGAACCATTTGTACCGTCATTTGAAGGCATTTATTAATTGGGTCTGGCGTGAGTACGAACCGCCGACACGAAACCCGATCTCAAATGTGAAGGTGAAGAAACCCGCATCGCCACCGAAGCAAGGTATCACCCAAGAGGAAGTCGACAAACTCCTGGACGTTGTAAAGCAGACGAATTTTCCAGAACGTGACAGGTGTCTCGTTATGCTTCTCTGTGACACAGGACTGAGACGGTCTTCCATTGTCAACCTGAAATGGGGAGACGTAAACCTCAATCGTTGTGAACTGATAGTTCATGAAAAGGATCAACAGTTCCACATCAAGACATTCGGTCAAGCTACCTGTAAGGCTATCAAGAAATACCTGATGTGTCTTACTGACGTGAAACCGGAAGACCCATTCTGGATTTCATTGGATGGGTCACAGTGTTTTGAACCTGGACTGCGTGAAGTTCTGCGGAGACTATGCAAACTTGCCGGTATTCCTGAACATCAGTATCACGACTTCAGGCGATACTATGCGCTGACGCTCTATAACCAGACGCATGACATCTACGTTGTCAGCAGGGCGTTAGACCATAAGGGTGTGGAAGTCACAAAGCGGTATCTTGCTATTGATGACAGGGAGAGCGCAGAAGCATTGCGAGTCTACTCTCCGATGGACAAGAAGTACGGGCAAACGGGAGTGAAGGTCAACAGGAATAGGGCATATCTGTAAAGTAAAAGAGGACTGTGCGCACAGTCCTCTCTCTGTTATATTATGCCCATTTCACGCCAAGCTCAGTTGAACTGTCGGCGGTTAGCACCTGTCCATCCATGCCAACAGGCAGTCGCTTGACGTAGCCTTCGCCCTGATAAACGAGGATGTCTCCCTTCATTAGGCCGATGCTCATTGGAATCGAACCGGTGACATTCTCTTCATCTGGAGCGATACGAAACACCTGAGGGTTCACTGTGACGGGCATCTCACATATTCCTTAGTCGGTCTAAAGCCTGCTGCATTACCTCACGCTCTTGCTGAGACTGAGCCTGCCCCATTAGGCTTTCAAGATGACTAATCATCTGAGACTTACCTTCGTCACGGGAATATCTCCGACCGGAGTTATTGCTATTACCACCTTCGTTGTATGAATTACCATTGTCGGCAAAACGTCCCATGCTGTCACGGCGACCGGAATAACCGTTGCTGTTTCCCTCCTGTGAATAACCGCCTTCTTCTTTTTCTATAATATACAAAAGGCTCTTGATGGAGTGTAGTGTCTTATCAAGGACATCAAGATTACCGGCCGTCAGCTTACCTTCCTCTGCGATGGATTTTACTTCCTTGCAGAGCATTTTCTTTACATCATAAAAGTATTCCATGTTTCACCTCATGCGATCCGCTCGAATGTGATTGACGCATCCCGTCTGACATTAATATCAGGAGTAGGTACTACTGCGGTATCATCTACAGTTCCGTCAGTATAAACACCAGTGATATTCACACAGCATCCGGCAGGAACGGTGATCGGAAATTCCGTGTTGACGTGCCAATACTGGCCAACAGCCGCGGGAGTAACGATTGCTACGCTCTCAGGAATGACTGCGCCATCAATGGCGATACCCAAAGCAATTGGAGTTACCTCTCCGCCAGTCGGAATCTGTACATTAGCCTGCAATCTCACATTGTACCGAGCAAATCGATTACAGGTCTTCCCACGCAGATTAAGAATCCCTTCCGCAAGAGGAATAACATTCCCCTGGTTACACGGGATAGAAACTTTGTTGAAAGGGATTATGCCGTTGAGCGGTACAATCGCATCAGCTGTAGTTACATAAACTGCCATGGCAGACCTCCGTTAGTTGTAGAATCCGTTTCCGCAAACGCAACTCTGGTTCTGGTTGCAGGTGAATATCGGCGTGTTCCCATATACCGGACGAGCGTCCACAGGACAGTCCTTAAATCTATTGTACACGGAGTCAGTAATCCGCTGATCCTGCGCGATCTGGGAAGCGTTAAGTCTGGCTTCTGCAAGCTGGCGTTCGAGCTCTGCGATGCGGTCGTTCTTCTGCTCAAGCCGGTAAGCGTTCTGATTATCCATGATCTGCTGATTACCGGTGCGGATAGCTTCGATAATGTCGCGGGTATTTAGCATTGCTTGATTACGGTCGAGACAATTTTCCTGTGCAACAGTATATTTCAGGTCAGCGATTCCGGCACGGTTATCACAGAAGCCGTTCTGCACTGCGGACTGGAAGCCGAACATCTGATTCATGTCAGCCATCTGACGAGCATTTGCGGAGATTTCTGCCTGCGCGAAACCATTGTTCACAGCAGCCGTCACACCGGCGAAGCCATTACAAAGCTGAGGCCCGATGTTGTAAACGCCATCACGGATGGAGGAAACATTATCAAAGAGCATCTGGTTCTGGAAACCGTCATTGATCTGGTTGCTGTTATTCAGCCACGGATACATCCCCATACCATTCATGCCACCGTTGTTGTTGCCCCAGCCACCGTTGAACATGGTAAACAGTAACAGGATAATGACCCAGATAATAGAGCCGTCTCCATATCCAAAGCCGCCCATGCCACCACGGTTACCAGTTACGGCAGCAATATCAGCCGCACTTAAAGAGTTCTCGGAAGTCATAATTTACTCCTATATAAAAATATAAAATTGAATTAATGATTTTGGAAAAACGTTTCGGGTCTGCTTTCGCAGTACTGTCACCATAGGCATATATATGTCCGTGACAATATAATTATACTACCGATACTATATATATGTATAATAATTAAGCTGTTAAATAAAAACAGGAAGTCAATTCTCTTCCTGTTTTTATATTCATATACCAAGGATTTCGTCACATTCTTCCTGAGTGATCCACTTGCAGGTCACCGCACGCCGAACTCTGGCTGCAGTCCATAAGTGCCGGTCATAGTAGTATTTGACTACTGATCCTTTATTTTAGATATTCAATCGTGACATAGTTATTACTATTTTTCAATTTCAAAGTATCAGGACCCGACGTAAAAAACAGTACAATTACATTAGTGTCATGATCTAAACGAGGCATAATAAACGCATTACTATGTGGATAATTATCATTACCATCATCAGATATTGTAAATATGGCATTTATGATTCTACTAAATGATGGTACTGTTCCCCCATTAGCTGGATGCAAATCATATCCCCAATTTTTAGAGTAATTTCCATTCGGCAGTATCAGAGTCTTCCTATAAATCGGACTGCCATCTATCCATGTTCCGCAAATTATTTCTTCCAAACTATATAACTGTTTTTCATTACTAATATTTCCTGTTGCCATGTTCGTTGGCATTGGATGAGTTACCACTCCACTTGCCATCAGTCAGTCCTCCCCGTGAGGAGAGACTTACGCCTCAAACCTCCCTTCGCAGAGAGGGTCGGAAGAGCGGAACTCAGTCCAGTGCGCTCCTCCTTTCGAAATTTTGTTTGGTGTGTGTGTGTGTTAAGTAGAACTTATGCATTCCTTATGCTTCCGGTTCAGGTTCGGGTTCAGGTTCGGGTTCAGGTTGAGGAATGGGTTTTGACCATGCTTCGTTCATCAGAACCCGTCCGTATTCATCTGTAATCATCGCATTCACGAAATCAATATCCTTCTTATCGTCATAAGCATACGCACCGAGGTAAGCATGATACCCCTGCTTAGCTGCGTCAAGCGTTTCCTTGACAACGATACCTTTGTCGACAGTATCCCCTGTCCGTTTAATTTGATGTAAATAAAACATATTCACTCCTTTGTTTAATTACCTTTTTGACCTAAAGTCACATTAGCGGTCGTTGCCGCAGTACATGTACCAGTAAATGAAATATACCCAGCATAACTATTCCAATCCACCTTTCCGAATACATACTCCGGATCAGCATACGTGCACTCCAATACAATCGTGTCCGTTGTGATAGCGGCATTCGTGATCCGCATGATCTCTGCTGTAGTCGCGGCACTCACCGGCTGCTGATAAAAATACAGAATACCGCCGCCACTTGCAGCCTCAACCCATGCTCCATCCTTCCGTCCATACTGCTTTCCGTCAGACGGTGCGTCACTAAGTTTGCTGTTGGCAGTAGTTTGTGCCGCACTGGCCGCTGTTCTGGCTGTGGCATCCTTGACGTTGTAGGTCGTCCCGTTTACTGTTACTTTAGAAAAATCAGCCATCTAACCCCCTATCCTATGACTCAGTGATTCCGGTGACTACAGTCTTTTGTGTGACGGAGATATTCGGTATCGTCTTCTCGGAGTAAGATAAAGCTGGTACTTCGCCCACATCTGTGACGTTCGGCACGCTGACATCGCTCTTAGTTAAAGACGGAACTGCACCAACACTCGTCACATTTGGGATGGACTTTGGCGTGTACTGGAGGCTTGGTGCGGAACCGGGAGTAATTATCAGCGTTTCATTCGCAACTGAAAATGTCGGCATGCTGCCAGCATCCCATCCGGTAATGTCATCAGCAGAAATCGCCGCGCCTAATGTCGGTGCACTGCCAGCATTCCACCCTGTAATTTTCGTTGCGGTGATTGGGTCGCCGAGAGTAGGAGTTGATCCTGCATCCCAAGCAGTAATATCATCAGCTTTGATTGCAGTTCCGGCAGATGCAGAGCCAACCGATGTTGTACTTGGAGTGTATTTCGTGTCAGTGAATTTTGCTCCGGCGGGAACGCTTGCTCCAATAGTAAAGCCAGAGTCTTTAATTTGTTTGCCAGACGCGCCATTAAATGTTACTACATGAGCATCAGTAGAGCTTGCTGGCCCTATAACTACACCGTCTAAGTTTGATTGGATAACCGTCCAGTCGCTATCCCTCGCAGTTGAACCATCGGTGACACAAATAATCATGTCACCTACTTCACAGGTTTGCCCGGCATAAGTCCCGGCAGTCGCTACTATATAAGTCCATCCATGTTTATGGTTTGCAGGTAATCCCGTCACCGTAGCCCCGGAAGCACCGATCGTTCCTTTGAACGCCATCGCTTCAGCGACACGCATCAATGCTTGTACAAATGCGGTGGTTGCTATCCTGGTGGAATCGTCATCGGATGCCGGTGTCGGTGCTGTCGGAGTCCCGGTAAACGCCGGGCTGTCAAGCGGTGCTTTTGTATCATCACGAATGTCACCTGTGACACTTCCAATTTTGATTTGTTTGATTACTGGCATGGCTAATCTCCATCTAAAGATACATATGTCTCGGGTAGAGACAAACTGTCATTTGAAACGTTCGCGGTACGGATGAAATCATCAAGCGGAACCCACGCTCCGTTATACTGAACGTATGCTTTCCCATCTTGAGGTGCGTATTTTCCTTCGTTGTCGGTGTAGTTAAAAACCAAAGTTTCTGGTTCTTCATACTTTATTTCGATGCCGACTTCAACATCTGTGCGCCCGTTGGTTACCTGAAAGTCAACATAGGATCCAGTGTTAAATGTCATTCTGTATGTATCAACTATCCCTGAAAAAATTGTTCCCTCAGAAGATATTTTCTCCACAGAATAAACGCCTTTTGCTGTGACGTAGAAATCAAATTCTTTTCCATTGTCATATACAATCGTGTAACAATCTGTATATTCGTCTACATGTTCTTTGAAGTGTATGTCAGCGATACCACCATAAAATGCGGATACATAGTTCTGTCCATTCCAACGGTAAATGATTCGGTTTGTGTAGTCATAGTACATCCGATTGACAGAGCCGACTTCCGGTAAATCATCGAAAGAATTAATACCGACCAAAAAGAGAATCGTTCCATCATTCGACTTTGTGATTCCGTTTCGTACTGCTACATCACCGTACAGAGGATATGCAATTGAGCCATTCGGAAATTCTATTTTTGCGTCATAAACACCGTAAGAGAACGGTATCTGAGATGTAGTCTCATGAGGAAGTGTAATTGTAATACGCCCGCCAGCACCATTGCTTATACACGAAAATTCAAAGTAGTCAGGGGATGCTTCAAATTCACGCAGGTGCGCTTCGATTCGTGCATCTGTCAAATCCATCGGCTGGTCGTTATCATCGTACACCGTAAAAGGCATCGCGAAGTCAGTGCCGGTTTCGATGAGAATATTATATTTTGCCGATTGCATACTTACCTCGGAAGAAACCTTATTATATTTTGAGCTAAACCGTTCAGAAAGTTATACATTCCTTGCGACATTTGTCCGCTGTTCATAAGTTGCTGAACCATCTGCTGCGGATTTCCCGGAATCTGCCGAGAGTAGGAATTAATTGCGTCAATTGCTTCCTGTTTGAGGCCGTTCCCATCGAACATATTTTGGTACATTTTCATGAATAAGTTATTGTTCTGCGGAAGGTTTTGCATTTAGCACCTCCTGTAAACGTTTCTCAAACTCATCCCGTGTCACAAAATTCTGTGACTGAGGCGGTTCCGGTTTGACTTCTTCAAATCTCCGAAGTGGCATGAGCATACCTGAAATATTTGTGGCTTTAATAAAAATCTTTCCAGCCTCGTTATCAACCAGATATACAGTCTGGTTCGGAGCAACAAGATAGTTATTAGCCGCCTGTTCTCCACCCTGAATGTACACAACGCTTTCATTCGGCTGTTGTGGTTGTTGCTGTTGTGGTTGCTGATACCACGGCGTGTAACCTGTATTCCAGTTCATTACTGCTCCTTCTCCTTCTCAAAATAGAACAACGGCACTTTCTCACCGCTGTCCCATGTGTCCAGATAGCGACCGTCCTTCACGCATACCGTGTGCGATCCTGTCGCTACGATAAATGTTCCTTCCGGATGCTCTTTACAAAAGTCATTGATTGTGTAACAGAACGGACAGCTATCCTGTAATCGGTGGTAGGCCCATCCTTTGTTGCCAAGGTAAGTTCCCCAGACATCGTTGCTGCTCGGCATATCATTCATCATGTATCCTTGCAGACACAGGTCGAGATAGATGCGTTCCCACTCCACGCCTTCTGCAAGGCATATTGCACGAACAACGCAGTCGCCTACGCTCTTACCTTTTGGATTCGGATTGACTTTATCCCAATTCCTCATGCTCTATCTCTCCACGGCTCCACCAGTCAACGAGTGCTACACAGTATTTGATGGTGTCAAACTCATTCTTATCAAAAACATCTTGCAGTCTTTTGAGCATCTTTACTTCTTCATCTCTAAGATAAAGATTGAGTGAATAGGTTCCGCGAGACGTTTTTTTCAAATTATTTATATACATAATTATATCATACTCCTCTCAATTGAAACTATATATAGTTAATTGTTATATGCTTAACTATACATTCCGGGATAGGTAATTATCATTATCATAACGAGTACAAGTAGTAACCAAATCATCTGTGCAACTTCCTTTTCGTTAGTATATAAGCATCTTCCGGTGTCGGCATTTCTATATCCAACAGTTCTACCGGTTTCATGGCTTTGCCTCTGAGCCTTGCTTCGAGGTACATCAGGTTCAGTTTCGACTCTGCCGCCTTTTGCGCTGTGGCATAATGGAAATACCAACCTTGTACAAAAATCGGTGTCGGCAGCGGGACAGTGAAAACCCAAAAGTCAATGACCTGACCACCTTTGTATTTTCGTCCACCGAATAGTTGATATTGATATTCGAAGTCAAGGTGGAGCCGATACAAAGCCAGTGCCACCCAGTACTCTTCTTTCGAGTCCGGGATCATTCCCTGAATAGGTTTTACTTCAGGAAATGGCTCGTGGTTCGGTCTTAGCTGAACGATCGGCGATGTCACCGCATTCAGCTTCAGCCCTAACCCTGACCGGCTTTGTATCTTGAATATCTTTCTTGGTGCCATCAGATCTCCGTCAGTGTTATCTGGCTCAGATATCCTTCGCCTTTTTCGTAAACGACATTGGTGGTCAGACCGTCCAGAAATACCCGCTTGTCATCGAACAGTCTATATGCCGAATTGAGCCGAAGCGTTGCCAATTCGTTTGCCCATTTGCTGAGCAGTTCATCCAGTTCGTACGGTTCGATTTCTTCGTATTCTCCGGTCAGGTCAGCTTTGTATTTGATGTTCCGGAAGTGGAAGCCGTAGGAGTATTTGATATCCACACGTCCCAATGCTTTCACGAGTACAACATTTACCTTCGGTGTCTTGTGAATGTCAGTGGTTTGCAGTCTCAAACGATATCTAAGTTTCTTGCCATTGACGGATTCATCCTCTCCGGCAAAGTTTTCTTCCTGCTGTGGGGAATGCGTGTACAGGTTTTTGATCGGGTGCCAGGTTTCCTCATCGTCAAGCTGATAGTCTGCTTCCACCCAGCAAGTCTTACCGTCAAGATAGTCTGCCATGATGGAAAGCGACTGCCAGAGTTTATCGACTTCTGCCATGCCACCCGTGATCCATGCTGACACTACTATCCCTTCATGTGTGTATTCTGCATTCGGGTCTTTCAGCGCATACAGTATCTTGCTCGGCATAGACAGCCAAATGACATTCTCGCCTACCTGCGCCCAGAGCCTGTCAGGTCTGTTACCATAAATCGGTTGGAATGCGATGTCAAATATTCTCTCATTTTTATTCGGCGCACGGTAAATGTTGTGCCAACCGGAGCCGTTGTAAAGCATGATGGATGAGTAGCCATCCTCGCCGTCAATACTTACAAAGAAACTCCCAGGATACGATAATACCGAAGTGATACGGCCTTGCATATCCTTCGGCATTCCTTCATCATGGTCAGGACCTTTTCCTTCAAGCTGCGTGTTGTAGAATCTTTGCAGACCGTTCTGCCATGCCCACAGCAGATATACATCAGAGGTTCCTACCGCTGAACCGTTCCATTCATCAGCAGTTACAGCAAGTTCATCAAGGTTGATCCTGTCGAGGTTGTAGGTATCGACCGTGTTTTCTGTTTTATTGATGCTCGATACCATGCCCTCTTGAAATACCCACAGAGATTTTTCCTGCTCAGATCCGTATTCAAACAAACGTGTTATTTTACCGTAGTTATCCAACAGGGTGACTCTGTCTTCAAAGTGAGGTACACCGCTCATCTTTACAGAAATGTTGTTGATAGAGCAGTTTGTTCCCGATGCTACAATTTTCAGTCTGCGGTATCTGCGCTGACAGTGGCACACAATATAATACCGTCCTGATGATCTAACCGTTACTGACTGTATATCATTGAAAGCGTAGTTATCTTCACTTTCCTGCACCGTGATAACAGCCGTCCCGGTGTTTTTATCGGAAGAAAAAGACGTAACATCGACAACGTATTGCCTTGCATCGAAGTCTCCGTATTCGAAGTCTACACTTTCAGTATAGATAGTTCCTCGATCCGGTGTCACTGCGGTTTTGATAATCGCTACGATTTTCCCTTCCGGATCATCTTCCGGAAAATATTCGCCTTCTCCCGGCTCGATTGACATATCGGCGACATCGGTCGACTTCCATGCACCTGCATCATGGTCTTCAATGAATTGATACAGGATGTTTTCGTACATGGTATAGTCGCCTTTTTTGTAACTCTCGGTAGCATCGAATACGCCTATTTCCCTCGGCTCTTCCCAATCGAGTAGTCTTGACCGTTCCACACTCCTCAAGTGTCTGTCATCATCGTTACGGCCAACGTAAAGCATCATGCCGTTCCTATCACGTACGGAATGGATAAAGGATGCTTTTGTATTTGTAGGACTCTGCCATTCGAATTGACCATTGTGCCACCTCATTTTATGAATAGGTGTGTAGTCACCCTGGCAAAAATAAACAACGCCTCGAACAACATGGATGTCTGTAATCGCGGACGTGAACTGGTGGTTTGTTATCTCAGTCCAGTACGGAGTATCCACAATGATGAATTCTGTTCCTCCCTCAGGAACTACATCCCAAGGCGAGTCGACCGTAATAGTGTCAGTGTCATTTTCTACAATGGTTTTCCAAACGGAATTCTGTCCTTCGATCCCGTGTTTATATACCAACCCGATCCTTGCACCTTTGTATTGGTCTTCGTCCCATCCTGCTGAGTCTTTCGTTACGGTTGTCGCAGTAGCACTGTTCATCTGTGCGATAAGCCCGTTCATAAACAGCCTTGGCTGTCCGTTCGGTTTCTGCTGTACCATGAACATCAGCTGCTCATACATGAAGAACTTGTATCGGATGTCGTTTACATCAGGGGCATCCAACCGGAACAGCAAATCAAACTGAGCAAGGTTCCAAGATCCATCGGTGCCGGTCGGACTTTGCTGTGTTGTGCTTAGAACATTTGTGCAACCTACTTCCCAGTAGTTTGACGTATCTGAATATTCCGAATAAATCTTCAAATAAACATCGCCTGAGATGATCGTATCCTCAAAGGTAAACTTTCGAAATTCCGCTGTGATATCAGTGATCTCTTCTAAATTGAACGTATGTTCTGCTATAATATTAGCACTGCTTTTCAAACGATCCAGAAGCTGAACATGGAGTCCTGACTTCGGTGTTCCTCTCCTTCTCAGGTGAATGTAGACTTTCCCGATAGTTCTGTTTCTGTTGTTGCTGATTTTTCGGATCAAATACCTGTTGCCACCGGCAATCTTTTTCCACACAAGTGATGCAGGACAGTTCGTGATGGCTTTTGGCTCTTCATAGAACTCCGAATAATGATCCAATGGAGCATTATAGATACAAGCATTGTATGCGGTCTGTCCTCTTCTGGAATCGTAGAAACGGCTCTTGTCAGTTGTGAAGCGGAGATTTGCCCTGCCACCTGTCCAGTCTTCCTGAGGTATGGCCATGTACGGATATTCCAGGTCAGACCATTCTCCGGAAGTGTTGGATGTCTGCATTGCATTGCGTACGATAGGTGCCTTTGTGATGCCAGTCCACGAGAAGTTGCCTGCACTGTCGGATGGAATCAGAGCGACACTTTCCTTTGTAACAACGTTCGTCAGTGTAAAAATATCACTGACGGATTGTTTCTCATTGTAGTTTACGTTTACTCTGTTCTGCATTTACCACCTCGTGTGGAAAGACCGCATCGGAATATTTCTCTCAGGCTGATTGAACTTTGTGTATTCTGACTCGTAGACTTTCGCCTCGTTGAACATATCGGCAGCGACAGGATTGTCTTTGTGCTGAATGATGATGACGTTTCTCCACAGATAGAGGAATGCCATGTTCCTGAGATAATTCAGGTCTACCGAAGGATCTATTTCATCTGTGGCTTCATAGACTTCGCCATGCATCTTCCGATAACCGATTTGGATATTACCTTCATCAGCGTATAAGCCTTGAGAACGCAAAAACCGCAGTTGGTTATTTTCTTCCAACCAACTGTGTGATGTAACATATGTGCCTGAATCAGAGTTACTCGCTACTTTCACCTGTCGGATATCCGACACGCCTTTCGGTAAATCGTACGTTAGCGATTCCGGATTCCAGGATAGAGAATCGTCCCAGGCAAAAATAGGATATCTGTAAAGCACAGAGTTGATAGCTTCAATCAGATCATCAAGATCAAAGTCGATCCACGGACAAATCATTATGACATCATATGGCGCAACAGTGATGCTTTCATCTTCCGGAATAATATAGTCATCCTTTGCCGCTCTGATTTTTGAGAAGTGTCCTGCGCTTTCTCCTGTCATCACCCACATAGAACCGTTCAAATACTCGCCTAACCGATTGCTCATTCTTGAACATCTGATGGTTTTATTCGTGACGGACGTTACCTTATGCCGCTGCACTCCTCTTGATTGTCGGGCTAAATCCAATGTCACATCGAACAGCGTTGCCATAGTTTACTCCTTTGGTGAGTACAATTCCAGCATTCCGATTTTTACACTTTCACGAATCTTATATCTTTTGTCCTTTTCTTTATATACGTGTTCGTAAATATTCTTCATCGGTTCCGGAATATCAATTCTTTTCCATCCTTCGTAACCATCTCTTTCAGCACCTGTAAAGAGATAGTACAGTCCGTTGACATATGCGATTTCCCCGGCATTATGCTTGACTCCGTCATTGTGGAAATATTCGACATTGGCTTTAACTGCGGAAATATAAACGCCTACAGGTTCCCACGATGAGACCACCCCGTATACTTCGAATGGCGCAGTGTTACCAACTGAATAAAAGATTCCTTCTTCCGGCTGCACTCTCGACCTGGTCAGCATCGCCTGATTTTTATATCTCTTAACGATCTTCTTTTCTTCCTGACCGTCTTCTACCCACGTCAAAACATAATTGACATACTGTGCTTTCAGTCTGGTATAAGGAGCGGAGATCCCGACAATATATACATCCCCTTCGTTCGGATTGATGTTGCTTTCCAGTTCCGCTTTCACCTGAAACCATCCTAAAACATCAGTGGTTTCGTTTGTTGGTCCGAGTTCTGTTTCGTTCAGTTTGTGGTATGTCATAAAAGGCGAACCGTCAATAACGTTATAGTATTCGCCTGGTTCAGCAACTTTGTTGCACAGTTCTTCGTAGGACATCGCATATCCTGTTACAGGAATAAGAGGTTCCATATCTCTCCTTCAAAAAAGGGGATGAGATTTCTCCCATCCCCAAGTTTCAGATAATTCTCTGTTATCGAATCTTTCCGCGTGCGCCTGAATCAATCCCTGCTTCAAAATGTCCGAAGGAAGGACTTGTGCCAGCAACTGTCGCCTTCATACGGCGATAGCGTTTCTTCGCGCGGTACTTCACAATCGTTTCGCCAGCACCGCTAATATCCGGGAAGGTGTATTCAGTTGTGAAGGTAGTGCCGTCATCGGATGTTTCCAGTGTCGGAGTAATCTTAGCACCGGTTCCGGAGACTGTGCCGGTTACAACAAACCGATAGGCAAGTTCAGCAAGGTCAGGACCGTGGAAGTCCATCGCGCTTGATGTAGCAGTCGCGGTCAGTGCCGCTGTAGTGTCAAAGAACATGGTGTGAACATCGTATGCCATTGTTCCTCCTTAGTTCATCTTCAGACCATAGATACGGACAACAGAACGCGGATGCGTAATGATGTGACCGATTTCCCAGTCGAAGTCTACACGGTAGCTGATGCGGTCAGGATCCTTGTACAGTTCGGATGTGTTCATGGATTCTGCCTGAACCGGCTGCCAGAATTCTTCACCCATCTTGACGAGATAGATGGACGTACATTTGTCGGTACCAGGAGTGCCGACTGCGCCATAAGCATCCTCATAGTCGGTGATGATCTTGGTGGTGTCATCATGTTCGTATCCCATGTCGAGATACTGCACGCCATCCCAGTCTTCGAAGACACGATGGAGACTGTCCTCAGTGGTCTTCAGATAGTTGCTGTCGGCCCAGATAGAGGACTGGACGTTGATGAAGGTGTTGTTGCACAGGATGAAGTCCGGTGTTTCAGCAACAACGTCTTTTGCCATATCCATCAGGCGTTTGAAGTTGCGGATGTTTTGGGCATAGTTCGCGCCGTTCGGGTCAAGGTCGAGCGGAGTACCGTTAGTACCGGAAGCCGGGATCTTGATTTCAGACACATTACTTGCATTATCAATGCGCCATTTCAGACCGACAAGACCATCGGGGTCAATAGACGGGGTGTTGTTGATAAAGTCGCTTGTGATGCGGCGGCTCAAAGACTTTGTGGTTGCTTCGATGTTCCACGCAACAGGATCATAGATATTGCCTTTGTCCGGGAAGTCTACGTTCTGGGTGGCAATCTGAATCCGGTTGGAGTAGATGTACATCGCATCTTCGACCACATCGGGTTTTTCATGCATAACGATCGGACGCATTTCACCGATTTTACGAGTCCCGATTTTATTCATGGCACCGGCACGCATATTCTTGACGTGCATGGTTCCGGTAGTCATCAGGGAAATCTTATCGAGAAAAACGCTGTCCTTTCGAAAAATCTGAATGATACCCTGTTTCAGCAGACTTTCACTGTTCTGCTGAATATCACTCAGCGTAAGAAATTCGTTTGCGCTCATAGTTTCTTATCCTTTAGATATTCGGAAAAATACGACTTGGCGGTTCGCTTCGGATCATAGTTGTTCGCTTTCTGTCCTTTACTCCCAACAAGTGGCATTTGTCCAAGGTTGGTGTTTTTACTGTCAGTATTTTGCTCTGCGTTCTTCAGCCGTACCATTTTGTCGAGGCACGCCTGTTTCCACGCATTCACAAAAGCGTTGGCATCTTTGTACTTTTCAGCCGGATGAGTCAGCGCATAGTATTCATCATCGGTCTTGTCCAAATTCACACCGAGGGTGTTTTGGATGTCAAAGACCTGTTTGAATACAGGGGAATCCTGCTGGATTCCGTGATAGTACAAAAATCCCTGATACATCGGATCAACGGCAGGTGCTTGCTGTGCCTGTGCCTGGGCTGGCATATTCACATTAGGCAAAGATTTCGCAGCCTGATTCTGTGCCATTGCCTCAGCCTGTTGTTCGGTCAGGGTAACACCATAATCAGCTTTGAATTGATCTATCATGCCTTGATACTTGGAAGACTGCCGGTTCTCGGACTGGCTGATCATCCTCTGCGTTTGCTGATATGCTTTCGCGAGGAAGTCCTTTTCACGGTCTTCCCACGAGACATCAGGCGATTGATTAGCGAACGCATTATTGCTTGCTTGCTGAAATCCGGTGGCGGGCTGTTGCCCGGCGTTTCCAGAAAGGTCTCCAACCTGCCCGGGTTGGGCGTTCATAATTTCATCTGACATATATCTATAGTCTCCTTCTCTGTATTATACCATATTTAGTTATTATTATAGCGCTTAATATTATTTATTACTCGGTATGGATTTTATCCATTCTTCGTACGGGACAGTGACTCCCATATCCGGCAGCATACTCGCATATGCTGTTCTCAGGTTCTGTTCTGCCCATGCCGGTAATGCCCATCCTCTCTCGATGTAGTTGTCCAGTCTGTCTCTCGTAGAACTGCTTATACGTCCCATGATCGCTTCGGTGATATTGCCGTATGTACCGTAGTAAACTTGAGACCCGGCAGAACTGTTGTTGATCAAAACGGCGAGGTCAGGGTTGGCTCTCTTCACTGCATTGTCATAGTCCCACTTTTCCTGCAGCATAGGATTGTCAATCAAATACTGATCTCTTAGTTTCGGATCGAGAGCATAATAGCCATCCTGCACTTCTTCCCAACCGGGGAACCGTCTCTCAAGTTCCTTCTGGTAGCGTTCGTATTTTCCAAGCGTGGAGTCCGCATACCACAACATATCATTGGCTTCCTGACTTGCGGCATTGATGGCATCAGTGTCGATGTTCGGAGTGTTTCCTTGCATCGCTCTCGTCCATTCGATAAGTTCATCGTTCGTCAGGAAATCTGTTGCCCTCGTTTCTTTATTGACAAACAGTTGTTCGAACCTGTCAGGCAATTGCCGTTTTACCATGTCCTGTTGTTTTTGCGGCAGTGCGTAGTAAGCATTTGTCAGGTTATCGACCAATACTTTGTGATACCGCTTCTCAGGCGAGTCTTCATAAGCATAGCCATAGGTAGAATAGTCCGGGTAATCTTTCCAGAACTGTTTGTAAGCATCGGAATTTTTGTCCAGCTTTGAGATCATATCCCGATAAATCTGCTGCTGTTCCCGGTGCATTCTTTCTCCGTCCGAGAATGTCTTCGCACCAAATACAGAGGCGACACCTGCGCTGAGGATCTGTCCGAGGGATGTGTCTTTGTTTCCTGCGAGGCTTTGTCCAATCTCTGTAGCCAATGCGCCTCCCTGCATTCTCTGCGCCTGTTGTTGGCGATAGAGGAATACTGCCTGGTCATATGTCGGGTTGCCCGGTCCTTCTGCAATGGCATTCAATGCTTGGTTCTCTGAAATAGCCATTTCAGTCTGCATTCTGGCAATGTTGGAGATAATGCCATAGTCCGCATAGTTGCCGTCGGGATTGGATTCGATACCCATGATTTTGCGAATACCGTTCTCAGGTAATTGCAAAGCACCACCAACGAAGTTTGTCAACTCTTCGAGCGGTGTCTCATCACCGACAGCTTTGACTAAATTACCCATCCGGAACATAGGTGAATAGGAAATAGATTTATCTTTTCCTCTTATATGTTTCTGAATCATATCGAACCATAAAGGCGGTCCCATGAATGTTCCCATTAAACCAGTCATAGATGTATCTGTTTCATCATTGTTCTGCTCATCCCGGAAGATATCCCAATATAATTCGCCTGTTCCGGTTTCCATAGCTTCGTAATACATATCTTCTGTGATTGGTTGCCCTTTCCACATTATGTTGTTTTGATACATATCATCAATTCTGGACAGCGTGTTCTGATGTACAGTATTTAGGTTCTTGACAAAATATTCATGAGCATTGTAAAACTGCTGGAATGGGAACAATGTGTTGAGAATATCAAAGAACCAGGCATCGCCCTGACCATCTCCCATATTAGGACCGAGAATACCGACAAGTCCTTCAAGTCGTGTCGGCAGGAAGTCTTTCTTATTCTTTTCAATCAACTTCTGGATCCTGTTGTACATAGAGAACCATGCCGGTTGGGATATCATCCGCTTCGCCCAGTTCGCCATGGAACGTGTCATCCAGAATTGGTACGGGCTTACGATGGTCAGTAAATTGTCGATGCCATACCGCTTGTTATAGTTCAGCAGTGCTGCATCCACCATCGTTTCACCATAACGCTGTGTCATGAATCTTTGAGCGTTGTATGCCTGTCTCAGGTCACCATCCATCCATTCGATAACAGCCTGTCTCTGCGCATCCGTCAGCTTGCCAAACAGCGAACCATTTGTCTGTGCCTTAGATAAGTCGGACAGTGCCTGTTCCTTCCACAATCTCAGCGCATTTCTGATACCGGCACTGGATTCAAGATATGCCTGTCCAAAAGGCTGAATGGTCGGTGTGCTTCCGATCTGTCCCGGGTGGAAGTTCTGCTTTGCGTAGATGGTATAATCGACACCGCTCGGTTTTCCTACTGTGACTTTCCTTACTTTGTCACCAACGTAAAGAATGTATGTACTCGGATTATCAGGAGCAATACCGATGACAGGAAATGTCTTACCATCCACAGTAACGGATTGCTGCATCCCTTCTGTCACATATGCAATGATGTTGCCTTTGTAAAATACTCCGGCATTTACGATTTCTCCACCATAAAGGTACGGTTCAGACCGTGCCATGCTGAATTTTGACCCTGTGACTTTCGGGTCAACATTCGGATTCAATAACTGGAAATGATCCAATGCCGGATGCGTAACGAATGTCCCGGTGTTCTGGTCGAAGAACTTCATAGCCTGTGTAGCATCCACAGTACCAAGTGTCACGGCATCCCCGTTTGCGAATGCAGCAGTGTTCTCCCAGGCTTGCCATGTTGGATTTACCCCAGCCTGTGCGGCTCTCTCAGCAATTACCTGTTTTCCATACTCAACAAAGGATGTCTTCACTTTGCTGTTTTCATAATTTATCGGCTCAAAAATCTTTTTCGCTTTATCGCCGTCTTTATACTTTTTCAGAAACTCTCTGGCTTTTTTCGCTTTCAGAGTCGCTTCTTCATAAGCCATTTCTACTTTCAGCGTGGCTTCAAGAGTTGCCGGTCCTGCCGGTGCAGTATTTGTCGGCATCCCGTTTTCAAACTGCTTTAGCTGTCTGGCAGCGGATTCATAACCATCATGGATCTGTTGCTTTCGTTGTCTGCGCGGACCTTCCTGCAGTCGGCTTTCACGGGCGCGAGCCATCCATCCGTTCTTGTCGATTCTGTTCCTCAGGTCTGTCAGTTCTGCTTTATTGTTGGCTTTTTGCAGATCTAAAACTTTCTTGAGGGATTGCTCAAAGTTATCTATCTGTCCTGTCCAGTCCGGTGTAAGATTTTTCCGGAGATAATCCACCATCGTCTTGTTCAGGTTCTCATAAGCCTTTGTCTGCTTATCCAATGTCTTGGATAGCATATCGAGTTTATCTTTTCGATACTGAGCAAAGTCGTAGTTGTTGCTACCGCGTTTGGCATATTTCTGGTAAAGTGCGTGTTCGGATTTGATGTACTCCTCGCCAAGGTCGATGACCTGTATGCAGTTATTCATCAGGTTGACACCGACATCACTTCCTAACCCGATACCATCAATCATTGCAGCAAGGTTCATCAGAGCATATCCACGGACGATGTTGTAGTCATTCGTCTGAATGTCCATTCTGGTCTTGTACTCAGCATCAAAATCGTTCGGATTGATTTTCCCTACAACTCGGTCAAGGAACAGCGTACCGTTTTCTTTTGTCTGGTTAATCCAGAACTGTGAGTACATATCATTCAGCGCATCCCACGCAGTAGCTACTGCACCGATACCTTCATTTGCGTACCTCGTTCTCAGGTCTTCATAAGTGGATTCGTACTGTACCGCATTGTTAAAATCGACATCGCTTGTCAGGTCATCCATCAGATTGTCAAATCCTTTGGCAATCAGACGAGCGTCCCCTGTCTCCATGAAGCCGTCAATCTTATCTCGCATCCAAACTTTTTTATCAAAGAAATCCTGAAATACTTTGAGAGTGTCACCATCAAAATTATTCACCAGCATCTGGCGCAGCGTGGATTCTGCTTTTGGAATGACATATTCACCAAGCAATGCCTGCCGGAATGCATCTATATTCGGTGAGTCAAGAGCAACTTTAAATACTTGCTCTTTCATGTCTTTTGTAATACCGAGTGCCTCCCAGGCTTTCGGAATGTCCGGAATATTTTCACCCCATGTGGCATTCCAGTAACGGTTCATACCAATATTGGCGGCAGCATTTGTTTCAGACCCTTCAATGTCAAGATTGTTTACACCTTTGAGAATAGCGGATTTGGAAACATCATCGTAAAGGTCAACTACCTTTTGCAGCCTATCATTCGGCTTTTTCGCATCCCCGATTTTCTTACTGGTTTTCCCGAAAAGTGTAGTATTCCCCTGTGCGTCTTCTTTTACCCGGTTGAACGTCAACCCTCTGGCTTTATTGACATCATTCACAAAGTTCGTGTTAAAACCTCCGACACCGGCAACGTGTCTGGTAAGAACATTGTTCAGGAAGTTGTTCACCTGATAGGACGTAGAAAAGTTCAGCAGCGCAATGGATTGGATGGATTTCATCAGGTTTGATGTTCGCACTGCCCATGCATCAGGCTTGATGTTGTAGCGGATCAGGTTGTAATTGTCTGCCATATCCGCAAGTTGTGTCATGATGTCAGCTCGCAGATGAGAATCGGAATACTGTTTTCTGCCGACCCAATTCTCGTTACTGTTGATTTCTGTATTTTTCTTGAAAACAGTAATCTTATCTATGACCTGTTCAGGATTCAAAACATTCCCGGTTCCTGCATCGGTGTAGGTAATATTGTTCTCCCTGATTTTTTTGTAAAGGTTTTGCCTTTCAGTATCAAGCATGACCTTCTTCTGAGCATCCGTCATATTCCGGAATCGTGGATCTTTTTCATTCAATCCTTTGTTGTCAAGGGCATCAAACACTTCTGTCGGAGTCATCCCCAACTGCTGGGCTACCTGATCCACAACTGCGCGGTTCGTGTTGTATTTTCTGTAGTTCATTACATCTTCTGTGATTTTCTGAATTGTGTAATCATTCACCCCTGCAAACTGGTCCTGTAACGTCTTCAGCATAGCAGAGTTAGAGAATGGCGCAAGCGGAGAGTCAGCGGTGATTGGTTTTCTCCCGACAGCCTGTTCTACAAGTTCCGGAATGTAAGATATCGGTACATCTTTGTTGAACAGCGAAGTCCCTAAGAAGTCTGCTGTCATCATGGAAACATCGTACATCTTGGTATCATTCGTGGTTTTGAATAGGTTGCTAACCCAATCCTTCACGACATTTCCTGTTTGCTGATTCGGCATAAGCTCTTTGATGTGACCGTCTTTGTCAATACCGGCAACATATCTCTGCCATCCGGAAAGCGTGTCGACATCGTACGTTCCACGATAGGCTTCTTTGATGGTAGTCTTGATGATGTCCATGCCCTGAGAACCGTACGTCTTCAGGATGTCAGGAGCATTCGGATTCTTGTGAAAAACAGACAGAACACCTTCCGCACCCTGCTGAATGCCGGGCGGAAGAAGGTCAATTAGCGGATTGCCCGCAGCGGCTCTCCCTGCATTTTGCAAGGCTGTATCGCCTATTACTTTTCCAATGACTTCAGCGGTTTTTCCTTGCGCAAACGGAGCGAGGTTCGCAGGATCAACAACAGATTGAGCGGCGAGGTCGTTGACGAGACCTGTGGTACCTGTGTAGTTCAGGATGTACTGTTGGAAGTTGTTATGAGCAAACTGAATGGCTTCTTTTTCTGTCATCCCATTACTCATTGCTTCATTTACAAAATCTGTAAAAAGCGGAAGATACGTCTCAATTAGCGAGTTCGCTCCGTACGTTCCTTCTGCAAGTTCTTCTAAACCGGACCGACCGATGTTCGCTCTGGATACTTGATTCGCAGATCTTTGTCCAAACTCAGTGCCAAGGTATTTGTCGGATATTGCGGCACCGGTATTTCTGATTGTTCTGAGAATATCATCCATCGCATCAGCACCGACCTCGTACCCGTATTTTGATACTTCCCATAGATATTGATTTTCTGGAGCGCGCATAATATCTGCAGCTGTCTTGGCAAGGTCGATAATATCCAAATCGCCGTTTCTGATAGTGTCGTAGATTGAGGCATCTCCGTATTTACTTTCGTATGCTTTGGATATAGCAGATAGCCCTCCTGTAAAATACGGTTCTACTTTTTCTCCAAGATCAATTTCGCTGAGAACATCATTGATGATCGGGATCTCGACTCCAGTCACGCCCTGCAAATAAGTGAGACCACCGACAACACCACCGACAACGGCACCGGCACCGGGGACAGGAACGAGGGAACCAAGCATGGCACCACCACCACCTGCCATAACTGACGGTGCAATGTTTGTAATCCATTTTGTCCAGTCTGGCATATTGTCCATCGATGTGGAGTTACTGCCTGGAACGAGTAAATACTTTGCTTTCTCAAGCGGTGTCATGAGATACCACGAACCATGCTCCATGTCGCCCGCATCTATGACGGCACGCTGTCCTTCAGTCGCCCGATCATAAACATTCTGCACCATCCGGTCTTCTTCTGTCGGTACAGATTTCTTCATCGCTTCTGCTGCTTGTCTGCGTGTTTCTTCCGTCTTGACGATTTCAGGCAGATACTTCGTAAACAGGTCATCTTCTGGCTTCGGACGTGTCCATGCAGATTCATCTGCACCGTTGTTAGCCCTTTTCAGATAGTTGTAAGCCTGGTCTGTCAGCGTCTTGTTGAGAGAACCTTGATAATTATCATCGGTGATGTAACCATTATGGTCAGAGATGATTCGTCTCTGCCAGTCGTCCGCATATTCCTGTGTCGTGATGTTGATCTGGCTGTATTGGTTCTGAGCATCAATAACACTCTGAGGTGCTTCGTTGGTATATGCATTAGCGTACTGTTCTACAGGCGCAACATAATCCTTATCGTCCGATAACGGTAATTGTCCTCTTTGCTGATTGAAGTAATCATCCACCGAATAAACAGGAGCATTATTCGGCTGAGGCTCCGGACTTTGCGGAGCCTGCTCCTTTTGCTTGAAGTATTCATCTACGGAATAAGTAGAGTCTGCCATATCTGCTCCTTAGAAAGACCAGTTCTTCATGATATTGTATTGAACGTCACGCTCCTGAGTTTTCGTAGACGGAGAACTTGAACTGCCGTAGCTTCCGCCTCCGCCTCCGCCGTAGCTGTAACTTCTGCTGCTGTAACCACCGGAACGTCCTGCGGTTCTCCATCCCGGACGATATCCGTAATACGTGCCGAATGTTCTGTAATAGTCTCCCATATCATCGGTATAGCCATTGTAGGTGCCATAGGTGTTGTAATAATTGGCTTTATCCTGATTGACGGGATACCATTTCCCATCCCAGTAGTAGTAGCCTTCATATGCGTTGTTGCCTCTATAGTCCTTATATGGCACATTGCCCATCTTCTTTAGCTCATCCTCGGAATATCCACCAGCCTTGTAGGGAGCTTTGACAACAGATTTTTCCTGTCCATAAGAGGGTTGTAATGTCTGATAACCTGACTTATCCTTTCCGTTACCAGTACCACTGCCATTACCGCTACCGCTTCCAGTGCCAGTACCGGGTTCTACGACATCTTTGAAATACAGGTTGATGATATCTTCAGCGGAAAGCTGTCGATTTTCCATCATGGATTTGATGTCAGGATTGGCATTGACAAAGGAATTAAATTCCTTCTTGAACTGGTCCTGCGTCATTTCAACCTGTTCTGCTTTAGGGGTTCTGGCATCATACGCGAAGTCCGATGCGATCAAGTCGGCAAAGTCTTTGTTGACTGTAATAGGAGAATTGAGAATCTGTCTCGCAGTCTCACCGCTGACGTTGTCCGTGTTCATCATGATGTCATCGAACTTACGGTTATAGTAAGCACTGGAATCAGGATTGTAACGGTTCGTACTCTGATATGGTTCGGCACCTCCTGTTGTTGGAATATTCGTGTTTGGAGGCGTGGCAGAAGCGGCAGGAGGTTGTTCCATGATGGAACTGACATCAAGACTATTACCGTATGGGAGATTGTTACCGAATTGATCCCTGAACCAATTCTCAACGTTATTGAACACAGACGGCTGAGAAGACCCGGTGTTTATAGGAGCCGATGGAGTCCGCGGTTCTGTTGCTGTCGGAGTATTGTTTGCACTCTGCGGCTCACTACTCGCTGCCGGAGCAGGTTGATTCATTATCGTGGTCGGGGTTGTTTCTCCTGCCCATTGCGCTCTTAGCCTGTCAGCGTTTGCTTTACCAAATTGCTGATCGAGCATATAGTCACCAATGTTTCTGACTGTTGGATTCTGTGCTATAGAATTAGCGAGACTCACAGCAGGAGCAACGTTTGCTTCTCCTATCATTTGTCCGAGCAGCCAATCTCCTGCAGGGTCAAGCGGAATGTCAGGCTGCGGTGTGACAGGACCTCCTGAACCAATTCTTAGAATTGAATCGAGAGCATTTCCTGCTGTGTCTGCAACTAATCCTGCAAGCGAATTCCCACCCGTCATATTCTGCAGCCATTGCGGATCTTCAAGAGTCGGAGGTCTTGACCCGATGTTTCTTGTCACATCAATGTAATCGATAGGTCCCCTTCCTGTAGGAGAGGCTAATCTCTCTAATTCGTTCTGCATATCGAAATCAGAAATGGACGGATTCAGACGTTCGCTGCCGGATGTAGACGGTTGCGACTCGAATAAATCAGAAAACTGTTCCATAGGATCATTACCAGATAACACGGGTGGATTCATTCTCTGAGGTATTAAACCGGCATTATTTGGTGTTACTGGTAACGGTCCTGCGTTGTTAGGAGTTATTGGTGTTCTTGGCAGAGGACCTGCATTATTAGGCACAACAGGTATTGCTGGCATAGGACCTGCGTTATTAGGTGATACAGGGACACTGATATTTACAGGTCGGTTGTATCCTGAAAACGCTGTCGGAATGAGCAATTCTGAGACATCTCTGCCTAATTGTATTGCAGGATCTGTAATGTTGTTTCTTACCATATTCGCATACGGGAGCGGTCGCACATAACCATTGCCGAGAACGGATACATCCTGCTGCGGCGCACTGCCACTGAACGGTATTTCAGCGGAACCCGCTCCGCTGCCTGTCCCGGAATTGATCAGGTTCTTCCAATCCTGATACATGATGGAATTCGTCAGAGGAGCATCATCTTTTTTCTCTGTAACCGGATTCTGCGGTTTTGGCTGATTTCTGTAAGGTGTCAGAAAATCAGAGGGAGAAGGGTTCTTTTCCTCTTGACCTTCTGTAACTGGTTCTGCAAGCGGTTCAGTAAGAAGACTTGGCCCTAAACGTCCGGTGTTGATAGGTGTACTGACAGGAGCAGAAGAAGGTTGTTCATTGATTGGTTCCTGCGGAGCAGGAGCAGGCTCTTCTTGCTGTTGTGGTGCTGTCCAAGCAGGCTGCGACTGTACTAAACCTTCAAGAATGGAAGGTGATTCTTCCGAACTTTCTTGAGACCTCGGTGTCCATTCTTGTACGTTTTGCCTTGGGTCTTGTCTCGGTGTAGCAGGCTCTTTTCTGTTATCAAGAATAAGTTTGCCCAAATCAAGAACTTGCCGTTCTTCTTCTCTTTTACGGGAGCCGCCGTCATTGACAGCAGTCGGGGTGTTTCTATTGCCGTAAGCCATAGTTCATTTCTCCTTTTCGATAGTCTTCCGCTTTCTTTTCCATGCGTGAAGCAAGGGCGGGATTCTTTTCCGTTATCGCTTCTTTCAAGACTAATGGCAGAGACAACCACATCTTGACCGTTTCCCGTTCTACCTCAGGACGGTAGAATGTCTCTTTCGCAGCAGATACAATCTGCTGCATATCGTTGTTCGTCTCCGAAAATATTTCATTCATGGTGTCAGATGTAATCGGCATACTATACTCCTAACTGCGGAATCATACCCATCATTTCGGATGGCATACCACCGGCTATCCCGGCTGTTTCGCTCAGGTTTCCTTCCGGTACCTGCGGCATTCCTGATTCCGGCATATTGTTCATCATGGCTTGCGTCTGAATCTGCTGTAATGCGGGATTCGACTGCTCAACGCCGACCGGAATGTTCTGCGCTCCGCCCATGTCGTACCCCATCTGCCTCTGCATACCCTGCTGCATTGCCTGTTGGTTCCTCTGCTGTTGCTGTTGGTACTGCATCTGCTGTAACTGCTGTTGCTGTTGATCCTGCATCTGCAGTTCGTTCATCATCTTTTGTGTGTAGTATTGCACTAATGTCTGGGCGACATTCTCCTGTGCGATCTGTTTTTCCATCTGGTCATTGTTGGAGATGCCCATGATCTCAGAACGTACCCATTCCTTTGAGGCGAGACCGTTCGCCTGGATGGTGGCAGCAGTGGCGGCGAGTTGCGTCCTTTCCTGCGGAAGAATCACATCAAGGGATGCGTCAATGGTGAGGTCTTCCGGAAGATCTTTTGCTTTGATGTCGATATCGCCAAACTTGAAGTTGATGCCTCGTTCTTTCATGATATCGAGCGCAATCTGGACGATGTCGCCGATGGCAGCACCTACGTTCCGCTGAATCGGCACCAACGGCAACCGGGCGGACTGTGCAAGCAGTGTGGATTCACTAAAGGAAGAAGACCCACCGCCGGTACCAAAGGCTGTATCGTAGACGGTGGAGTTGTCGATCATGTTGGTGGTCAACTGCATGATGTCGGACAGTTCCCTGGTGAAAACGCCTTTGTTGGTCAGGGCTTCTACATCATCGCCTTTGTTCAGCTTATAGTACTGGATGCCGTCATCAATGGAGACACGCAGGTCCTCATTGGAGTCGGTCTTCCACTTGAATGATGGTGTAAAGGCAATGGCTGTCGCATTGGTATACAGCACGGTCAAGGCAAGATTTTCACGTTCCCACAGTGAAGAACGCTTCAAAGAGAACAGGAGCGGTTCGTACCTGTCTTCCTGATCCTCAAAAAGTTCAGATCCTTCGGTACTGGAAACGGAAACCGGGATGCAGGGCAGTTCATGCTGTCCGCATTCAAGCAGTTCTTCTTCGTACCAGAAGCAGTAATTCTCTAAGTCCCAGAAACGTTTGAGCGTTACTTTGGCTGTATCTTTTCGGTTTGTGTCTTTCACCAGATTGCCGTAGGTATTTTTCACATACGAAAACGGCACCTGAAGCTCCTGATAATATGCGGAAAGTCCGAGAGCATCACGCTCCGGATAGCCGAATCTTGGGTTCCATACCTCAAATAGAATAGGCGTTCTGCGTTCAAGTCTTGCTACCCGTTTATCGTCAGGGTTATATTTCTTATAGTCTTCCAGAAAAGTTAGACCGATATGGACATCGGAGTACAGGGCGGCGGAGTGGATGATCTCATTCATGATGGGCTTCCCATTGACGGAGAACATATTCTGCCACCATCTGCCGATGAGCATTTCGAGCTGATCAAGTTCCGCTTTAGTCGCGATATTGGAATGGCAGTCGAAGCGTACCTTCTGCGACTGCAGCAGCCGTTTTGCCCCGGCTACCTTATTGTGTGCTGTCGGTGATGTCGTGACCTTCACAGTTTCGCTGTTTCTCTGGGATTCAGTCGCTTCCAGAAGGTACATATCCTCATACGCTTCAAATTCCTGATTCCGTTTGCTGAATCCGGATTTGATATCTTTTGCATGAGTTTTGATCTCCTCAAACAATTTATCGTTCTGTGCCATTGGCTACCTCCTGAAAAGGTCTCGAAAGACCGAGAAGTTGGTATTTTTGTTTTCCAGTGCTCTGTAGACGTTACCCATCGGATCATGCACCCTGGTCAGCAAATACCGCAGCGCATCGTAGGCGTGGTCTTCCTGTCTGGTATTTACGTCTTCAATATGCTCGTCATCATAGACGAGGGTCTCAAGCTGGGCAATCAGGTTCTCGCAGGACTTGTGTACGAGCAGCCCGGGTCTTCCATCTGCTTTATCCAATAACAGGTTATCTACTTTCCGTTTGCCGTCCTGCCTCATGTTGGAACCGGCAGTAAGCTTGATGCCTACATTCCTGTAAACCTCTTCGTCACTGGTGACGATCTCCTGCGCTTTTCTGCCGAACATGGCCGGATCGCAGTAGGTAACGAGAACATTTTCGTCAGCACCGGTCAGCATAAGGATGCGTTCCGCCTGTTCCTTACTCGTCAGGCCCTTTTGATAGTCTTCCCTGTAAACAATGACTCTGCCGATGTGCGGATTGTATTTTGCCCACAAACAGCAGTAAGGTGCTGCATAACCGTAGTCGATGCCCCGCAGCGTGATCCACTTGTCGTCAAACTCAGGAAGTGTATCAATAACGTGCTTGCGTTCATCAAAGGCGAAGGCGGCTCCTTCATTGAGATCCCAATCGCCATCACGCCAGGCTTTCCCAAGTTCCCCGCCAAGTCCCTTCAAATAGGTGCCGTACTGTTTATCAATAAAGGGGTTAGCTTCATAGTTCCACGGGATGTATTGAGTATCCTTCTGGGTGCCCGCCCTGTAAGGCATGATGAAGCGTTCTTTTACCCACCGATGTCCGATGCCGTTCGGGTTGGTCGTGAGATACAGCCTGGGCTTCCATCCGTCACGCCGTGACGTTCGGCAGCAGGAATCGATCAGGTCAAAGATCTCCTTCGGTAACTGTGTCAATTCTTCGATCATGATCAGGTCATATTCCAGACCCTGATATTTATCCAGTTCTGACAGTTTGTTGAAGCCGTCAAAGATCATCTGGGAGCCGTTCTGAAAGGTGATCTTGCCTTTTTCAAACTTACAGTTGAGACCGGCAAATGCCTGTTTCGTCACATCAATAAAGGAGCGTGCCGCGGCTTTCTGCACTTTCCGCAGGAAAAGGATCTTCAGCTTCGGATATCTCTGCGCATCGTCAATCCCTGCCTGGGACGTGACACATCTGGTCTTTCCACCGGCACGGGAGCCACCGCAAAGGATGTACCGGACATCGTTATATTCCATCTGCCGACAGGCAGCATGAAAGAGCATCTGTTTCTTGTGTGGAAAATACCCGGCTGTAAGGAAGCGGTCAATCTGATCCTTCGGCATTCCTGCCCCTTTACAGTCGGTGATATACCGCGTCAGTGCTTGGATTTCTTCGTCAGAGTATGTCGTCCCCATGATCCTCAGTGTCCACCACTTCTTTCACTTCTTCCGGAGTCGGACCCACAATGGCTAAAAAGCCCTTGTCATCCGCGAAGTCTTCCCCGGAAGGAAGGTCTATGATTTCCGCACCTTGGATCTGTTTATCTACGCTTACATCTTGTTCGTATATCTTATCAACCAACACAGAAAGGTTCAGGTTCTGGTTCTTGTTGAAGTTCACATCAATGGCCTGTTTCCGCTGACCAAGCTCATTGGCTATGGTATCTACCAAATCTTTCCAGTTCTTCACCAGTCCGGCAAAATACATCGGCTTGGTCGTGACGATCGTCTGCCCGTCTCTATCAAGTTTCTCGCTCACTTCTTCGGCAAACATTTCACCATTCATGATCCTGTCAAAGAGCATATCCGCAATGGCAGCCGCCTTCTCTGCCCGAAACTCCTTGTTGAACCATGATGTCCTCAGGCTGTTTTTGTCTATATGGTCAGCAAATTCTGCCTTTACTTTCGGCATATATATCTGCCTTACGTTCGCCTCCGACACGTTCCATCCCTGGTTCCTCGCCAACCCTACAATCTGCGTGGCAGTGTACCCGGCTCTGATCCATGTCGTCACCTGGTCTTTTTGAACATCCGTCAGTGTTACATATTTTCTCATATAAATAATTATAATACATAAGCACTAAACAAACAAATATATTTACACATAAAAATGTTGTGGTATAATAAATGTAGATCATAAGACCGCTCCTTGTGATTACGCTTACTGGTTTTCCGTCATGCTTTCCATAAAAAAGTGTGGCATGAATAAAGGCAGGGATGCGAGTCCCAATGGTTCCGCCAGGCTCCATAAAAGCGTGGCTCCATTACAAATATAACCATTGCCAATTTGGTTTTCCTTTTCTTTCATTTTTTCACTTGAACCTGTCGGATTATCTGACAGGTTCTCTTTTATGGTATAATCAAATAGCATTTAAGGGTGACTATACTGATCTCATCTGTTATGAAAACCACCTGTGAGGGCAACACATAAAGGGTGGTTTTCTTTTTTATTTTTTTTCTAATCAACTTGTCTATACAATATGCATGTTAAGATGCATGTTAAGAATGCTTGCTAATATAGATTAAGTTAAAGGGACGAAGTCCCGCCCCTTATCGTCTCAGCTACCAGAACGTATCCGCCCCGCCTTCATTCCCGCCCCGCAGCGATCTTCCTCGCCTGGCCCTCAATTCACCACCCGTCCCTCAAACAGTGGTATAATCTACGTCACAGTGTCGTCACACCGTCACCGCTCGTTTCCATCCCCATATCTTCAGGAGGTCTCCTATGGCATCACCCCTTTGGCAAAATTTTTTCTCAAAAAATTTTTTCGACACGCGTTTTTGTGCGGTGGGCATGACCGTGTTATTGCCGACCTCCACGCGGACGGAGCCGGTGGGGGTGAGCGGCGACCCCATATCACTCAACTTTCCTGCCGCCCTCACCTGTCCTATCCAAACTGCTCATTATTTGACTACTCATTTAATGAATACTCACAATATGAGCAAACAGACGGCCGCGGCTAAATAGAATAGCATTTCTACTATAACGTCACGAATTTCAATACAACATATAATACTGCTGTTCTATAAGAATGTCAGGGGTCTAATACCAAAGTATAGCACTATCGTACTAATTTTATATCGTACATTTGTGCGAATAATAAGCCTGACACAGTGTCAATATACGCGCGAATCAGTGCACTTTCCGGAGCAAATTCTGCAATAAAATCACCGTATTTTACTATACGAAATGGTCAAATTTGACGTGAGAAGGCCATTTTTAGCGCGTGTGTTGTCAAGGCATATATAATGAACCTGTTTTTTCATGGGCATTGTAGTGCTATGACGCGCGTCAGGCGAAGTCAAAACATATACGCAATTTGTTAAGGAAACGGATATTTTTCTTTAAGTTTTGTGTTTCTTTTCTTTAAGAAAGTCGCAATAATTCTTTAACAATTATAAATCTTAAAGAAAATAGCGGCTATTTTTCAAGCCCAATAAAAGCGACTAAGTCTAATAAAACGGACAAAATAAGCACTTCCTTTAAAAGGGTAAAAAAACTATACGAAATCTATACAACTATGACAAATATGACTTTTGTCACTATTTTTCTTACTTTTGTCATTTCTACCCTTGACACGATAGCGCTATTATGAGACAATATAGGCGTTCCTCGGAACAAGGGCAACAGCCCTTCCGAGGACGGCCCCAAGTGGGCGGCGGGCAAGCGTTGCGGTCAGGTGCATGAGTAACGGAATCCTGATTAAGGGCGTGTATGGTGAGTTCACACCGGTCCCAAAAGGCGCGCTTCCTCCTTCATCTGAGTGAGCGGGATCCCGTTGACGTGTCCGGGCCGTGCGTTGTAAGATGTCGATAGTGTCGCTCACATGTCAAAATTGACAGCAATTTTTTGAGTCAGTAAACGGTGAGCGAGTATCGGATACGGAATTATCCGACGGGCAAAAATCCACATAGGGCAAGACTAATTACTGTCATGGGTGATCCCATTTTATGGGATCTCAGACAAAAGATATCTAATATCTTTTGTCTGATGTCTTATAAAATCAAAGTCCCGGCGAATGGTCCAGATTCGCCGGGGCAACATTCAAACAATTTCGAGGTGTCTAAATGTCTACTTATATTGTAAACCATGATAACGGGGCCGTCAAGGTCCAGCACGTTAAACGCTCATTAGTTGGTGATCGCGTTAGTTACTGTTTCCCAAACGGAAACAAAAAGTATAAGGGCAATGATGAGACCGGTTTTATTATCTGGTCGATCCCGCCGGTGAGCACGTGCCCCTTTAGTACTGAACAGTGCCGAAAAAATTGCTATGCCGTCAAGGCGTGGCGGGCTTATCCTACTGTCAGAGTTGCCCGCACTGCGAATAAAGAATCCGCAGCTTATCCGCGGATTCAGCAGTTCATCGATGACGTGACCGCGATCATCAAATACCTCGCCAACACCGGCAAAAATAAGAATAGATCCCGCATTATTGTCCGTGTCCATGAGTCCGGCGACTACTTCGCTGAATGGTACTTTGACGCATGGGTTCAGATCGCGCGCAATTGTGCTGACGATACTCGAATAGTCTTCTGGAGCTACACGAAATCTTTTGAGTTCCTTGTCGGAAAACAGATACCGGATAATTTCCGCGTCCGTGCCTCAGTCTGGGCGGATACTGACCAGAGCCAGCTGGATCTCATCGAACAGCTCAACCTGCCCATTTATACCGCGGTAGAAAAGTTCGCGGAAAATGACGGGTACAGTCACTGCCGTTGTGATGATTGTGCCACGTGCGAGACTCCATGCGGTGATATGTCCATCATGCGGACCGCGTGCGAGATCCACTAAGGCGGACGTCATGAAAACAGATCTCATTCTTGACGTTGTTAGTGGCTGGTGCTGTTTGCTGTTGTGGCTGTTTGTGTTGTATCTCATTTGTGCGCTTGTATAGGTGCAAATTGGTATCCCTTTATGGGATATCCGATACCAGATCGCGGGATCTGTTATCAGATATCTTATAAATAGATAGGAGTTTTGAAATGAACGTCAACATTAATTTAGAAAACGCTGTCATGATCGCGGGTGATTATGCTTATGACCGCAAAGACTTCGAAGAATACAAGGCCCGCAATTATAAGGGCTGGGCGTGTGTCCGCTGGGGTCAGGATAATGAGCTTGATTATAGATATCAAGTCCAGCAGTGCAAAAATGAGGCCCTGTGGGCCGTATCCGCTGTCACCGGGATAGATTCTAAGGTCCTGCTGGACATGTCCCGGATCGAGCAGAAACTCATAGAGAAGACACAGGGCCAGCGCTGTCTGCACGATCACGATTACCAGCGTTTACTGGATATCCTGACCGCTCAGGAACCACGCTTCGGGATTTGGCAGAATGAATACTGTGATCCGGCATGGGAACGTGTCCAGAAAGCACGCTTCCAGCGGAACCTGATGAGCTGTTTTGAATAATAGGAGGTGAATCATGACTGAACGGCAGATACTCAGAAACATCGCACACGTTTGCCTTGCCCATCCTGAAAAGATGACGCAACTAAATACAGTGCGATCAATAACATTCGACTGCACCTCAGACGATGAGGTGCAGATCGTTTCCGAACTGTACAATAACAACATTTGCCGGGTCCGGATTATCGGGACCCGGTCCCGCATGACAGCGACATATAACACGCTGTCGATGGAATTATGCCGTAAAAAACTGAATGAGATCCCATGGTACGCTTATGGTTTCCGCGCAAATTGCAATGACATTTTGAACATGATAGATGAATTCATTATGTTTCCCGGAGGTAACAATGACTAAGAATGTGCAAAAGTTTGAAGTGCTCGTAGATCACGAATGGATCTATGAAGGAGATTATGACTCAGCACTGAAAGTCGCTGAGTCTTATTGGACTGATCCTGATTTCTGGGGATCGTGCTCTCTTATCTCTGAAGAAGAATTTTACGGTTACGAAGAATAAGTAAGGAGGCCAGACGATGGAGATCGTAGAATTCTGCGCACATTGCGACAATGAATCAGTTCATAAGGACTACCAACCAGAGAAGCAGGGCTACATCGTCAGGTGCACAGAGTGCGGATCTCAGATCTGCCTCTGCGATGCCTGTCAGCATGCCCAGGATAACCCGGATCGCTTCTGCGATTGGCACCGGGTCAGAGAAAACAAACGCTGGGAGCAAGGCAGATGCTTCCGCGGTACCACATTCAACCTGAAATAGAGGAGGGATACCATGAAATTTTTGAAAAGCAAAAAAGCCATTGCTGAAGGTGCAGATACCTTCCGCAAGATTGTAAATGATGACAAGACAAAGGTTCTTGCCGTCGTTGGCACCGTCGGCGACCTCTTGAAGTTAGGAGTTCTTGACTCCTGCAATCTTCCGGAGACTCGCTGGTGCTGTATCCCGGCAGATGTCAATATTCACGGCGAAATGGTAGGCTTTGGTTTCAGCCGTGATGACGCTATCGACCGTGCAAATTATGGTTTCGGTATCGGATAACTCTTACACCTCGCAGACACATACCATGACCAGAACTTATGACATTTGTCATAGGTTCGAATGATGGGATGTGACCATCAAACAGATTACAATTACCCTTGCCCAGGGTTACGGGCAGAAAGGAAACTACAATGTCTAAATGGTTTGCAAGTTTTGAAATCGATGAAGGCGGAACGGGATGCCGTGACCTTATCGGTCCTTATTGGACATCGACATCATCCGCTATCTATGCGGTGCTGATTGAGAAGGGGTGCGAAGGATATCCTAACCGCATCGGCTGCGGGGATATCGACCTCTGTTGGCATAATGGGAAAGACTGGATGCAGACCCACTATGACTGGGTAAAGAATGAATACGGTGAATATGAACCCGTTGAAATTGAACCCACTGACCGCCAGATGAGGAATGAATATGCCGCCGCTGCTGAGGCTCTGCATGACGATGTTCTGAAAACTGCAGAAGAACACGGTATCGATCCTGATGACATCGAATGGGAAGATAACCCGTATGACGAAACAGATCCTGATGATTTCTACTTCTGTGAGTGGGAATCTGACAGCGATCAGCCTGAAGATGAAGACGATGAAAACTGAAAGGAGTTTATCATGAAAAAAATCAACGTCTCCAACCTCATCGACCTTCGCACCCGCGAGAATGAAGCCCAGAAGAGCCTCAACTTCTGGAAAGGCACGAAGATCGCTTTCAACGGCATCAAAGTGGAAGCCTATGAGAAGGAGCTCGCTGAGATCCGCGAGCAGTTCGCCGCCGAATCCGAAACCCTTGCAAAGGCTATCACTGAAGCCGAAGGTCCCCGCGTTTCCGCCCGCAAGATCGATGTCAAAGATATCATTGACGACCTCATTGCAATCAACGACTACCTTGGGATTTCCAAGAAGGGCATGAAGGGAACCACGGTCCATGTAGATCACAATGCCCAGGCCTTCCCTGGAGCTTACAAGGGCACTCCGGAAAGCACCCATTTCACTGCGGAGTTCACTTCCGGGTGGTTTGTTACTGCCATTTATCGCAGCACCTGCATTCGCCGGAAGTACGAGCTGAAGCTCTCCGAGAGCTTAAATGATAAGAGCCTTTTATAAAGGCTCCTATCAGTTTTTGGTATCTTTTCGATCCACGAGAGTAAACTCTCGACCGTCACGGCACTTGATCTGAGTCACCCCCGCGACAGCGGGGAAAATGCTCCGCTCGGGAGCCCCCGCTTACGCGGGGAAAATACCATTCCAGAAACTCTGGGAACTACAAGCCATGTGCCTTGACAAACAATATTGTAACACAACCTGTGACGATGAATGTCACATGATGAAAGGATGAATGACATGAAAACCTACTATCTCGTAGCTGAAAAAGATATCGCAAACGGCGGTTATACCGTCAATGTTCGTGACAACGCTCGCGGGCTGACAGTCCTGATGACTTTCGAGGCGGAACGCTATTCCGATGCCGTCAAGATGTTCAGCTTCCGTGCAACCAACATGGGCAAGACCGTTTGGTGTGGCGTTTCCAAGGACGGTAATCCGTATCACGGTGAAGCATAGGAGGTGCAGAATGAACTTTGAAATTATTGATGAGCGTGAAGGTCACATCAATGACCGCGGATATCGTTTAGTGAAGGGTGCTGAACAACAGTACGGCCATGAGATCATACGCGAATTGGAATCAGAATACGGAATCAATTATGTAGATAACCTTTTCGATGATTTCTATGACGGCTGGAATAAAATCTGCCGTGGAGATGATGGCAAACTGTATGCTGTTGACTTTCAGTGTGTAGGACATCTTGATTTTGCGCCTCTTATCTGGCAGGAAGCAGAACAGATAGAGGAGGTGACCGCATGTATGTAAGCCCAATCGAAATCATCATGGAAGATATCAAACGGAGTATTGATACGAACATCATGAAAATACTCCAAGGATATAACATCAATGTAGATAAGGATGAACTTATCAAAGCACTTTCTTACGACCGAGACCAGTACAACAAAGGGTATGAAGATGCCAAAAAGGATGTGCTTTCGACTATAGATAATTTCATTTCTATGGATGAGTATTATCATCCTGAATCAGAACATAAATATATTCCAATCACTGAAATGAAAAGCAGGGTAAATGCTCTGCCTTATGAAAAGTCTAATAATTGGTGGGAATACTTCAACGGGAAGGATGAATGAGAGGAGGTGACAGCATGAAGAAACGCATCGGAACAAAAATCTACGATACAGACAAAGCTGTACTCGTGGACACTCTCCCAGATGGCATTCAGGTTTACAAAAAGAAGAACTCACCGCAGTTCTTCTTGTACAATCCGTCAGGAGAAAACAAACACGAGATGTTTTTTGAATTGCCTGCAGATCAGGCTCAGAAATATCTGCCGAACCCTGACACCGAGAGCAAAACAACTTCAAACGTCAGCAAGACGATCAAGTTCTCAGACTACAACATCGCCAGAATGAAACGGTTAGCTGGTGGTATGCCTGTTGCGCAGTTCATTCTCTCCCTTGTTGACGAGTACGAAAGGACCCATCAATGAACCACTGCCAACACTGTGGAAATGAAATCCCGGACGGTGCTGCTTTCTGCCCATCATGCGGAAAGCCAGTCAAAGAAATTATTCAGGAGAATCCACCAGAAGCAAAACCTGGTGTGATGATCGCCTTCTGGATCTTCCAGTTATTCTTAGCTTACACCAAACGACCTCACCAACTCAAAACAGAGTTTCCATTGATCGTCATTGGTTTCCTTACATCCCTGATTTTTTACAGGATCCTGAAGTATAAAGCTAATACAGTCGTAGTATCAATCCTGGCAATTCTACTCGGTATGGCAGGGTATGTGATAATTCCACCAATTTTAGCATATGTTTTAACTCATAAATAAAAAATGCCCGGCTCAGTCCGGGCTTTTTTCGTTTAACTCGCAGTTCACGATGATCTGCGTCTCCGGGTCATGTTCAGCTATGCGCAACCAACACTTTACACGCGGATCATAGTAATCCCGGTAAGGCAGACCATTCCACATGGTTACATCCTCTCCAACAGAGATAAGCTCGCCCTTTTCCAGTGTCCCCATCACCCTGCTCATATCGCAATGACACCGCACGTTTGCAACATCGCACACGACCTTGCAGAATCCACGCTGTACGGGCTCAAATTCACGTTGTTTTGCGTTAGGGGTATAGTTGGAGGGGTAACTATCTATCGTTGAAATTAGCACGGTTTTGGGGTCAATTTTGATACCCTTCTTCCTCACTTCGAAATGCAGATGCGGGCCTGTGGAGTTGCCACTGCTCCCGGACAATCCGATCACATCACCCTGCTTTACCGTCTGACTATACCTCACGTATATCTTATCGAGGTGAGCGTACAGCGTATCAAAGGTTCCGTTTTCATGGGATAGCTTGATATACTTTCCATAACCAACCTGTAAATTACCGACAAGTGTAACCACACCATCAGCACTTGCAAGTATTTCAGTCCCCATTGGAGTACCATAATCTATCCCCTCATGCGGAGACTCGTCAGTATAAAGCGGAGGCCATGCCTCACCAAAGTCTAAAGTGATTGAATAACTGCCATGAAAAGGTTGACGGAAGGTTGTCATCGTCTTAAAACCTCAGCCGCCAACTGCTTAATATGTTTGTCATATTCAGCGTCAGCGGCTTTATAATCTTTTTTTAGCTCTTCCAAATCGCCGTTTATGATACCGGCTTCATGCAACTTGTTTGCCATGAGCACAGTGAGCGCACCCATCTTGTCCATCTTTTCCATCATGAGGAACGTCTCGTCAGTCTTCATGCGTTGCCAACTCTCAATCTTTTTGAAGCCCGTGTTGACAACCCATGTAACGATGAGCGTCATCACTAACGAGAACACGCCTGATGTAAGGATCATCTGCCAGATGCTCGACATTACAGCGCGTCCGGATTCGAGGGATCGTTACAAATTCCAAAAGCAATCAGAATTACACCGATGGAATCAACGATGGTTTTGAATGTACCCTCTTCAATTCCCCACTTTGTCGGCAATCCCAACGCATTCAGGATAGTCCATACGGCACCGATAACACTCAGCCACAGTGCCCAACTTTTCCATCTCGGCTGCACGTTGTGAATAATGGCATCACCGCTCTTCACTGCATTCATCATCGTGTTTAATTCATTCTCACTCATACGTCACCTCTAAAAAATGCCCGCTGTCTCACGACATGAGGCAAGGTTTACCATCTATACATATTATACCACTTCTTTTCCAAATCACTATATTTATACAAAAGATAAGTGGTATAATAATTTCAGCATTGTTTTCTCCAAATGCAGTAAAGAAAAGCCCGGCACTCTCTCGCCGGACTTTTCGTTTTATTCATCCTTCACTGCCTGCACCATGCACATCAGGAACACTCCCCACAGCGTACCGATGATAAAGCTAATCGCACACCATAGCCATGTCATATCTTCTCCTCTGGTGAAGTTAGTATTTCTGGATGCTCTTTTATTTCTTTCGCGAATTGTTCTTCTGAATTATTTATTCCAGCTTTTTTCTTCAACCACTCTATGTAGTCCCAGACATAGTAATTCTGACTGGTATAATCTTTTAGTCTCACTAATATCTTGTAAGCATCCAATAACGCAATAAGAGCATTAGGATCGTAAATGTACGGGTCACATTGCGACTCTCTGCTTAGAACAGTTAGTATTTCTTCCATTGTTTTTTCAATGTCATCAAAAAACAATGTTGCAATATCACTTCCGTAACTTCCAGTACAATCTATTATTCTCATATATCCTCTCTCCTGACCTTTCGGAACTCATACTCAGGGTACATGCTCTTCGCCAAGTCCCACTTGTGCCGGAACTCAGGTGTCTCAACGCCCTTCGTGTCCTCGACAATAACCTTATGCTCAGTCCTGTCAATGTACATAAAGTCGCCCACATAATAACGGCTCTTCACCTTCTCGCCTGTCTTGCTGTCTCTCCGTCCGATGAATATCTGAAACTCAGGTTGGAGCGTCAGGTTGCTTATCTCCCCTGCCTGTTCCAGTAAGCGGAGTTGCTGAAATCTCTCAGCTTCCAGCTTGCTATCGAAGGTGATCCCGTCAATGGTTGTCTTCTTTGCGTGATACTTCGTCATTCTCACCTCACTTCTCTCAGCCTCTTCATCCTGTATAGCGGAAACTTCTTCAAGTCATCTTCTTGCCATGGATGTACATGTTTAGTCAGCCATGAAAGAAACCACACTGTCTTACCATCATGGTCTTTGACAAGCATCCAATTCCTGCTATTGCTGTTCCACACCGGCTCTCCCACCATTGTCATGAGGTCGTCCATCGTCAGCGGATGCTCCGTGTCAAGACGAGGGTCCGCCTTGCGAATCAGGCAGCCGCAGTCCGTGATGAGGGCTTTGAGTTCATCGTAAGATTCGTCAACGTCCAACGCTTTATCCTGACCTACAATACAAATGAATTTATCTCCAAACCATGAAATATTTTCAACGTTGTAAGACAGTGGTATAGTGTTCCAATGCAGCTCAATAAACTTCGGATACATCATTCCCTCTCCTTTCGGTAGGCATTCCAATTCTTACCTAAATCTGTTTTATAATAATCATCCATTCTAACCGTAACCATAGCCTCACCAAAATCATCATCAGTAAAACCGCCGACAACATCCCAGCCTTTCCACTTGCCATTCAGAAACTCTATCCAGATCGGCTTATCTTTCATCTGCCGAAGTTCTTCCCATGCCAGCGGCTCATTGCGTTCCGACAATTCCATATTTCTTCTGGCTATATCGTAGGCAAATATCTGTTTATCACGCTGGTACTCCTTCAGGTAGTGGAGCGCATCGAGTTCCAGTACTCTTCTCTCAGGATCGCAACAACTTATGAAAGAGCAATCAGCAGGACAATTATCCTCACCCTTTCTTATTCTTTCGATGCACATTTCATGTGCCTTTATCACTTCATCAAGCGTCTTCATCGTCCATTTCTCCAGTTTTTTTCTTGTAACATTGAGTCGAGTTTCATTTCTAATTCATACTTTTTTTGCCGTAATTCGTCTAAATCTTGCGATAAGCGTTTTCGATACTCCTTCAGGTAGTAGAGTGCATCAGCTTCCCATGGCGTTGGTATGTACGGTGCTTCGAAAATTACTTCGTCAAGCGTTTTCATAAATCCCCCATACAGCCAAAATCTTTATAGTCAGGTGCATAAATAGATTTAAATATCTTCACTGAGCAATGCCCGCTTTCGGTCTGAAAAGGACATTCTTTGCACCGAAATTCCAAATCATCAGTGACCTCTACATCTATACAAAAAGACTTGCAGAACCTATCGAGATGAGTAACAGCTTCACGCTCATCATTTTTTATTCTTCTTGCATACCAAGCTCCGCCTGTCATTTTATTTTTCTCCTCATCCAGCGTCTTCATTTTCTCTACGCTCCTTCAATTCTTCAAGCCATTCCGCAAGCTGCAGGTGTTCCATAGCACACTTTTCACATGCCAGTGCTTCAGCTTCATAAACATAGCCGCCATGACGACGATTTCTAAGAGCCTTTCTTTCGTTTTGTTTCGCAACATCTTTGCAGTGCTCAATAGCTTCATCCAGCGTCTCCATCACTCACCTCTTCGTGCAATCCTAACGGACAGTCCTGATAAAAATTGTCGGATGCCTTTCCTTCTTCGTGTGCGCCACGGTTGCAACAATGGTTTTTCCAATTGTAGTAAATGCAGTCACCACAGCAATATATTTTGACGTATTGTTTCATACTACGCTCTCCGATTCCAATCCTGAAACAGGATTTCTTTCGCATAGCTCATCACTCACCTCTCGCGTTCTCGCTCAACAGCGTTCATCCAAATACCGAGTTTAGCTAAAAGCTCCAGGACTGACTGATCGCCAAAATTCTTGATAGCCTTTTTGTCCGCCCCTTTGTAACCGTTGTGAAACTCCTGCTGAATTTTCCTGATGACTTGCGCGTCACCATCGTCCAGCTTATCCAGAGCTGACCGGTACACTTCATTCTCTAAGTAATATTTACTCTCCGGAAGTGTTGTACACTTTTTGTATTCCTTACTCAGCTCATCACTTACTGTAATGTCCTTTGCCGGCCTCGGCATTGTCCTGTCAATCCTCATTGTTCTACTTTCCATTTTTTGTTCCTTTGAAAATCTAAACATTTTGCTTTTCATTTTTGAAAGAACACAGGCGGCGGGTTGACGAATCCGCTTTGAGACATTCGTTCTTATCCCTGTCTTTCCCCCTCATCCGGGACCGCCTGCTATTCACATTACATTCCTTCGTCCCATCCATCATCAGACCGCAGGACGAAAGCTACTGTCGGCTCTCCGACCTTCCGATACTTTCCCAGCTCGTATTCCGGATGCTCGATAGCAAAACCATCAATCCAACTCGTGTTCCATTTCACCGCGCCTTTGCGATAGCGGGCCTCAAGACACTGGCTCTTGACCGTCTCTTTCCCTTTCAGGATTGCCGGACGGATAGCGTCTTTCAATGTCGCTATTGTTTCCACCAGTTCGCGGTTCTCTAAGTCAAACTGCAATTGTGCGTCTTCATACTTTCGCATTGCCTTTCCTAATTCATCCATCAAATCAGTGATTTCCATAATCAATTCCTTCTACCTTTGTTCTCCACATCTTTGACAATACCTGAGCAGCTATCTCCGCCCCGTACTTGGCTTTCATCTTGTGGTAAAAAGCTAACTCCATTTGTGCATATTGCTTACGGTTTTTCATAGTGCTCTGCCGTAGCAAACTCCTGACTTCTTCCTGCTCTTCTTTCGTCAGCCACATTCATTCAGCTTCTCCAGGATTCTTGCGTAATTTTTCGGGAAGTATTCTTTCAGCTCCGGCAGCAGATACTTCCTGCGATACTCCTGTGCGTCACGATCCATCTCGGCTTCCATTTCATCAAAGGTGCGTTCTCGCTTCGGCTCCGGCAGTGCATCCATGACAGGCTTTGACAATCGCCATTCTTCTTGCCGCTGAATATCGGTTGGCAGTGCGTGGTATGTCGCCTCACGCTGTACCAGTTCCCGGTAACTCTTGAGGACTGCCGACATGACTACAGTCTGTAACTGTGCTTCGTCCACTGAACGCCATCCTCGAAGTTGTGATGGTGTTCCTACCACCTTTTGCAGAATCGCCGGAAGTTGGAAGAATTGTTTATCGGCGTCCTCTTTCCCGTAAGCGCGGTTTATCGCATCAACGACTTTCGACCAGGCTTCCATCTCGGTCATCTGTCCTGACATTCTCTGCTTAGAAACTCTGGCTTTGATGTCGGCCACTTTCGGTGGGAATTGCAGTGTTGCGATACAATCCTTCACAGCAATGGCCACCTCAACAGGATCATCGTCCTTGAACATCACCTTCCACAGGTTGAGCACTTTAGCTCTGTCGTACTCCTCACTGAATTTCTTGCCGTAATTTCCTTCGAGGAGATCAAGCATTTCTCCAATGTCTGCTGCGGTCATCATAAGTCAATTACCTCTCCTCTTTCCATCGCGTCCATCTCTCTGCCTAACTCGGCCCACGACTTCCTTTGGGGTTGGTCTGGCTGTGACGGTTGTGATGGCGTTGTAACGTTCTGTAACGTTTTGTTGTCACGCTTCGCCCAACTCAGCAAAGCAGCATAGTGGCTCTTGTAGTTGTAACCTTTCGAGGCTATTCCGGCTGACATGGTTTCAATTCTCTGCTCCCAATCCAACGGAAACTGCTTCTGAAACTTGTTCAATTCCTCGTCAGTAAGAAAAACATTCTGGAACTGTCCGAAAGCGTTCTTGCCGAATTTCTTTTGTTCTCGGCGGTGACGTCTTTCGTCACGGTTTTTTTCTTTTTCTTTTTTTATTTCTTTTTCTTTTAATTCCCCGGTTAAGTTAATATTTAATTCTTTAGGAGATAAACTTAAATCTTCTGTAGTATTTAATTCTTCAGGAGTTAAGTTAATTAATTCTTCTTGATAAGAATTATTTAATTCTTCTGGGGAATTATTTAATATATATATATTTTCTTTGGTACTTTCTTTTGTGACGTTTTCGTCACACACTTCAACAGCGGTTTTTTCCTTGTTCGCCCGCCATTTTGCAGTGCGTTCCGCTCCCGTCATTGGACGTTTCTCCGTAACGTTTGTGACGTTATTCGTCACGGTTACTTTTTCCAAAGCAAGCGCAAAGTTATCATGGTCTTCTGGTTTTACATTCAAGAAAACTATCATGTCCATCAACATACCTTCACTTTCGGTTTGTAAACATCATCTTCTAAATCCAAATACCGGTGAACATCAACATAAATACTTTTCTTCTTGCGCTTTTCAGAAAGCGTGTTGTTGATATTCCAATGCGTGATTGCAAAGATATTCCCGATCACCGGCAGAATATATCCGGTCTGGATCAGCTCGTCAAAAGCCTCATCCTTGCAGTCAACCATCCGAAGTAACGGCCCGATATTGTTCAATACACCCTCGTCATCGGCGTTAAGATTAAGGTGGATATAGAGACATTGAGCTTCCTTTGACAAATTCAAAAAGTCTTCTGCCTCTATCAATCCTCTGCTAAGCATTCTTTTCTCTGCCAATTTCTTCCTCCGAAAATGCCCGCCAGCCCGGGCTTTTCAATACTATTCCAGGAGGAGAACAATATGATTCAACGATCAAATGCTCGGGTAACAGGATGACTGGCTCCTGAAACTTTACGCTGTCACGTCTTTTCCGTGCACAAACATCTCGGACATGTCCGGAAAATATTCACGGATGACAAGCTCACCGATAATTCCGCAGTAGCTATAGCCGATTTCACGAATGATGGTCTTCATGATGATTTTAGCTTTTTCTATATCAACACTGTCTATCTCAAAATACATGCTCATGTTTTCGGTCTGCGCATCATTCTTCCGGTTATCCATTACAGCCACCTGCGCCCAGCAGACGTAACGCGGACCGTTTTCCGAAAGGAATAACTCGCCGTCTACTTTTTCCATGCGAAACATCACGCCCCCTGTTTTTCAAGCTGTTCCTGCGCGCTCTTCCGGGCAGTCAGGATTTCATTGATAGCGGATAGCTTCATAAGCGCATCGTCCTTTTCTTCCTGTGTACGGTCCGAACGTTTCATCCGATTCATGTAAGCATTCCACATCATGAACAGTTCTGATGTTTCACATTTACCGAACAACTTTCCTTTAGAAGTTTTCGTCTCGCAAGCAGTTTCCAAATCCGTTGACATCAATTTGATATTCAGCCCCGGCAATGTTGTTTTGTGAGTCCAGTCTTTCAAACGAGCGACTTCATCAAATTCGGGCTTCTCCTGCGCTTCTACGGGCTTTTCCTGTTGGGGGGTATTGTTGTTTGGTTCAACGTATTCCGCTTCAACAGGCACCGCTGTGGCTTCAATTGCAGGGGTCTGCGGCAATGCTTGCCGTTGCGGTTCTGCTTTTGGTTGTTCCACAACAACAGGATTGTCAGCCTGTCCCATTTCGTCAGGAGAGTAAAGCCCGGACAGTTCCATCGGAAATGCTTTCCTCAGTGCTAAACTTTCGGCACATTTCGCCAACATCAGTTCCGGCATCTTCTTCCACATGGAGTTCGGCTCCATCTTCTGTGTGTTTTTGTTCCGCACTTCCTGTACGTAGGCTTTATACAAAGCCACTGCCCACAGCGGTTCCTTGAAGTCGGTACGGAGGACGCCAACCTTACATGCTGCCGGAGCTTTTTCATCCAGCCACACTTCTTTCCACTCGCCATCAGCACCGCACCAAAACGGACCCAACTGCCCGCAGTATTTCCCGGTACGTTCTGCAATCAGGCGAAGACCGTCAACACTGACTTGTGTCTGCCTGGTGGTTATCCATTGTCCGCTTTTATCCTGACTTCTCCGCTCGATGGAGTAAATCTGTCGCGCGAAAGGATCAAGCCCTGTGCGATTGCACTGTTGTACAAACAGTTCCAGTTCGTCATTGGTTGAGCCTTTGCAGATAGTCCGCTTGATAAGGTCAACCTTTTCCTGGTTCAAAACCTGTGTACTCAATTCATTACTCATAATTCGTATTCCTCTGCCTCTGTGCGGGTAATAAAGAAGTGAATACCGTGAGAGCACTCAATCCACCGGTTATCATCGAAACTGTCCGGAGTAACCATCTCACCAGTTCTGTAAACGAATGATTTGTCATTGTCGCTGATTGCTGATTTGATTTCGTTACCATCTTCGTCATAGATAGCAATCACGAACGCTAAATCGCACCGACATTTTCTTCCTGTTGCGCTACTGCGTTTAGCACCATCAGGTATTTGCAGTTTGACAATTGCGAATCCATTTTCAGTTCTGGATTTCTTCCAGCCAACGAAAGCCCCATCACTCGGACAAGTCATCGTTATTCCTTTTGCGTAGCTCAAATTGGCGTTGCGCAAATCGGCGTTGCTCAAATCGGCGTAGCGCAAATCGGCGTAGCGCAAATTGGCGTTGCTCAAATTGGCGTAGCTCAAATCGGCGTAGCGCAAATTGGCGTTGCGCAAATCGGCGTTGCTCAAATTGGCGTAGCGCAAATTGGCGTAGCGCAAATTGGCGTTGCTCAAATCGGCGTAGCTCAAATCGGCGTAGCGCAAATTGGCGTACATATCCTGCCAGTCTTTACAATCCTCATTCAACCAGTGCATGTGCTTTTCGAGAATTTCTTTTATCTCATCCGGTGTTGGTTTGTACAATTCATTCTCCATCGTTCTTTTCCTTTTTTATCTTGATTACCACTTGCGGGATGTACTCCGCTCTGATATTTCCTACAGTTACTGTTTGGCGCCTTTGCTTCACTTCTTCGGCCACAACATTTGTCAGTGACTTGATGCTCTCTCGTAGGTGCTTCGTCTTTTCCCGGAACTTTCGCTTTTCCTCTTTCAATTCAAGTTTCTGTTCCGCAAGAACCATCAGCTTACCTTCGAGGCTTTCCATCGGGTCAGGCACTTCTTCAGGTTTTGCCCTGCCTTTGTCAAATTCCATAAGCACCTCTGGTGTCTAAGTGTTTATTGAAACTGTCCAACATAAAAATCCGATTAGCTTTCGATTTTTTAAAATTACAGATTCTTTCTATGTATTCAATGATGACTTTTCCGTTATAAAAGTTTTCCTTTTTATCTCCATATTTCTGTTCGGCTGCTGCAATCATGTCATACTCATAGCCGTTTTCGATCAAAAAAAAGAAAGCTACATCTTTAGCGCGCTTGTGTCCTTTGTGACTTGAAAACAAATCGCTATATTTTTTGAATAAAGGCAATTTACTGTCAGCCGTAGAATAATCTTGCTGCGTAAAACTAATATTCCCTGTTTTGTAATTGCCATTTTGTTTATTCGCACCTGATACTGAACCCTTATTTGCAGCTCGCAATACAACATTTTCAGATACAGAATATCTATCCGCCAAATCTTTAATCAACATGTACGATTCAGATTTAGTATTAGCAAAGCTATAGGTGTAATCTTTGATAGCCCATTTTCTTTGTGTGTTATTGATAATTCTCACTGCATCAGCAGTTGTCAATCCTTCGAGTACAATGTATTCCACAGGAAGCTGCAAACGCCGTAATGCTTCTAATCTGTGCTGTCCATCGAAAACTTCCATATTTTCAGTGACCCGAATAGGATCGCAAATCCATCCATACATTTCAATTGAACGAATAATCTCGTTCACATGGGATTCAACTACAAGGCGTTGTCCTGGTAGATTTTTGAATCCATCGTAATCAGTTGTTTCATGAATTATTTTCATGGTATAATATCCCTCATCGTCAAAAATGGCTTACGCCCTCCGGCTCCTCACTGCTAATGGGGAGCCGGTTTGTTTTTACCTAAAGCCCGCGATTGCGAAGTACACGATAACTAACATTAGCGTTACAAAAAGCCCGTAGACATTCCACCAAGTCATCCAAGGCTTTGCGGTACGCTTTCTCGTCTGGTGTCTCTGGGAACATTCTGTCGCATGCATCCGCTTCGGCGGGTTCATCGTCACAACAACACTGTTCATCCTCGGCATCGTCATCTTCCTGCTCCTCATCGATACTATCCTTATCGATGTCTTCCAACATATTGTCAAACAAAATCAAATCATGAATGGTGTTCAGTTCGATTTCAAACTTCAGTTTCATTTATTCCTCCACAATTTCAACGTCTTCGGTTCTCCCGATAAAGGGAGAAATATAACCTTCAACACGGACAGTCACAAGACCGTCTGCTCCATACTCGATAACTTCTGTTATCTTCCGACCATACAAATAAGCATTCATCTCCACCAAAGACCTCCGCTTACTTTTTGTCTTTCAAAAACAAGTTCACAAAATACTGCTGACCTTTCCCGGTAATCTTAGTGGTCTTATTGATGCGGATCGAACCGTCTGGATTCACGGAAGTTGTTTCCTTGATTTCCATAAGACCCAATTTCATAGACCGCTGTGTCGGCATATTCCTGTCAGAACCACCTTTGATAAGATAACCGTTAGTCCTCAGCCATTCAAACAATCGGTCTCGACCAAATTCAATACCGTTACCTTTGAGGATTTTCGCCAGTTCGCCCACTAAGATACATGTGTGCGAGGCACTCACTGCGTCAGCAAACAACGCTTTCGGCTGCATTTCGGCAATCTGCTTTTTCTGGTTTTCAATCAGAGCATTAGCCGCCGCCAATCCGCGAGCCATCACCAGTTCAGGTTTGTTCCATGCTTCTTCAATTTCGATAAAGTACTTGCGCACTTGCTTTCCTTTTTCTGTCCGCTGAAGCATTGCGATTTCCTTTGCCATGGCGATTGTCAGTTGATGATCGGTGCTCGGTCTGCCTCCGGTACTTTCTAACAAAATTGTTAAAAAGTCTTCACCCTCTGTAAAACCGTATTCAATCATCCGTTGAATCCACATCGTGTATGGTGTTTCCACTTCCAACGCTTCATGAAGGTCACGCCCTGAAACGGTCAGACGTTCGGGATTATCCTGATTGACTTTGATAATCTCATTCATGCTGTTCATCCTCAGGGACAACAGCCATGCGTTTGATGTAGTCATCCAGTTCAATATCAGTGACACGGACATAGGTTTGCGCCGGGCCTACTTTGAAAGCTTTCAACTGTCCTGTCTTGATAATGCGGTAGACATTCTCAACAGTGCAGCCGAGCATCACAGCAACTTCTTTGACTTTGTATGACTTCTTTGGGAGTTCTCCCATTGCTACCTCCTTTCTGTAAATAGTTACAAAAATCATATTGACAGAAAGAGGTAAACAGTGGTATAAAGAAATAGGAAGTCATACCGGATTCACCTCGAATCCGTCTATAGTTTTGTGTAAGGAAATCAGCGATTAGCCTGAGAAACTTTGCGCTGATTTCTAATGACTTCTTTATAATACCATGTAATTTTTCCGAAGTCAAGAAAATTAATCGGAATTATTACATGGCTGTGACATTTTACTTATCCGTTCGATATATGTCATAAAGGTATAGACAATATGGCTATTGAAAATCCTCGTTTCAGAAAAATGAATACCAGAGAAAGAATATTATCCTTGATAGAAGATAATGAAGAATCTTATAGTTCATTCGAGATGAAGTTCGATCTCAAAAAAGGTACTGTATCAGAATGGAAAAGAGGCAAGATGTTCAATTATATGGATTATCTTGTAGAAATAGCAGACGAATATAATGTAACAACTGACTGGCTTCTCGGCAGAGACCCTGACGATAGTGATAATTTTGCTTTGATTCCGATCGAAGGAAGAATACAGGCTGGTTATCCAATACAATCATTTGGTAAAACAGAACAGTATATAAAGATACCGCTTGATGCAAAACCGAGTGGAGAGTTGTTTGCACTTGAAGTTGTCGGTGATAGTATGATGCCAATTGTAATGGATGGCGATCTTATTGTCTTACGGAAAAGCGATGTCGTGAATGATAAAATCTGTGCTGTCACAATAGACGATGAGTCCACATTGAAGCGTGTCCGAATGGATAAAAAAGGTGTGACGCTGATACCGACTAACCCAATGTATAAAGAAATGTATTTTTCAGCAGAAGAAGCAGAAGAAAAAAATTTTCATGTTGATGGAATCCTCGTTCAGTTGATAAGAAACTTCTGACAATCGAGTTACCCAACGGATTCGTTTTTGATAGACTACTTTTAATTGCTTTAGTGTCCTTTGATGTTACGAATAAAAGTAATCTAAAGCAGTCTAACAAAAGTTAGCGGGTCGAAAAGGTGGGCCTTAAAATCCGTCGGTAGTGATACCGTGTGGGTTCGACCCCCACTCGCGCTACTCAACATCTCCACCAAGATGTTAAGGTTACGAGGTAACCAACCCGCTTACTTTTGTCAAAGTATCATTAAGTTAGATGAGGATAATATGGCAAAAGTTATACGGAACAAACAAAATAACCAACGGATAAATGACAACCAACAGTTAGTTATCCGTTGTGTTGATGCGTATAGTAATTTCTTGCGCGTCAAGAAAAATGAAGTGTCGCCAGAGACGGTCGGTATCTATAAAGAAATAGGAGACAGGACGATACTGCCCGCCATTGGAGACATCAACATCTATGAGCTGACGACAAACGACATTCGGAAACTTATAGATGATTTTTCAAGTTGCCACACACAAGGCGGAACTCATCATATGTTCCGCCATCTAAAGGCGTTCATCAATTGGGTATGGCGTGAGTACGAACCGCCTACCAGAAACCCGATCGCCAATGTCAAGGTCAAGAAACCAGCGCTGCCGCCGAAGGAAGGTATCACACAAGAGGAAGTTGATAAGCTCCTGGACGTTGTGAAAGATACGAAATTTCCGGAAAGGGACAGGTGCCTTATCATGCTCTTATGTGACACAGGATTGCGCCGGTCATCCATCGTCAACCTGAAATGGGGAGACGTTAATCTCAACCGCTGTGAACTGGTGGTGCATGAGAAGGATCAAATGTACCACACAAAGACATTCGGGCAGGCAACCTGTAAGGCTATCAAAAAATATCTGATGTGCCTGACGGATGTAAAGCCGGAAGACCCGTTTTGGATTTCTTTAGACGGGACCCAATGCTTTGAGGATGGTCTTAGAGAAGTATTGCGTAGGCTGTGTAAAATGGCGGGGATTCCGGAACATCAGTATCATGACTTCCGGCGATATTACGCACTGACATTGTACAGAGCTACCGGAGATATTTACGTTGTTTCACGAGCTCTTGACCATAAAGGCGTTGAGGTAACGAAACGTTACCTTGCTATTGATGATAGAGAGAGCGCAGAAGCTATCCGTGTGTACTCTCCAATGGATAAGAAGTACGGGCAAACCGGTGTCAAGGTCAATCGCCGATACGCATAATCATTTTCGTGATCTCGCGAAAATGATAAATGAAAAGAGGACTGTGCGCACAGTCCTCTTTCTGTTATAAACTCCGCTCGGTACGCCTGCCCGAAAGCATAGGCGTGCGGAGTGCTATGCCCACTTCACGCCAAGCTCTGACGTACTGTCGGCTGTCAGGACTTGCCCGTCTTCGCCAACCGGCAGACGAACAATGTCACCTTCACCCCGATAAACGAGTATGTCACCTTTCATCAAGCCAATTGATACCGGTATTGGTCCTGACTTTCCTGCATCGCTCTCATCCGGTACAATCAAAAACACTTCCGGATTTACAGTGACGGCCATTACATATTCCTCAGTCGGCTCAAAGCCTGCTGCATAACCTCACGTTCCTGCTGTGACTGAGCCTGATTCATCAGTTCTTCCAGCTGGCTCACCATCTGAGATTTGCCCTCGTCACGAGAATATCTCCGACCGGAGTAACCGCCGTCATCATAACTGCGGTAGGAATTACCATTGTCGGCATATCGTCCCATTGAATCACGGCGACCGGAATAACCGTTACTGTTTCCTTCCTGAGAATATCCGCCTTCTTCCATTGCCATAATAGTCACAAGGCTTTTGATGGAGTGCGTAATCTTGTCAATCGCATCGAGATTACCGGCTGTCAGCTTTCCTTCCTCTGCGATATTTTTCAGCTCCTTACAGAGCATTTGCTTGATGTCTTTGTAGTATTCCATATTTCACCTCATGCAATTCGCTCGAATGTGATTGACGCATCCCGTCTGACGTTAATATCAGGAGTAGGTGTCACTGCGGTATCATCTACAGTTCCGTCAGCGTAAACGCCTGTAATATTCACACAGCAATTGGCTGGGACTGTAATCGGATGTACAGTGTTGATGTGCCAATATTGTCCAACTGCCGCGGGAGTGACGATTGCAATGCTCTCGGGTATAACTGCGCCATCGATGGCGATACCCAATGCAATCGGGCTCAACTCTCCGCCAGTCGGAATCTGAATATTCGCTTGCAATCTTACATTGTAACGAGCAAATCGGTTACAGGTCTTCGCACGCAGATTAAGAATCCCTTCTGCAAGAGGAATAACATTTCCCTGATTGCAAGGGATAGAAACTTTATTGAAAGGGATTATGCCGTTGAGCGGTACAATTGCATCAGCTGTAGTTACATAAACTGCCATGACAGACCTCCGTTAGTTGTAGAATCCGTTTCCGCAACCGCAACCCTGGTTCTGGTTGCAGGTGAATATCGGCGTGTTCCCATATACCGGACGAGCGTCCACAGGACAGTCCTTAAATCTATTGTACACGGAGTCAGTAATTCTCTGATCCTGCGCGATCTGGGAAGCGTTAAGTCTGGCTTCTGCAAGCTGGCGCTCCAATTCTGCAATGCGATCATTCTTCTGTTCAAGCCGGTATGCGTTCTGATTATCCATAATCTGCTGATTACCGGTGCGGATAGCTTCGATGATGTCTCTGGTATTCAGCATAGCCTGATTGCGATCGAGACAATTTTCCTGTGCAACAGTGTATTTTAGGTCAGCGATTCCGGCACGGTTATCACAACAACACTGTTGGAGTGCGGATTGCAAGCCGAACATCTGATTCATGTTCGCCATCTGCCTGCCATTCGCT
>Ga0247611_10001065_pt1 | contig 51116 bp, 38 predicted proteins | sample 177DNAGHGhighgp2_FD_192422 | JGI IMG/M metagenome (GOLD analysis project Ga0247611, IMG submission 192422) | Sheep rumen microbial communities from Palmerston North, Manawatu-Wanganui, New Zealand - 1770 DNA GHGhigh gp2 | ecosystem: Host-associated > Mammals > Digestive system > Stomach > Rumen... | reverse complement strand
GCCTCCACGTCCCGAACGTGGCGCGCTAGCCAACTGCGCTACACCCCGCAGTAGTGTCCTGGCAGGGACTCGAACCCTGGACCCATTGATTAAGAGTCAATTGCTCTACCAACTGAGCTACCAAGACGACTTGAATGCTTCGAGCTACGAGTATTGTGTACTTCGTGCTTTTGGCTTATTACTATTTCAAATTACTCTCATCGGTTTAGTACTCCGGGTGGGACTTGAACCCACACGCCCTTGCGGGCAAGGGATTTTAAGTCCCTCGTGTCTACCATTCCACCACCAGAGCTCTCTAACTACTCGTTATCATTAGATGGCGGTCGGACTAGTTAGGATTGGTGACCTTTTGAGCGGAAAACGAGACTCGAACTCGCGACCCCGACCTTGGCAAGGTCGTGCTCTACCAACTGAGCTATTTCCGCAGATTGTTTCATTGGAGCGGAAAACGAGACTCGAACTCGCGACCCCGACCTTGGCAAGGTCGTGCTCTACCAACTGAGCTATTTCCGCATTCTGCTTTTCCATGATTTCAAGCAACTCTCTGCCTTCAAAAGCGGGTGCAAAAGTACAAACTTTTTTTCATTCAGCAAAACTTTTTTTGAAGAAAAATCACAACACCCTTATTTACAAGATAAAAAAAACAGACATTCCGCGTGCGTCACCCCTTCACAACGCCCCTCTTTTTCGGCATTTTTCCGTTTTTTTGTGCCTTTTTGTGTTGCTCTTTTACTTCCAAAAAGTGGATATTTGGAAGACATTTTTCAGCCAAGTCGTGCCTTTGTCAAGAGAAAAGAAAGATACGGCGACGGGCCTATTTTTTTGACACCAGTCTTTTGATCTCGTTCAGCTTGAGCAGTGCCTCGATAGGCGTGAGTGTATCGATATCTATATCCAGCAATTTGTCCCGGATTTCCAGAAGGGTTGGGTCGTCAAGCTGGATGAAACTGAGCTGGTAGCCCGTCTCGTTCTTTTCAGCGGTGTCCTTTGGCTTTTTCTTCTCAGCCTTGGGGTTCAGGTCGGATATCTTCTCGCTCTTGGATTCGAGCAGTTCCAGCATGCTGTTGGCCCGTTTGAGCACCTGTGGCGGCATGCCTGCCATACGGGCCACGTGGATGCCGAAACTGTGCTCGCTCCCGCCCATTTCCAGCTTTCGGAGGAAGATGACCTTGTTGCCCAGCTCACGCACAGAGATGTGGTAGTTCTGAATCCGCTCATACTGGTCTGCCATCTCTATCAATTCGTGGTAGTGCGTGGCGAACATCACTTTGGCCCGTGCCTTGGGGTAGTTGTGCAGATATTCTGTTATGGCCCAGGCGATGGAGATGCCGTCATAGGTGGAGGTGCCGCGACCGATCTCGTCCAGCAGCACCAGGCTGCGGTCGGACACATTGTTGAGGATGCTGGCCGTCTCGTTCATTTCCACCATGAAGGTGGACTCGCCGGACGAGATATTGTCCGACGCGCCAACGCGGGTGAAGATTTTATCCACTATTCCTATATGAGCCTCTCTGGCCGGGCAGTAGCTGCCAATCTGTGCCATGAGGACAATCAGGGCCGTCTGCCTGAGCAGGGCTGATTTACCCGACATGTTCGGACCCGTGATGATGATTATCTGCTGGGTGTCGCGGTCGAGGAACACGTCGTTGCTCACATATTGCTCACCCAACGGAAGCTGGGTTTCGATTACCGGGTGGCGGCCCTCCTTGATGTCAATCGTTGTGTCGTCCGACAATTCCGGCCTGCAATAGTTGTTGGCCAGAGCCACCTCGGCAAACCCCTGTAGGCAGTCAATCTGGGCCACCATCTGTGCATTATACTGTATCGGTTCGAGGTAAGCCATCAGGGCCGAGAGCAGTTCGGAATACAGCTGCGCTTCGAGTGCCAGGATGCGCTCCTCGGCTCCAAGAATCTTTTCTTCGTATTCTTTCAGCTCCGGAGTGATATACCGCTCGGCGTTGGTGAGGGTCTGCTTGCGCATCCATTCCGCGGGCACTTTATCCTTATGGGTGTTCGTCACCTCAAGGTAATAGCCGAAGATATTATTGAAGCCTACTTTGAGGGAGGGTATGCCCGTCCGCTCACTCTCTCGGCGCTGGAACTCCATGAGGTACTCCTTGCCCGAACCGGCCAATGACCTCAACTCGTCCAGTTCCTCATTCACTCCCGACGCTATCACGCCACCCTTGTCGAGTTTCACGGGTGGGTCCTCTTGGATTTCTTTGTCTATCCGCTCGTAGATATTCTGGCAGGGGTTCAGCTGTTCTGCCATACGGGCGAAGGCCTCGTCGTCGGTCTTCTTGCAGAGGGCCTGAATCTGGGCTATGGCCCTCAATGCGCGTTTGAGCTGTTGCAGCTCACGGGGATTGATACGTCCGACCGACACTTTTGATATCAGGCGCTCCAGGTCGCCCACCTGCTGAATCTGTGGCAACAGCTGTGTAGCCATATCCCGGTTGCGCACCAATATATCCACCACATGCAAGCGCTCCTCAATGGCCGTCTTGTCCTTCAGCGGCATCACAATCCACCTGCGCAAAAGTCGCGACCCCATTGGGGTTACCGCCTGGTCCAGCACGTCAAGCAGTGTCCTTGCATTGTCGTGGGGCGAATAGACAAGTTCCAGATTGCGCACAGTGAATTTGTCGAGCCACACATACCGCCCCTCTTCAATCCGGTTGATGGTGCAGATATGCTGGGTGCGGTCGTGCTGGGTGTCTTGAAGGTAGTAGAGCGCAGCCCCTGCGGCTATCACCCCTTCTGTCAAATCCTCCACTCCGAAGCCTTTCAGCGAAGTGGTGCCGAATTGCTTCATAAGCAAATCGTTTGCAAACTCGCTCGTAAAGACCCAATCATCGAAAGTGTTAGTATAGTATTTCTCTGTAAAATGGTCCAGAAACCAATGCAACTTTTTGCGTTGAAGCACCACCTCTGAGGGATGGAAGTTCTGCATCAGCTTGTCGATATAAGCCAGGTCGCCCTGAGCCACATAAAACTCACCTGTAGACACGTCCAGAAAAGAGACTCCATGAACCTTGTCGGCCAGATGCAGACCGCACAGGAAGTTATTCTCCTTCACGTCCAGCACCATGTCGTTATACGACACCCCCGGAGTCACCAGCTCTGTTATCCCCCTTTTCACCAGACCCTTCACCGATTTGGGGTCTTCCAGCTGCTCGCAAATGGCCACCCTCAGCCCTGCCCTTACCAGCCTGGGCAGATACTGGTCCACGGCGTGGTAGGGGATTCCGGCCAAATCGGTATAAGCACCTCCCCCGCTGGCTTTGCGCGTCAGGGTGATGCCCAATATCTGCGATGCCTTGCGGGCATCCTCGCCGAATGTCTCATAAAAATCTCCCACCCTGAACAGCAACATGGCATCTGGAAACTTACGTTTCATCTCAGCATGCTGCTTCATCAGTGGCGACTCATTCTCGTTGTTTTTGGCCATATAATGTTCTCAGTGCTTTTTGCAGCCTTTCTCCCATAACGCATCCCCGCTCTTTTTTATTGCATCCGACGTCGCTTTTTCTCCCAACCTGCCTACAGGCTGCTCAGGTAGCGTTCACGGTCGGCGACGATGTCATGAAGGTTATTATAGGCCCAGTCTATCAACTGCCGCATGACCGGCATGAAACTCATTCCCCGTTCGGTAAGGGCATATTCAACCCGTGGGGGCATCTCGGCATACACCGTGCGACACACCAAGCCGTCCGCCTCCAGCCCTCTCAGGGTTGAGGTGAGCATCTTCTGCGAAATGTCGGGGTTGGCCTTCTCTATGTCCTTAAAACGCATCGGTTCCTGATTCCCATTCAGTGTATACAACACTGCCAGCGCCCATTTGCCGCTGATGCGGGCCAGCACATTTCGGATGGGACACTCGGGAAACACCGGGTCTACAATAAAGTCTTTAGTCATAACCTGTAGGACGTATTCTTATCTATTATTACGTGAGTTCGGGATAACTTTGTTATTACTCTACCTGAAAAAAGATGGCAATCACAAGGGGAAGCAGCATCTTTGTAATTGTAAATAAGACTATAATCAAGGTGCTTGCCCCATGACTTCCGACGACAAAATTACAGAAATTTTCTGGTCTGTGGACAAAATCTTCAAAAATCTTGACGCGGGGCTGGAGGAAAACCACCTCGCAGCCTCCCAGTGGCGACACCGCGTCTTGGGGAAACAGGGCATGGCAAGGTCTTGCTCAGACTTTATCTTTTGCTCTGTTCCGCCAAGACCTGAGGAAAGCGTTTCTTCAAAAAGAGCACAATTCTCAAAGCACACCTATGACGCCAGCCACAAGGAACGCCCTGAAGCGGCCCTTCTCGCCTTTACGGAATTGGCGGGCGAAGTCCATCTGCCAGGTGCGGCCGAGGACGACCATATTGCCGTTGTTGCCCGTTCAGATGTACCCGTTTGCTGAAGTCACCCTCGCGGCTCAAAGCGCAGCCAGGGCCATCCATCGTGGTAGGGTACGTGCCATTGGTCTATGACCAGGCAACCCCCGCATGTCGAGCAGCACCAGCCTTCGCCCTGCCGCCTGCACTCCTTCCTGTAGGGTTATCACTACCAAGCAGTCCACACTCTCGGCTCTCTATTTTTATTGCAAAATAATTCTTCTGGTCGCTATGCCGTCTGACGTTTGAATCCGCAGGAAGTAGGTGCCTCTCGCCAGCCGACTGACATCGATTTCGGTTGAGCCGCCAGCCGTCTCACGGTGCAGAACCACTTTGCCTTGAATGTCCACGAGTGTGATGGAGCCATTCCCCTCCGCCCCGCTGACGGTCAGCCTGTCGGTCGCAGGGTTGGGAAATACACTGACCCTCTCCGCCGCCACGTCGTCCACGCCGTTGCAGACCTCACGATATTTGTCGGCAAACCGACCCCAATAACTGTCGGCCAACCATGCGTCAAGACTGCCACAAGGGATGAGGATACTGTCGACCTGTGCCAGGTATAGGCAACCGTAGTCTGCGGGATATCCCGGCATGGTGGCCATAGTGGCGGAGACCGGAGGCACGGTGTTCACGAAGCGCAGCGTGTTCAGGCGATGCGTGGTGAACACTTCGGGCTCGACGGTGTCGACAGGGGCGGTAAAGACTACGTTTCTCAACCGTCCTTGATTGTAGCCACCGAAAGCTCCCATGCGGACAGAGCGCAGTGTGGCCGGGAACTGCAACTCGGTGAGTGCGCACCCGCCGAAGGCGAACGAGTCGATGACTGCAATGGAGTTGCCCCAAGTCATCTGCGACAGGCGTTCGCAGAAATAGAATGCATCCTGGGGAATCATACGCAACCCGTTCGGTATAACTATCGACGTCAAGTGTGTGCATTGCTCGAATACTCCTTTGCCCATCGTGTCGAGAGAGACAGGCATGCCTACATGTGTCAGCTCCTTGCAAGAGTAGAAGGCATACTCATCAATCATCGACATCTGTGAGGGGAGGTCGATGCTCACCAGCGAGCTATTGGCGAAGGCATTATCGCAGACTTCGTTCACGCCGTCGGGCACCTGGACATTCTTGACATTGCTGTTGCCGCAGAAGCCGTCCAGCACCCGCAGGGTGGCCGGAAGAACAACCGTGTCGGCACTCATGTGGCACGACACGAGAGTGTCGCCAGCGGCGGAATAAATCGCCATGCCGTCCTGAAAATAGTGGCTGTTGCCTTCCGCAAGGGTGAGACTGGTGAGGGCAGTGCAGCCTCCGAAAAGATTGTGTCCGATACTGGTCACGGTGGCGGGTATGACCACATTGTTCAGACGGCTGGCATACACAAAGGCCGAACCACCGATGCTGAGCATACCGGCGGGCAGCCCTATGCTGGTGATGCTTTGACAATAGGTGAAAGCTTTGGGTGCTATGTGTCTCGTGTTCTGCGGCAGGACGATGTTGCCACTTTTTCTTATCGGGCATGCGACTATCGTTGAGGTGTCTTTGGTAAACAGTATGCCGCCAATGGACCTAAAATGCGGATTGTCCGTGTTCACCTTGATGGAGTTCAGGCTGGTGGCGGCAAAAGCCAAATCCCCGATGTCCGACACCGAGGCGGGGATGGTGATGGACGACAGGCCTGAGGCGAACAGGAAACTGCCGTATTTGATCTGCGTCACGGAGGTGGGGATGGTGATGTTGGAGAGCGAAGCCTTGCGAAAAGCCTCCTCTCCCAAGACAGTGACATCGTTGGTGATGCCGTTATGGGTTACCGTGGGCGGGATGGTGATATTGCCACGGTAATATTCACACGACGCCAAAGGCACTACCTCAACGGTATGCTCCGTGGCCGACAGGACATTGTAGGCGATACCGCCCACTTCGAAATACTGTGCCTTAGCTGAAAAGGTAAGAGTCAGCATTGCGGCGGCAAAGAAAGAAACAATTTTGTTCATAATTTCTACATTTATTATTGTTTTGTGGTGGGCTCTATTTAGTCGCTTTTGGGGTCATCCGACAGACTGAACCCATTAATCTGCCAGGCGGCTGTTGTTTGACGTTCCGTTTTCGAGTGCAAAAACACGAGTTTTAATTCATTTGACAATGAATTAATTGTAACATTTTATGGGGGGGGGTAAACTCATTGATTTTCTGTTCATTGTAATGTAATTAAAATTCGATTGATATTTCTTGATTTGCACCAGTCAGCACATATTGCAAACAAGATTAGTCAATGATTAGTAGTGCGAAGTACAGTACGCACTGTACCGATTCCTGCTACAGTGCCATGAGGCTCAATAAGAGTATCTTTCTGGCAGCCAACCGCCATCATTGCAAGCGCTGCAAAGAGTGCAACTGAAATGATATTCTTTCTCATTGATTTGAAATTTAGAATGTTATTTATAATTCGTTTAACTTATGCTCAAATATATCATCTATTGGTGTCTCTTCCCTTAAATGGAAAACACTTACTATTTGCTTTCTTCGAAAAATCACAATGGCATCATTCCTGTATACTATGGTATCCATTGGTGATTTATAATTATCTTTTGGTACGAACCAACTATCGACAGAGTTGTAATTATTAATAAGATGTTGGCATTCTTCAAGTATTATGGGAATGTCGAAATCTGTCTGTAATATAGTCCAAGCGGAATCGGTTTTGGCTTGTAAAAGTGTAACATCAACAAAAACTGTATCATTAACTTTGTAATCCTCAATATATGAAACTGAATTGTGTGACATGGTGGGTGATTTATTATGGTTTCGCTGCATGGCATTCGGTGTATTCGTCTCGCGGAGGCTCTCCGACGTCGGCTCGGCACATTGTCGCAGCAACCAGTGCCTTCGTGAAAGGCATCGGTTCGGGAGAATGCAGCACACTTTCAGGCTTCGAAGTGGACTCGGCCAGCCCGCTTTCTCTTTTCTACCACCTACCAAAAGGGGAGTTTTACCCCCTGCCCCGCTCGGCGAGTGGCGTTGCCATCCTTTTAAACAGAAAAAAGGATGACAATATCCCCGAAAGTTTGGCAGGCAGCTTCTTGCAGCCCGCCTCCCTCTCTTTGACATTGTCATCCCTTGCCGCCCGGTGAGGCCCCTCGCTGGGCGAAATGAGGTCTAATGATTGGTATTCCCTACCACTCCAAGGGGTCGGGCAGGATGTTGCCGTCGGTCATCGGGCTGTCAGCCTCGCCAAAGGCATTGGCCTTATACTGGATGCAGAGCATCGTCAGGTTCTTGTCGCCGGTGTTTTTAAGCGCACGGCGGCCTTCGGGTCCGACCCGCACCACTGTGCCTTCGCTGACCGGGAATTGCTCACCGTCCACCTGATAGGTACCTTCCCCTTTCAGGATGAAATACAGCTCCTCATGGGTCTTGTGGGTGTGGAGGAAACCGCTGTCCTGTCCCGGCACGAGCGTCTGGAACGAGAGCTCACTGCCCGTCGTGCCCAGAGCCTGCCCGACAAACACCTTGCCCTGAATAACTTGGGGCCCCATCGGAAGTTCGTGCTCTATAATCTGATCCAAAGTGCCTACATTTACAGCGGTGTAGTTCTTCCCGCTCTTGATTGTCTTGATTGTTCTCATTGTGCTTGATTATTTTTATTTTCGATGCAAAGATAAGGTTTTTTTTTCATTCCACAAGCTGCATACATCCCTGTTCGCTACTTACCTCCGGGTAAGTAACGGCAAAAGGGTTGGTTTTCTGCCTGCCAGCATTTAACAGTATTTAATCTTTTCGCGTCCTGCCCGCACCGCATTATTGACCTATTTTCTCATCCCGACATCCCTCTTTTACACCCTTTTGCAACCCGTGCTTCACCATGTGGATTTTTCTTCGTATCTTTGCAGCCGGTTTGGTCGCCATAGGGGCGTGAAAAGGGAATGCCGTGCAAGTCGGCAACAGTCCCGCTGCTGTAAGTCCTTTCATGCGATGTTCACCCCACAAAGCCACTGTGTTGCCCGCTGCATCATGGGAAGGCCGAACACCGCAGGACAAGTCAGAAGACCTGCCAAGCCACGTTTTTAAACGACCTCGAGGAAAGGTACGCAAAAAAGATGAAATATCGACATATACTCCTATATCTTATATGCATGGGCAGCCTGGCCGCCGTCCATGCCCAGGACACCGTGAGGCGCGCCGTGACCCTGCCCGCCGTCACAGTCATCCAGGCCAACAGCCGTCCGGAAACCATCAAAGCTCAGACCCCCACACAAGTGGCCTCGGCCGAGAAAATAGAACAGCTGGGCGATGCACAGCTCAGCGATGTGCTGCGCCGCATGGTCGGAGTCACCATCAAAGACTATGGCGGCCTCGGCGGCATCAAGACCGTCTCCGCCCGCGGGCTGGGCAGCCAGTTCAGCACACTCACCATCGACGGCGTCGCCGTCACCGACTGCCAGAACGGGCAAGTGGACCTCGGCCGCTACATGCTGGGCAACAGCAGCTATATATCGCTCTCCAATGGCCAGATGGACAACACCCTCAACTCTGCCCGCGCCCTTTCGTCCGGAAGCATCATCAACATGGAAACCCATGAGCCCGAATTTGGCTCCCAGCCCTTCAACCTGCGGCTGGGCCTCGAAGGGGGCTCGTTCGGTCTCCTCTCCCCCACCCTCTCGTTCGAGAAGCAGATAAACCGTCGCCTCTCCCTGTCCTTGTGGGGTAATTACCTCCGCTCCGAAGGCAACTATCCGTTTACCCTCTACTATACTCCTGGCCGCACCGACAGCTGTTCGCGCGAGACGCGCCAAAACTCCCAAATCCGTATCGCCACCGCCGATGCCAACCTCTTCTATCGTATCGACAGCCGCAATCGTTTCCATTTCAAAGCCCATTACATGAACGGCTTCCATGCCCTCCCCGGACCCGTCATCTACTACACCGTGCGGGGGTCAGAGCACAGCGAGGAACAACTGTTCTTCTCCCAAGCCCGTTTCCGCCATCATGGTTCCCACTGGGATGTGCAGCTCTTGGCCAAATACCAGCAGAGCGAGGACATCTATGTCGACACCGCCGCCTTCAGCATAGGCACCCTCCGCAACCAATACAACCAACAGGAAGCTTACCTCTCTCAAACCCTCCGCTACCACACTGGCAACACCGACTGTGATTTCCTCAACATCAGTTTCTCTGCCGACGAATCCGTCAGCCACCTTCTCAGCAACCTCAGCAAACACAACGACGTGCTTCGGCTTTCGGCCTTGGGGGCCTTGTCGGCCGAATATGTTGCTCACCTTGTCCCATGTTTCGACGGTGTCCGCGCCAGCGTAAGCCTACTCGGCACATGGATAAAAGACTCCGAACTCGGCATCAACACCTCTCCTTACCAGCGTCTCTCCCCCTACTTTGGCCTCACCTGGCCCCTACGGCGGTTCACCCTCCGCTATTTCTTTAAAGAGAACTACCGTGTCCCCACCTTCAACGAGCTTTACTACTACACCGTCGGCCATTCCCTCCGTCCCGAAAAAGCCATGCAGCACAACCTGGGCCTCACCTATCAAGGCAACCCCGTCCACCTGTCCGACGCCGTGCTGGCCTACACCTCCACCGCCGACATCTACTTCAACCGCGTCAGCGACAAGATTGTGGCCATCCCCATGCAGAACATGTACCTCTGGTCCATGATCAACATGGGCAAAGTCCAAATCCTTGGTCTCGACCTCACAGCCAATGCCACCTTCCAGAACTACGATTTCCCCCGCACCCGCATCGACCTCAGCCTTGGCTACACCTACCAGTATGCCGTCGACCGCACCGACCCCACCAGCAAGACATTCGGCCACCAAATCCCCTACACTCCCCGCCATAGCGGCAACGCCACCCTCACCGCCGTCACCCCATGGGTTGACCTGGGGCTTTCCCTCATGCTTGTAGGCCATCGCTTCGCCAAACAGCAAAACACTCCCGCCAGCCGGGTGGCAGGCTATGCCGACCAAGGCGTCACCCTCAGCCGCACTTTCTACATCGGCAACACCCAGCTCAAAGCCAAAATCCAAGTCCTCAACCTGTTCAATGCCCAATACGAAGTAGTCAAGAACTACCCCATGATGGGGCGCAACTACCGCATGGGCCTAACCTGGACGCTTTAGCCGTTCCCCTATCCGCAATAATCATCAAAATAATTAATACATGAAACAACACATTCTCACACTCCTGGCATTATCCATCCTCCTGCTCAACGGTTGCAAGAAAGACCCCGCTCCCGTTCCCGACAACCCCTCGGACCCCCACGTTCCGGCCTTCCTCCTCAACGAAGGCTCATGGGGTGGAAACGACGCCGAAATCAGTCTCCTCGACCTCAACAGCGACTCCGTCACCCTCGACTGGTTCAGCGCCGCCAACGGCCGTGGCATCGGCGACCTTGCACAAGACCTCGTCCGCTACGGCAGCCGCCTTTACGCCACCGTCTTCACCTCCAACACCGTCGAGGTCATCGACCCCGCCACCGGGCGCAGCATCAAACAAATCAACATGGGCACACGGGGTCCCCGCTACATTGCCCCTCTCAATGGCAAAATCTACGTCACCTGCTACGACAAATCCGTTGTCCGCATCGACACCCTCACCCTCGCCATCGAAGCCTCATGCCCCCTCAGCGGCATGCAACCCGAACAGCTCTGTGTCCTCGGCGAAAACCTCTATGTCTGCAACAGCTGGCAATACGACGCCAACGGCAACTCCATCTTCGACAGCACTGTCTCCGTGGTCAATCTCAACTCCTTCTCCGAAACCGGGAAAATCACCGTGGGCCGCAACCCCAACCGCATCAAAAGCCTTGACAGCCATCGCTTCATCGTCTCCTGCTCAGGTGACTACGCCACCCACCCAGCCCAAACCCTCATCGTCGACATCGACAACAATTCCCAACAACCACTTCCCGTGGCGGCCACCAACTTCGACATCCACAACAACCACATCTACCTCTACAACACCTCCTACAACGAGCAGAACCTCCCCTATGCCTCCTTCTTCCGCATCGACCTCAACACCCTCCAGGCACAGCCCTTCCTCCAAAACTACAGCTCCACCCTCTCCTACGCCTACAGCATCAACATCCATCCCGCCACCGGCAACATCTACATCTGCAACAGCCCCTACACCTCCAACGCCGACATCTACACCTTCAGCCCCGACGGCTCTCTCATCCGCAAGGTCGAGGGAGGAGTCCTCTCCTCAAAAGTCGTCTTCTGACAAACTTTTTTTGTATATAAAAAAAAAGTTGTATCTTTGCATGTTCAAAAGTATGCCCAAAAACATAGTTTGAACATGCAAACTTTATTCATATCGAAACAATAAAATATTATAAATGAAAAGAATATTCCTCGCCCTCGCCTTGGCCGCTTTCGCTTTCTCAGCCAATGCACAGTTCATCATCAGCGCCAACTTCGGCGGCAGCAAATTCTCCGGCGACACCTCCATCCACACTCAGGTATCTGTCGCCACCAGTTCCGAAAACGACACCATTATCTACCCAACCGCCACCACCAACCTCACCGCCGGCCTCAAACTCGGCTACAAATTCGGTAAAGCACAAGTCGGTGTCGCCGGTTCCTATTCCATGTATTCACTGGAGAACCAACCCCTCGACCCCACCATCATCCCCATGGTAAGCTCCCAATTCCCAAACCGCTGGACCTCTAAGGGTACCATGAGCTCCAAATACGCCTCCTACACCGTCTCCCCCTACTTCCGCTACGACCTCATCACCGCTGGCGACATTGCCCTCTTTGTCGAACTCAACCTCTTCTACACCGCCACCCTCAACCCTGTGGTGCAAGAGGCCCATGTCTACAACTACATCACCATCAATCCCTCCATCGGCTTTCCTCTCGACACCACCAATGCCGATATCCCCCGCACCACCACTCAGCTCGGTGCCCGCATCATCCCCGGCATCTCCTGGCAACTCTCCAAACATGCCGGCATAGAGCTCTACATGGACTTCCTCTCGCTGGCCTACACCCGCACCGTCTCCAAACGCGTAGACCTCAACTACCAATTCAATATCACCCCCATGGGCGAATATGAAGGTCTCACATACACCACCACCACCACTTCCTCCACCACCACCGAAATCAAAGGTGGCCTCACCGGCACCCCCCTCCTCACCGAGCAAGGCATAAACAACTGGGTCCGCGCAGGTTTTTATTTCACCTTCTAAGACATCCTGAATCATGAAAAAAATACTCCTCACCCTCGCCCTACTCCTCACTGCTCAGCTGGTCTCAGCCCAGTTCGTAGTCAGTGCGCAGTTAGGTGGCTCCTTCTCGCAAGGCTCCTCATCGTTCGAAACTCGCTACGATGGCCCCAGTCCCATCACCGGCTTAGACACCACCATCATCGACACCGGTAGCTTCCGTCCCGACAAACCTCTCTCGCTCTCCATCGGTGGCAAATTCGGCTACCAAATGGGCAAACTCCAGATCGGCGTTGCCGCCATGTTCGGATTCTCCCAATCCAAAGGCGAATTCACAGTCGAGGAGTTCCAACTTCGCCACCCCACCTTCGAGGCCATCCGCATCCGTCCTCCCCACGACTCATTAGTTGGCAACTATTCCGAATACCGCACCCAATTCTCCATCTCCCCCTACCTCCGCTACGAACTCATTCAGCTCGGCGACATCGCTTTCTTTGCCGAACTAGATGCCTATTTCAGCAAAGTCAACACCTCCAACCGCCACGAATACCTCGACTGGGTCCGCCGCGAAATGCGCTACACCATCGACACTTCCTACAACATCCCCGAATCCTCCGTCTCCTACGGAGTCAAGATTCTGCCCGGCCTCAGCTGGCAGCTCTCGCCCAAATGCTATGTCGACCTCTATCTCGACATACTGGCCTTCAGCATCGACCGCACCATCCTCTCCCGCACCACCGTCATTGAGGAATACGACTATACCACCACTCCCCGCGTCCTCTCGCGCGTCACCACCTACGACCTCAAAGCCACTACCGACGTAATCGGTTTCGGCATCAACGGCTCTCCCCTCAACACCGGTAAGAACTGGGTGCGCGTAGGCTTCAATTACACCTTCTAACACCCCGCCGCATCAAACATCTACGGCTACTGGCAGCCTGCCTGCTACTTCCCCTTTCCCTCAAGGCCCAACAGCCTGTTGTCCAGCCTTTGTCGGCATGGCTGCCCTCCACCGTCCAGTTGCACGGCAGCACCCAAGGCCTTGCCCTCTACCTCGACCACGCCGTCATGCTGCGCCATGGGGGACAATGCGTGATTCTCAACCTCAACGACCCTACCGCCACCGCCGTCCTACAGCTCGACAGCAACCGCACCCACTGCAACAACGCCTCCTTCGCCCGGCTGCGGCCCTATGCCGACCCCTTCCCCCTCCTCTACATCTCCAGCTGTTTTGGCGACAAAGCATGTCTCGTCACCCGCATCACCCCCACCGGCTCCACTCTCCTGCAACGTATCGTCTATCAATCCGACGCCTTCCCCGTGGCTCAGGACTGGTGTCTCGACCCCGACAGCAACAACCTCTACGCCTTTGGCGGCCGCAAAGGCGGCCCCATGTTCCTCAAGAAATTCCGTCTGCCCGGCATCCACCAGCCCCGCGTCATACTCACCGACAGCGACGTGCTGCAAACCATACCCGTCAACTGCGTCAAAGTAGCCCAAGGCAGCAAAATCAGCAACGGCTACGCCTATCTGCCCGACGGCGACAGCCCCGGCCACTACTGGCTGCACATCATCCACCTGGCCTCCGGCCGCGAAGTGCACACCATCAACCTCAACCCCATAGGCCTCGAACCCGAAGGCATCGACATCCAAGGCCCTTGGATCTACATCAGTTTCAACACCCCCGACCCAGCCGACAACTGCATCTACCGTTTCCGCAACCCTTTGTAGCCCACCCTCCCTCCCATTGCGTCAGAACAATATGGTCTGCGCCGCGGCCGACGTGCCATAGCCGGCCAGCAACAGCCCGATCAGGTAGGCCAGCGTCTTCAACACAATCACCCACCACGGGGTGGCATCGGCCGACGCCGCCTTCAGATTATCGATAATAGCCTGTGCCTCAGGCTCGGTTACGTGCTGCGACTCCAGCACTCTTTTCGCTTCGCTCACTGCGATTTTGATATCCTTTTTCATGTCTTCAAATTTTTAAAATAAGGGGGACGGCAAGCCATCCCCCATTGTTAAACAACTGTCAACCTCAGGGCATTTCCACATCGACCACCAAGTCGTCGACATTGGGAGTCAGAAAGTCATCCACAGTCAGGCCGCCATAGCTCACTATTGCCGCCTCAACAGCCTCTGCCGACTGATAACGCGACAGCAGATTGTTGTTCACCACAAAGAACTGGGTGGACACCTGGGTGCCGTTCATCGCCAGGCGGCTGTGCACCACTGCCACACCGCCGTTCACCGTGCCGCCAACAGCCAGCTTCCCCTCTTCAATCGTGAAGAAGTTGGCCTCCACCATCTCGCCCAGCAACGACACTTCATCGTTCACGTCGAGGGTCAGCTCCACGGCATCAATCGTCACCCGTGGCACCGAGGTGCCCGAATCCTGATGCTGGTGAGCCACAAACACCGTCAGCTGGTCGCCGTGGCTCCAGCCCGGATTGTTGTCGATAATGGCACGGCTGAAGGTTTTCAACGTGGTGCTGGCGCCGATGGTGATGCCGCCCATGCTCAGGTCAGTGACGGGCACATTGTTGCTTCCGAACTGAACACCCACACTGGGCAGCGACCCACGCGTCACCTGGTAGCCAGCCACCACACAGCCTCCCTGGCGGGCCTCATCGGCCGTCAGCGCCACCGGGTTGACTCCGTGGTTGACACTCATAAACTCGTTGTAGTCGCTGTGGCCGCGCTCCTTGTTCTCAAAACTGGGACGCAAGGTGCCCGAAAAGGCCCGATACAGGTTCACCAGATTGGCCCAAGTCACCCTGTTGCGCATCTGACGACGGGTGCGGGTGGGCACCGCCTTGCGCTCCACCTTCTGTCTCACTACCGTCTGGCCGCCCACTCGCGAAAAGGTCAACTGCCCCACACTCCCTCTCAAATGGGAGATAATTCCTGAAATAATAGCCATAATAATACTCTTGCCGGAGTCCGCCCGGTCCTTAGTCGGGTTGTTTTGTGGACTCCGCATCCCTTGGGCGCCTCTGGTGCTGCGCTGCGGCTCCGCGCGTCAGCCGCGTGCAGTCCCTCTCGCCCTCGAAGACGCTGCAAAAGTAATACAACCCTTTTCCATGCCCCCGCCATTTTACACAACCGTTCCTTTCCCTGTCACGTCTGCCTCCACCGCACCCTGCCCTGCCCCAAACTACCTCTGCGCCCACCCTTCTGTCCAACCCATTTCCTCCCATTCCGGCACCCTCCAGCTGTTTTTCGCCCACCTCGACACATCCCACCACTACCCCCCAACGCAGCCATAGGCAGGCAAGCGGGCCAAAAGAAAGCCTCAACCCGCCTCTGGACAGCAGATATACAACAACTTGGCTTAATCTTCCTCCGCCATACGGCTGCGATTTCAAACCCCGTTCCCCGTTCCTTCATCGTTAATTTATCGAAGAAGTAACGGGGAACGGGCATTGACGAAACATCAATGTAGGGGAGCCTCAGCAAGATGGGAAAGGGGTGGGCGGGGGGGGTGGGATCAATCGATGGCGTCCAGCCCCCAGCTGTAGTGCATGGGGTGGAGGTGCGACACCTTGATGGCGTCGAGCAACTGGAAGGGGCCGCGCAGCATCTCCTGCCCCAGACGGGGGTCGACGGGGAACATGGCGTGGTCGATGGCGGGATGGGCCAGACGGATGTCGCGCAGGATGGAGAGGAAGAGTTTCTCCATCTGGTCGGAGGTCACTTTCACGCGGTCTATGTCTGTGGGGTCGGAGGAAGGCGGGAACCGCCAGTTGTTGCAGTCGCCGGCATGGAAGAGGGTGGTGCCGTCGGGCATTGTCACAACCGTGCAGACCCCCACATCGGTGGACCGATAGGCGTCGAGCCGGAAATGTGGGGTTTCCACGCTCTCGCCGGGCCGCAGCACGGCCAGGGGGAGCGACTTGTCGATACGCCGGCGGCGCACGGTGTCGTAGGAGGGCAGCAGGTGCCAGTGGGCGCGGGCGGCGCAGAGGGAGGGGATGTCGGGGTTATAGTGGTCCTGATGGAAGTGGGAGACGATGAAGTAGACGTCCTTGCCGTCGGCATGGTCGAGCAGGGCGCGGAGCTGTCCCTGGGGGTCTTTCCAGTAGTCGAAGACCAGGAGGCAGGTTTCCCCCTCGGCCACGAAACAACTGTGGTGGATGTAGTGCAGCTGCATGGCAGGGTGGGGCTAATGGCGCTTGGGTTCGAAATCAACCATCAGCGACTGCTCGTTGAAATGGATGTCTTTGAGGGTGATGTGGTCGAAGAGGGTGGCGAGCTGGGGGCTTTTGCCCAGGGAGAGCAGGAGGCGGTTGCCGTCGAGGATTTCGAGCATGTCGGCCTCGGGCTGTTTTTTCAGCTGGCCCAGGGCGGTGCGCACCATGAACTCGATCCCCGCTCCGCCGCCGTAGGAGAGGAAGATGTCGGAGCCGTTGATGCGGTCCACGTTCACGTCGAGCCCCACGGAGCCCATCAGGGGCACTTTGTAGGAGAGACGCACGGTGTGGGGACCGCCATAGGAGAGCGGGAGTTCTTTGCCGGTTTTGTCGAGAATGAACTGTCCGACTTCGGTATAGGTGAGGTTGAATTGCATGGGTGAATATGTTTTTTAGTAATTTTTTCAGCGGGATAACGCGTAATTGGAAAAAAAATTGTATTTTTGCACATCCAAACAAAACAAACATTCACTATGAAAGTAAGAGAATTAGTAGAGAAACTGAATCTGAAAGTGCTGTCGGGAGCCGACGGCCTTGACCGCGAAATAGAGGGCTGCTATGTGTCCGACCTGCTGAGCGACGTGATGGGCAACGCCGAGATGGGCGATGTGTGGGTTACCTTGCAGGTACATAAGAACGTGATGGCCATTGCCTCGCTGAAAGAGCTGGCATGCGTCATTCTGGTGAAAGGGCAGACTGCCTCGGACGATACCCTGGAGCAGAGCAACGAGGAGGGCATCCCCTTCCTGAGCACGACGATGGAGACCTTCGAGACGGCAGGCAAAATCTATGAGCTTCTGAAAAACTGACCCACGGCGGCTTCGGGCCGCAGAAAGGAATGCCATGACTCCCTTCAAGGCCGACCTGCATATACATACAGTCCTGTCGCCCTGTGGCGATTTGGAGATGAGCCCCTCCGCCATCGTGGAGCGGGCCTTGGCGCGCGGGCTTGACATGATAGCCATAAGCGACCACAACACCACCCGTCAGGTGAAGGTGACCCAAAAGATAGGACGCGACAAGGGCCTTTTCGTTCTTGGAGGAGTGGAGGTCACCTCGCAGGAGGAGGCCCACTGCCTCTCCTTCTTCGAGACCGACGAACAGCTGGACGAGTTCCAGGAGTTTCTCGATGCCCACCTCCCCCCTATCCCCAACGACGAGGACCGTTTCGGCTATCAGCTCATCGTCGACGAGAATGATGAGATTGTGGGCGAGGAGGAGTACCATCTGCTGAACGGCTTAGATGTCGACATCGACGGCATTTATGAGGAGGTGCATCGCATCGGCGGACTGTTTGTGCCGGCGCATGTCAACAAGGGCACCACATCGCTCACCAGCCAGCTGGGTTTCGTGCCGCCCGACCTGAAGGCCGACGGACTGGAGATAAACCGGTTCACTACCCGCGAGGAGATGCTGAAGAAGTTCGCCTATCTGAAACGGTTCAACTTCATCACCGACAGCGACGCCCACTTTATCGACAACATCGGCGATGTGTATAACGTCATCTATATGGAACACCGAAACTTCGGCGAGTTCAGCAAGGCACTGAAAGGCGAGGACGGCCGCTATATAGACACCATGGCGTTCCGCACCGCACCCCTCAAAAAAGTCATCTAACCCTCCGCCCGCAAATCCGGGCTATGTCTATCACCTGAGAAGATCCAAAGCAAATCGCCTCCCGAGCAGTCGAAAAATGGGCAATAGCCTATCGCCTCACTCGTTGTGGTAAGGCTCATGGCGGAGGATGGTGAAGGCGCGATAGAGCTGTTCGACAAAGAAGAGGCGCACCATCTGGTGGTTGAACGTCATCTGCGAAAGGGATATCTTGTCGTGTGCCGCGGCATAGACCGATGGTGCAAACCCGAAGGCACCGCCCACCACAAAAGCCAGTGTCCGCACTCCGGCATTCATCTGTTTTTGAAGATACTGGGCAAAGCCTACCGACGGCCGCTCGGTGCCATGCTCGTCGAGCAACACCACACGGTCCACCCCCTCAAAACGGCGCAGCAGCAATGCCGCCTCGCGCTCCTTGATTTCGTCGGCCGAAGCCCCTTTCTGGTCCTTCAGTGCAGGGATTACCTCCATCTCGAAGTTCGTATAGTGTTTCAGCCGTTTCACATAAATATCTATACCCTCCTGCAGGTACGGCTGGTCGGTTTTCGAAATCACAATCAGTTTTACGTTCATGGTGACAAATGCCTCAATTACTAAACGTTATACATTCACCCGCAGAGCGCGGAGCAGCCGTCGCACCGCCGCGTTGCGGAACCGGGTCACATGCCGATAGGCCACCGGCTTAGCGCCATAAAGGCTGTAGGAGAAGGCGATGCCGGGGTCCATGCTGCCCTCAAAATCAAAGGCTTCGGTCTTGCCCGACAGCTGCTGCATGATTTCCCAGAACAGGAAGGGTGAAGCCCCGTTGTGGTGACCCTCGGGGTTGAGGGCCGAGAGGAGCGCATAGGCACTGTAGGAGTCAAAAGCCACAAAGCGGGCGGCATGCAAACAGCCGGTAGCATCGACGGCGCCAAGCAGCAACCCTTGTCCGCGCTGCAAGGCGGCACCCACGATGCGGACTATGAACTCCGCCGACAACACATCCTCCTGCCCGCGCGACCGCCAGTAGGCGGCATGGAAGTCGGCAAACTGCTCGGGGCTGATGTCGTCGGTGACGGACAGCACCTTGGCCGCCCTTCGGATGGGACGCTGCCGCCGCTGCTTGTCGAATCCGTCAAACACACTTTGCATATCCTGCATACTCTCAATGCGGTAAGTCACCCGTTCCTCGCTGCAATAGTCCTCCCAGCCGGGCAGAGCCTCCGTGCCGGGAGCAAGATTCTGCGAAGAGAAAGCCAGCCCAAGACGGGCAAAATGGCTTGCCAGCTGCCGTGCTGCCTCGCTCCGGTCAGCCCGAGGACTGAACCAAGGGCCACAATGCTGCGTAAGTTGGGGCTGCACAACAAACCGCAACCCCATCCGCCGACCCAGCAAGTAAGGCATGGCGGCGGCTATACTGCCGTCGGTCTGCCGGGCCAGGGCCACATCCCAGTGCTTCCCGTCACAGACAGCCTCCATCCACCAGTATTGCAGAAACAGAGGAATCGACGATTCCTCTGTTTCACACAAATGCTTATATACCTCTTTATTACCCAACCGTGATATAGTTTGGTGGAACCGGAACTCTGATTATTGTATGGCCACGGTGACCCGATTGTTGGCCATGCGCCCGCTGAGCGTGTTGTTGTCGCCCACGGGGTCGTCCTCGCCCTTGTAGAGTACCTCGATGCGGTGCTCCTCGATGCCGCGCAACATAAGGGCTTTCTTCACCTCCACGGCGCGCTGACGCGACAGGCCGGTGTTATAACTCTCCGTGCCCACGTTGTCGCAATAGCCCGTCAGCAACACCTCCAGCCCCTTCTCCTGTTTCAGATAGGAGGCCAGGTCGTCCAGCTCTGGCACATACGACTCCTGAATGGTGGCGTCGTTGGGGAAGAACTTAATCTCGGCAAAGGACTTGGCGCCCTGTGCCGCACTGGGTAGGAGGTCGATCTTCTTGGAGCTGAAGTCAAAAATCAGTCCCACGCGGATCAGCTCGTCGGTGGGCTGCTCCTCGGTGTAGAAAGACTCGTCCTTCCAGTAGCGCCAGTCGATTTCGGCCACCTTGTAGCTCACCTTGTTTTTCATCTGTTTCTCGATGAGGATGTCACGGAAATAGTCGAGTGAGATGACAGCCTCCATCTGTGCCTTGGCCACCAGCTCGTCGTGCAGGTCCTGGTCCTTCACCGAGGGGTTGACGGCAAACACGGCGCACAAGTGCATCGGTATGCGGCCCGCACTCGAGAGGTAGTCCATCACCGGGTCGAACTTACCCCAGTCGCGGTCCTTGTCGCGCTCCCACTTCAGCGAGCGGAACTTGTTGTAATCATAGTCAATAAAATAGAAGGTCTTGGCATTAAACGAGGTGAATTTCCACACAGTGTCGTATGCCGCCTCGCGCACCTTGCGTTTGCCCGAAGGGTCAATGATCGGCTCGGTTTTCTTGCCTTTCTTGGTGTTGCCGGTGTTGGTCACCTGTTCATAGAGGCCTCCGATGGTGGGACGCCAGCTGGTGTCGGCAGTGCGACCCAACCATTGGCGCTTGTTCTCGCCGTCTTTGGCAATCTCAGTGGTAGGCCTTTTCTTGCGGTACTGGGCCTGTACATTGCTGGCCGGCACAAGCATCAGCACAGCCAAACAGAGTATCAAAACATGTTTCTTCATCTTCTTCGTCTTTTTCAACTGTCAATCTCCATCATAACGCAACAATGTGTTGTTTATTGTAGAGGTGTTATATTTTCCTGTATACGGTATTTGCACGGAGTCCTCAGCGGGCTTCGTATCGCCCTCCCGCGTCAGAGCGAGGGGTCGATCAGCGAGCCGTTTTCGCACACCAGCATCCGCGACTGGAACTTGTCGATCATCATGAAATCGTGCGACGAAATCAACATCGTGGTGCCGGTCTGCTTGTTCAGGTCCACCAGCAGCTGCATGATGTCCGACGATGTGGCGGGGTCCAGATTTCCCGTAGGCTCATCGGCCAAAATCAGCGTGGGGTTGTTGATCAGCGCCCGCGCAATGCCTACACGCTGCTGCTCGCCTTCCGAGAGCTGATAGACCGATGCCCGCGCCTTGTCTTCGATGCCCACGGCCTTCAGCGTGTTCTTCACCTGAGGGTCTATCGCGCTTCGTTTCCAGCCCGTGGCGTGCAGCACAAAAGCCAGATTCTCGTACACATTGCGGTCGCGCAGCAGGCGGAAATTCTGGAACACGATGCCCACCTTGCGGCGCAGCGCGGGCACCTGCCGGTGCTTGAGATGCATGAGGTCGAAACCACACACCTTCGCCTCCTCAGCGCTGTCAATATCATGGTCGGCATAGAGGGTGCGGAGCAGCGAAGTTTTGCCCGCGCCGCTTCGTCCAATCAGATATACAAACTCTCCCGGCTCCACCTTGAGGTTCACACCCGACAGCAAGAGACCGTCCTCGTGGCTGATTGCCACCTCCTTTAGCGATATTATAGGTTCATCCATAAAGACAACTTTTCAACTTGCAAAGATACTACTTTTTTCGCTAACACAAAGAAAAAGACCGCCGTTTTTTCCACGGCCCTGTGTTTATTGCCCCACTGGGGCCGCCCGGCCAGCACCCCTTTGCGCCGCAGCCAGTTTGCCGTTTGCTCAGTTCAATCACTCAATTTCTTCATGGTTTGTGCACTATTTTATCTCTTGCAGAGAGAGAAAACAGAAAGAAAACAGAAAGAAAACAGAAAAAACATCGAGGAGCGGGGGCGAGGGCTGAGAGAGATGGCAAGTATCAGTCTTAAAGATTACTAAAAAGATGTCACGATTCATGATTTTGCCGTCTAACAAGCAGTTTCGGGCACAAGTGTTTCTATTAAATATAGTTAAAATAAAGTGCAAAGGGGTAGCCAAAAAGCATGTTTTGACTCTATAGTGATAGACAGCTCAAGTGCAGGGCGGCGGCTGGGGGACGGGAACGGATTATGAGTTAAAAGAAACTAAAGGGAGTAAGATTTCATGGTTGCGGCCGTCATGAAAGGAGACGATAGTCAGCCTGCGTTTTCCTCCACGGGCAGGGTGACGGGCTGAGGGGACGGCCGAACGAGAAGAGGCACTGACAGCATGGAGGGCTGCCCATGGGGACGGAGCAAGACGATGATGAAACATAATAATAAAAAATACGATACGATATGAAGAAACGTTTGGTACTATTCATGGCCTTGGGGCTGGCGCTGGCCGGCGCGGTCAAGGCACAGACCCCGACGGGGAATGTGATACTGATAGGCGACACCACCGACATGGTGGCCTACAGCAGCACCCCACTGCCCTACGACGGCAACTCATGGAGCATCAACTGCTCCCAGCAGATGGTGCTGGGCAGCGAGATGGACGGCGCGGCAATGATTACGGGCATCGACCTCTACGCCTCGGGCAACGAACTTTACGGCGCCGGGCCATGCACGCTCTATTTAGCCAACACCTATGTACCCAACTTGGGAAGTGGCATGGTGCCCTACGGGGCAGCGTTCAAGCAGGTGATGGTGGACTCGCTGATTCGCCACACGGGGTGGAACCACTACGAGTTCGACACAGCCTTCCATTATTATGGCTTCGGCAACCTGGTGGTGGCCTGGGAGAACCCCGGCATGGCAGGCTCGGCGGCAGCGTTCTATAGCGAGAACACACAGAGCGGTTCGCGTTACATGAACTACCGCCTGATATATGTGAGCGGATCGGGCTACGGAAACTTCACCCCCTACCGCAACATTATGCGGCTGCACACTCAGGCAGTGCCTCCAGCCGTGTCCACCTGCCCGGCACCCACGCTGCGGGTGGACTCGGTGGGCTCGGATGCGGTGCGGGTGAACTGGAGCCCCGGCTACCAGGACACCTCGTGGACCGTGGCCTACATCACCGATGGCGACACAGCCTGGCGCACAAGCCCCCTGCTGTGGGGCGACACGGTGTATACCATCACCGGCCTCACTCCCAGCAAGGATTATACCGTGCGCCTCACGGCCTATTGCACCGATACTTTCACCAGCGTATACCGGCACATCAAGACCAATTGCCTCCCCGAATCGCTGCCCTACAGCGAGGGATTAGAAAGCTCGTGGGTAATGCCCAGTTGTTGGCGGCTGTTTCCGGGCAGCGCGGGCAGCAAGCCTGGCATCCAGTCGACATATCGCCACAGTGGCACACGGAGCGTGCGGATGCAAGGGGGCAGTGTGGTACTGCCCCCCATGGCAGCACCGCCGGACAGCCTGGAGCTGAGTTTCTGGGCCAAGAACGGCAGCACCAACAGCAGCCTGGATATGGTGGTGGGCATGGTGGTTGACCCGCTGGATATGGCCACGTTTGTGCCGGTGGACACGGTGTCCGTGCCGCGCAACCCCGACTGGAGCCCCTTCGTGGTGCGATTCAGCAACTACACGGGTCTGTCGGGTCGCATAGCCATCAAGACGGCACTGCCAAATATGACTTACATGTATATCGACGACATCGAGGTGAATCTGATTATGCCCTGCAACACGATTACCAACGTGAGCATAGACCAGATACAGGACACGGCGGCGGTGGTGCACTGGGCGGACAGCGATGCTGTCTATTACGAGGTGGCCTACGGTCCGGCGGGTTTCACGGTCGACTCCACCCACATCGTCACTGATATCCGCACAGACAGCCTCTACCTGCACGGCTTGTTGCCCTACACGCTTTACGACGTCTATGTGCGCTCCTATTGCGGAAGTTTCAACACCAACTGGTCGCCGGTGCAGTCGTTCCGCACGCTCTGCTCGCCGTTAGCCACACTGCCCTACGTCGAGGATTTCGACTCCTACCCTTCCAGCAGCTCGCCCCTCGCCATCCCCTGTTGGCGTGGTACGATTGACATGAACTCTAATATTGTCACCCCCAGCGGCGGCGAGACGGCTCACAGCGGCTCGCAGGTGATGCGCTTCGTATACGACTCGTACAGCCCCGGCTCAACCAAAATCATACTGCCCAATGTGGACACGTCCATCTACAACATGGCCGACCTTCAGCTGTCGTTCTGGGCCACCAATGTGCTGAACACATACAATCGCTATGATGCGGCCCGCATTGTGGTGGGGGTGATTTCCGACCCCACGGAGGACTCGACGTTTGTGCCGGTCGACACGGTGGACATCATTGGAGAGGAGTGGCAACGCTATATTGTGCCGCTGGCCACCTACAGCGGCGACGGGGCATACATCTGTATGCGCGAATGCCCCGGCTATGGCACACATGGCGAGAGCTGGGCCTTGGTCGACGATGTGACCATCGGCCTGGCCGACGGATGCCCCGCAGTGGGCAGCATATCCATCACGGGACTTACAGCCACTTCGGTGACGGTGAAATGGAGCGAGGAGGACACGGCGGCACGCTACCAGGTGAGCCTCGACACGTCGCTGTCGGCCCTGCCCACCGGCTCGGCCTGGATCAGCGAACCACAATATACTTTTGGCGGACTGGACAGCGGCACGGTCTACTACTGCTGGGTGCGTGTGCGGTGTCCTAAGGGCGACACCTCGGCATGGGAGGGACCGACGGCTCTGATGCCCAGCACTTGGAACATGCGACCCAACCGCACCGACACGCTGACGATGTGTGGTGTGACACTCTACGACGACGGCGGTCCCAACGGCAGTTTCATCTACCAGAACTCCACACTGGTCATCCTGCCCGACATGGCCGGACATTTGGTCAGCTTGAGCGGACGCTCCAACTGCGGCGGGAGTTCGCAGGTGACTGTCTACGACGGCATCGGCACCTCGGGACAGGTGCTGTGGACCACCGGCTGGAACAGCAGATGGCCTATAACTTTCGGTCCTTTGCGCTCCTCGTCGGGGGCGTTGACCCTCAATTTCAACAGCTACTCGGTTATCAGCAGCTACGAGGGATTTGAGATAAACACCGTATGCATCCCCGACACCTGCATCATACATGATCTGGAACTCGACCCGGCAGTTGCCGAGACGGATTCCACGTTGGTCCTCACATGGCAGTGCAACGGCGCTTCGCGCTACGAGGTGGAGTACGGTCCTGTGGGATTTGCCCCCGGAAGCGGCACGTTGGACAGCACCACCTCCAACCATTATACGATTAACGGGCTTACCAGCCTCGCCCGCCGTGAAGTGCGCGTGCGCAGCATCTGCGGCGTGGGTGACACAGGTGAGTGGGTCGCCGGTATTTTCGCCACAGCCCTGTGTGGCGACGCCATCTTCAGCCAGAACTACGACAGCACATGGGCTGAAATGAGCCATCCCACGTTGCCCATCGGCTCCAACGGAAGTGAGTACAGCTATGTGCAGACCATCATCGACTCGGCCCACCTGGCCGGACTGGAGGGCGGCATCACCGCCATGGCGTTCCGCCCTGCGAACAACCTCGCCGCCGACCACCAAGGCCGTATATCGGTCTATCTGGCCAATGTGCCGGACACGGCACTGACCGACGGGCCACTGGTGCCCGATGCGGGCCACCGCTTTGTGCGGGTCATCGACTCGGCCAACTTCAACCACGACGTAACCACCGAATGGCAGCTGCACAGCTTCGACCGCGCCTTTATGTGGGACGGCCACCAGAACCTGCTTGTGGCGGTGTTGCGGCAGGACGGCGGCACCGGACAGCGGACAGAGTATGCCTGCCATTACCGCTACAACGACCTTGTGAACAACATTTATCGCAGTTATAACATCAACTATAGCACTCCGATTAATATTGACAGTGCCCGCACATATCCTTCCTGGAGCGCCTATGGTGCCCCCCATGTGGGCGACATGCGCCTATACACCAATACCTGTGCGCTGCCCCTCTGCCCACTGCCTACGATCGACTCCGTAACGGGCGACTATGAAAGCCTCACGGTGCACTGGAGCGGCAACGGCGAAGCATGGCAGGTGGCGGCGGACATGTCCTGGCCAACCACCATCTATCCCGCCTCCACACCTGTCGCCACTACTGGCAACCAGCATACCTTCACCGGCCTCATGCCTTCGACAGAATATGTCATCTCCCTGCGGCAAAACTGCACGGCCGACAGCCTGGGCTATTCCAACTGGGTGTATGCCCGCTTCACCACCGACTCACTCTCCTGCCCAGGTCCCGAAGGGCTGAGCGTGGACAGCATCACCTTCGACGCAGCCACCATCAGCTGGCAGCCCGCGGGCAGCGACAGCCTCTACCAACTCTACGTATGGAAAGACGGTGAAAGGGCCGTAACCCGCACGGTCTACAGCCTGCCCTATCGGCTTGAGGGACTCGCCTTCGGCACCTACTACAACATCTGCGTGCGTGGCTACTGCGGCAGCGAGAGCCAGATTGAGAGCCAGTGGAGTGATACCCTCCGCTTCGTCACCGACGGCTGCGCCGCCGTGGATGGGATAGAAGTATCGTCAATATTGACTTCCTCCATCACCATTGCGTGGAACCCCGTAGCCAATGCGCAGGACTATACCGTTGAATACGGCACCGCCGGTTTCGAAACCGGCACTGGGACGACAGCCGTGGTGGACAGCAACCACTTTACCGCGCACGGCCTTATGCTCAACACTGACTACGACCTGGAAGTGCGGACACGCTGCACCGACCAAGTGGTGGCCGAACCCCGACGCGTCACCGTCCGCACACTGCCAGGTGACGGCATCGACAGTCCCGAAGCCAACGCACTGCGGTGCACCCTCACCCCCAATCCCGCCAAGGGCAGCACAACTCTGGTCATCACAGATTGGAGCCCAGCCGAAGGCAATAGCGTCGACATCACCATCTCCGACCTCACCGGACGCCAAGTCATGTCGCGCCAAGTCTCCCTCCCTGCGAGCGCTACCGTCACCCTACCCCTCCGCGAACTCAGCCCCGGAGCCTACTTCGTCCGCATCCAAAGCCAGCGCAGCCATGCCGTCCGCAAACTCATCATACAGCCATAAAACCATCATCGGCAACAACCCATAGCCCATCGGCACACCCACATTCGGACATCCTGGCCACCAACCGTCAGGATGTCCCTTTTATTCCCCCGCCCTACCTGCGCCAGAACGCGGGCAGCAACACCACCAGCACCGTCAGACACTCCAGCCTCCCCATCAGCATCAACAACGAACAGACCAACTTGGCCCCTGCGCTGAAATGGGCATAACACCCAAAACCTCCGCTCAGCCCCAACCCAGGGCCGTAGCCCGTGATACAAGCTATCGCAGCTCCCACCGACTCCGTGGCGCTCGTGCCGCACAACATCAGCAACAACACCCCCGTCAGGGTAGTCATCAGATAAACGATAAAAATCACCATCACATTCGTCGTCAGCCGGGGCGGCACCGGGCTGCCGTTCAGCCTCACCGGATTCACCGCGCGCGGATGCAGCCTCTCGCGCAACACCCTCCGCACATGGCGCACCAGAATCAACACCCGCATCGTCTTCAATCCCCCCGCCGTCGAGCCCGCCATGCCGCCACACAGCGAAAGAACAACAAAAAGAAACGTCACCGGCACCCACCACCCTGACGTGTCGGCAACCAACGAACCCGTCGTCGTCAGCACACTCACCGTCTGCACAAAAGCCAGCCGCAACGCATCCCCCACGCCATAACCCATAACCGCCACCAAAGCCGCCGCCACCAAAAGCGCACTCACCACATACATCGCCACATACAGCCGCAACTGCTCCAACTTATGCTTCAGCCGGTCCAGCCGCAGCGTGACGAGATTGTAGAGCAAAGCGAAATTCACGCCGCTCAGCAGCATCGCCGCAGCCACCACAAACTGCTGCCCATGCGTCAACCCCTCCAGACTGTTGTTATAGATTGAAAAACCACCCGACGAGATATTCGTAAACGTCAGGTTCACCGCATCCCACACATGCAAGCCGCACCTGTGCAACAGAAAAATAAACACCAGCGTAAGCAAAACGTAAACCCCCAGCGTCTGGCGGACCGTGGCGGCCGTGGTGGCCGACTGCTTGCCCGTATTGTCAGCCCCCGAAGCCTCCGCCTGATACAGACTGAAACGGTTAATCCCCATCCTCGGAGCCACCGCCACCACCACAAGCACAATCCCGAACCCCCCGAACCACTGCGTCACACTGCGCCACAGCAGCACCGACGCCGGCAACCACTCCACCGCGCTGAAAACCGTGGCCCCCGTGCTCGTGATGCCGCTGGCCGACTCAAACAGCGCATCCACAAAACGCGTCAGCGAACCTGTGGCAAGGAAAGGCAAAGTGCCGAAAAGAGCCAGCACCACCCACATCAACACCACCATCAAATAAGCCATCCGGCCCCTCTGCATCGTCCTCGCCCGCCAAAAACTCACCACCAGCAGCAACCCCACACACAGGGTAAACATACCGGCCAGGGTAATCTCCACCCAAGTGCCGTCGGCAAAATGGACCGCCGGGATGAGGCAACCCAGCATAAGCAGACCCTCAACCGTCAGCACAACGCCGATGAACCGCAATATATATTTCAAATCACCCATAGCATAACAATCAACCATCATCTCAAACGCCGCAGCCGCCAATAGCTCGGCGACACCACCGCCACCAGCGCAAACAACTCCACCCTGCCTGCCACCATCAGCACCGTCAGCGTCCACTTGGCCACCGGCTGCAACAACCCATAATCCAGATGCCCCCCCATCGTATCCATCACCGGCGACGGCCCCAGATTCCCCACATTCGCCGCCGCCATGCTCAACGCCTCAGGAATAGAGCGCCCACACATCGTCAGCACCCAACCCCCACCCACAATAAAGAGCACATACAAGAACACAAACGCCAGCACCTTGTCCACATACCCCTCCTCCACCACCTCGCCATTCACCTTCACCCTCGTCACCCCATTCGGATGCAACATCCCGTTCAGATAATTAGACAGATATTTTGCCACAATCATCACCCTTCGCACCTTCAGCCCGCCACCCGTGCTCCCCGCCATCGCCCCCGCCACCATCAACACAAACGTCACCACACTCACAAAAAAAGGCCAGCCCTTCGGCGCCGACATATAAAAACCGCACGTCGACATCGTCGACGCCACATGAAACAGCGCATACCTCGCCGACTCACCCCACAACCCTCCTTCCAACACAAACGCCACCGTGCACACCGCCGCCGCCAGCACATACACCGCCGCATACACCCGCAACTCCCCGTCGCGCCACAACCCCCGCCACCGCAAAATCAGCAACCTGTACACCACCGCCACATTCACCCCACTCAAAAACATAAACACCGTAACGGTCGTCACCACACCCTCCCCCATCGCGGCCAATCCCTCGCCGTGCGTCATAAAACCACCCGTCGACACCGTGCTGCACGCCACACACAACGCATCCACCACACCCACACCCTGCACCACCAGCACCCCCCACATCGCCGCCGTCACCAACCCATACACAGCCCACATCCTTGCCACACTCCTTGCCAACCTCGGATGCAGCCTCCTTTGCTGCGTGCCGCTGAACTCAGCCTCATACAACCCAGCTGCCCCCAACCCCAGCCTGCGCAACACAGCCACCGCCAACAACAGCAGACCCAATCCCCCTACCCACTGCGTCATCGCCCTATACACCCGCATCGACCCCGGCAGCAACTCCGGCCTCTGCACCACCGACGAACCCGTCGTCGTAAAACCGCTGAACGACTCGAACACCGCATCCGTCACCGACCCCACCACACCCGTCGTCACATACGGCAACGCCCCGAACAGCGGCACCACCACCCACACCACCACCGTCAGCCAGTAACTCTCATCCTCCTTCAACTCATACACCGCCTTCCCCCCAACCATATTCCTCAGCAGCAGCCCCGCCATCAAAATCACCAGCCCCGCCACCGCCAGTGCAAACTGCAACCCGTCCCCCGCATAAAGCGACAGCCCCAGCGGCAGCAGCAACCCCGCGGCAAGATACAACAGCAGCACACCCGCCACATGCGCCATCAACCGCCAGTTGAAGCGCCTCACCGCCACCACTCTGCCATATTCATGAATCCTGTCCACGTTCCCTCCTTCGAGTTAAAAAAAGACCTTCCACCTGCAGGTGGAGAATCCTCAAAAAAGCATTTTGTTTTCCTTTTATATTCTTCATATACTCTATATATTTTCTATATATACAGTGAAATATAGAATAAATGGAATAGATGGAAAAACGAAAACCCACATATCTATTAACTCTCAAACAGCTTTGCCGCCTGCTCCATTGCCTGGGGCAGCGCGAACACCACCACCTTATCCTTGGCCAAAATCTGCGTGTCGCGGGTGGGGAAAATCGTTTCGTTGCCCCTTATGATGCCGCCAATCGTAGCCCCCTTGGGGAGGGCCAGGTCGCGAATCACATGGCGTGTGGCCGGTGCATGCCGCCCCACATTGAACTCAATCAGCTCCGCGTTGGTGCCGCTCAGCCACTTGCTCCTCACAGCATCGCCTCTCACCACAAACCGCGAAATATAACTGGCCGTGATGAGCTTCTTGTTGATAATTGTGTCGATGCCGATATCCTGCGAGAGGGTGATAAAACCAGTGTTCTCCACCAGGGCGATTGTCCTTTTCACACCCAGTTTCTTGGCATGGAGACAGGTCAGGATATTAGTCTCCGACGAGTCGGTCACGGCAATGAAAGCATCCGTATTCTGCAATCCTTCCTCCTTCAGCAGTTCGATATCCGTGGCGTCGCCGTTTATCACAAGCGACTGCTGCAGCAGTGCAGCCGCCTCCTCGCAACGCGCCCGCGACTCCTCAAACAGCGTCACCCTCATGCGGTCCTCCAGGGCCATGGCCGCATAACGGCCCACACGGCCCGCACCCACTATCATCACCCGTCTGACCGCCACATCCTCTTTGCCCAACACCCGTTTGATCGTGGCCAGCTGGTTCGGGCGACTGATCAGGTAGACCAAATCATTACCCTGCAACACTAAGCCTGCGTGGGGGATAACCGTTTCGCCCCCGCGCAGAATCGCCACAATCCTTGCCTGCAAGGTGTTGTACTGCTGCACCAATTCCTGCACACTCAAGCCCGCCACGGCCGAATCGGCCTCCAGCCTCACAAGATACATCGTCAGCAGACCTCCGCTGAAATCAAAAAACTCCGTCGCAACCGTATTGTTCAACAAATTCGTAATCTCCTTCGTCGCAATCCGCTCCGGACACACCAGCTCGTCCACTCCAATGTCGCGGAACATGTCCCTGTGCCTGGGAGCGAGGAGTTCGGCGTTCGAGATGCGGGCCACTGTGCGGCGCGCCCGCATACGCTTGGCCAGCACACAACTCATCAAGTTGATGCTCTCCTCGTGCAGCACGGCCAGAAAAAGGTCGCAGTCGCCCACGTTGGCCTCGGCCAGCACCCTTGGCGATGTCGACGGCCCTGCCACCGTGAGCAGATCCGTCTCCTTCTCCAACCGCTTCAGCAACTCCTGGTTGGGATCCACCACAGTGATGTTGTGACCCAAAAACCTCAGCGACCGAGCCAGATAAAAACCCACTTCGCCGTCGCCCGCGATGATTATATTCATTATACTATGATATTTAAGCAACCGGGGCCTACGCCCCAATTCATGATTACGAGGGTGCAAAAATACGAAAAAAAATGTATATGTCTAAAAAAAGTCGTATTTTTGCAGTTTGAATTGCCTGTAAGTTTGGACCGTTCGAAACATAAAATACACGTACTATGGAAATAACACGTACCTTCGACCTCCTGGACCATCTGGTCACATCGTTTCCCGACAAGACAGATATCCTGGCAGGAAAGGAAAAAGGCGAATGGGTGAAATACAGCACCCACGATTATTATAAATATGCCCATTATATGGCCTGTGGTCTTCTGGAACTGGGACTACAGCCCGGCGACAAAGTAGTCACCATTTCGGCCAACTGCCCCGAATGGAACTTCATAGACATGGCCCTGGCACTGTCAGGCATGATACATGTGCCCGTCTACCCCACCCTGTCTGCCGACAACTACTACCACATCTTTACTCACAGCGAGGCAAAATGCATCCTTGTGTCTAACAACATATTGCTAAAACGCATACTGCCTGCCGTCGAGCGCATGGAAGAGAAGCCACAAATCTACACCCTCGCCGCCATCGAAGGGTATCACCGCACTTTGGAAATACTGAAAGCCGGTATCGCCAGCCGTGAGAAAAACAGTCCTATCATCGCCCACCTGAAGGACACCATCAAACCCGACGACTGGGTGACATTAATCTACACCTCCGGCACCACTGGCCAGCCCAAAGGCGTAATGCTTTCACATCGCAACATCTGCTCCAACTTCATCGCTCACGAGAAAGTGAACCCCATGACGTCGGACTGCCGCGTGCTGTCGTTCCTGCCATTGAACCACATGTATGAGCGCAGCATGAACTATCACTTCCAGCTCAAAGGTGTGTCCATCTACTATGCCGAAAACATGGGCACCCTGCAACAGAACATGGCCGAGACCCACACCAACGGGTTCTGCGCTGTTCCCCGTGTGCTGGAAATGGTGTACGACAAGCTCTATGCCGCGGGCAAGGATTTCACCGGACTCAAGAAGAAGATTTACACCCGTGCCTTCAAGCATGGCGCGCGCTATGACTATACGCTGTTCAAGAAAGTGTCGTTGGGCTACCAACTATCGCAGTTCTTCTACGAGCGGATGGTCTATCGCCATTGGCGCGAACGTTTTGGCGGCAACCGGCTGATTGTCATCACTGGCTCGTCGAGCATCCAGCCCCGCATAGTCCGCACCTTCGCCGCCGCAGGCATTAATATCTACGAGGGGTATGGCCTTTCGGAGACTTCACCCGTCATTGCCGTCAACGACCCTGCCCACGGCAATGTGCGCATCGGGACGGTTGGCCCCGTGCTGAGCGGTGTGGAAGTGAAGTTGGCCGACGACGGCGAGATCCTCACCCGTGGACCTCACGTCATGTTGGGCTACTATAAAGACCCTGAATACACAGCCCAGGTAATAGACAGCGACGGCTGGTTCCACACCGGCGACGTAGGGCAGCTCGTGGGCGGACTGACCGGCCCGCGCTATCTGCGCATCACGGACCGCAAGAAAGACATCTTCAAGCTCTCGGCCGGCAAGTACATCGCTCCCCAACTGCTGGAGAACAAGCTGCGCGAGTCGGAGTATATCGAGCAAGCCATGGTTGTGGGCGAGAACGAGAAGAGCGCGGCGGTGATTATATCCCCCAACTTCAACACCCTGCACTACTGGGCCCTGAAACACCGTCTGCACTATCGCGACAACAACGAACTGATAGGCCTGCAGCAGACAAGAGATAAGTACAAAGAGGTGATTGACTTGATCAACCGTGACTTTGCGGCGCACGAGCAGATAAAGAGCTTCCGCCTGGTGTCCGACGAGTGGACGGCAAACAATGGTCTCCTGTCACCCACACTGAAGATTAAGCGCAATGTACTGATGGATAAGTACAAGAACCTTATAGCCGACATTTACGGCAGGGCACCGCAGGCGTCGAACTCCATTCTTTCGGCATTCCGTGGCGTGGAGCTGCCCAGTTTCGGCTTTTCGAAGAAGAAATAATCATGTCGGAGACTGCATCTGTCAATATGTTTGAGACTCCCATTCTGCTTGTCACCTTCAACCGGCCGGAGTTCACACGGCAGGTGTTAGAGGTTGTCATGAGGCAACATCCCGCCAACTTGTATGTATTCCAGGACGGACCCCGGCCGCAGTGTGCCGACGACCCACAAAGGGTAGCGGAGGTGCGAGGGGTTGTGGAGGAGCTGACGAGGCAGACTGCCACGCGTGTCCACACCCGTTTCTCGGCTGTCAATCTGGGTTGCGGCCCGGGACCTGCGGACGGGCTGACATGGTTTTTCGGCCAGGTGGAGCGGGGCATTATCATTGAGGACGACGCCGTGCCCCACCCTGACTTTTTCGCTTACGCGGAAGAGCTGCTGGAGCGCTATGCCGACGACGAAGAGGTGATGGCTATCGGCAGCATGAATGTAGACAAGACGAGGCCAACCGAGGAGAGTTACTATTTCTCAATGATGAACCGCAATTTATGTGCCTGGGCTTCGTGGCGGCGGGCATGGCGGCATTTCGACTTGCGGCTGAAGGACGTGAGCCGCGCCCAGTTGTGGCGAGCGCTGCGCCGCTATGGCTGCGGGCTGCTGGAGCGGGAGTACTGGTGCGACCGTCTGGACGAGGTGCATCGCGACGGCGTGGGCGGCAGCAGCTGGGATATGCAGTTTTTCATGAGCATCTGGCTGAACCACGGCAAGGGCATCATCCCCAACGTGAACCTCTCGTCGAATATCGGCACAGTGGAGGACGCCACGCATCCCTCGGTGACAGGCAACATTATTGACCGCGTGCCGACTCACCCCATCCTGCCTCTCACCCACCCTGTTGACCGCACCATCCAACGTCAGGCCGACAGGCAGTTCCACTTCAGCTATTTCGAAAACGAACGTGGCAACTGGACCACAGGCCACACGCTCTACCATCTGCTGAACAAGAGAATCAAGAAACTATTAGGACATCAAGGACCATGGCGAACAAGAAGGTAATCTACTATATCCAGACCCTCCTGTCCCGTTGGCTGAGCTACCCGGTGATTCCGGAGGGCAAGACAACCGGACACGCGCTGGTGCGGTCGGAAAGAAACGGCTGCAGTCTGGGCGCGAACATACGCATTGAGGATCCTTACGTGCTTCACAATGTGACCCTTGGCGACTATTCCTACATTTCGCGGAATTCGCTGGTTGCTAATACTACGATAGGGAAGTTCTGTTCTGTGGGTCCCAATCTGGTTTGCGGCCAGGGACTGCATCCCACGTCGGGGGTTTCGACGCATCCGATGTTTTATTCTCCCAATAATCCCAATGACAGGGTCTTGGCTTCCCGTCCGCTTTTCGAGGAGCATAGGCCTGTGAGCATCGGCCATGATGTGTATATCGGGGCGAATGTGTTTATTCTGGATGGGGTGACGATTGGGCACGGTGCGGTGGTGGGCGCGGGTGCGGTGGTGACGAAGGACGTTCCTCCCTACGCGGTGGTGGCCGGTGTGCCGGCTAAGGTGGTGAAGTACCGTTTTGATGCCGACACTGTGCGGGCGCTGCTGGAGCGGCGTTGGTGGGATGATCCTGAGGAGGAGTTGCACAAGGTGGCCGACCATTTCTGGGATGTGGAGGCTTTTCTTGCCAATAAATAAACATAGCTCCATATATCTCAATGCTTCAACATTTTGTCATATCACTACCCACAGCTCTGCGGCTCACTGAGGCCAGCGGTGGCGAGTCTATTTCGTGCGGCGGCGGTGGACGCCATGCTCTGCCTGTCTGGATGCTGGCCGTGCTGCTGTTTCTGTCTGTACAGGCGGCTGCGCAGCCGGTGTCGGATTCGAACTGGCGGGAGGAGGTGCGGACGGCGCAGCTGCTGAGGGGTGGCGTGGAGGGCGAGGAGCCTGTGCTGACGTTGGAGGGTGAGGAGCGGCTGCTGCTGGTTTTCGATGTGCTGGGGGCGGAGGTGGGCAGTTACCGCTACCGCATTGCGCATTGCAACAGCGGCTGGGAGCGCGACGACTTGGAGCCTTACGAGTTCCTGAATGGCTTTGAGGAGGGGGCGATTGAGGGGTATGCCAGTTCGTTCACGACGAGGGTGGATTATGTCCATTATTATCAGTATATCCCCTCGGGCCAAAGCCAGTTCACCGCTTCGGGCAACTATGTGGTGACGGTGTTTGTGGACGGCAGCCCGGACAGCATTCTGCTCACCCGCCGTTTTTGCGTGACGGAGCAGAGCCTGCGGGCGGAGCTGACGGTGGCGAGCCCCTACGACGGAGCCGCAGTAGGCGAGAGACGAGAGGTGGACGTCGCGCTGCGACCCAACGACGACTACGGCGGCATGACCCCCGCGCCCTCGCTGAATCCGGCATGGCTGGAGGTGGTGGCGCAGCAGAACGGGCGCACGGACAATATGCGGCGGCTGCCGTTTGGCGGCTACGAGGGGGGCGCGCTTTGCTACCGCCACCGACGGGAGAATGTGTTTGCGTGTGGCAATACGTTCCGATGGTTCGACATCAGCAATATACGCACGGCGACTTATAATGTGGCGAAGATCGAGGAGTATGGCGGCGAATGGTATGCGACGCTGAAGCCTTTGGCCGACCGCTCCAACGGGAACTTCATAGCGGAGCAGGTGCTCAATGGGGGGATGAAGGTGAATGTGTGGGACCGCACGAATAAGCAGACGGAGGCGGACTATGTGTGGGTCTATTTCTTGCTGCCGATGCGCTATCCGTTTCTGAACGGGAGTGTGCATGTGGTGGGGGAGTTGACGAACTGGCGGCTGGACGATGGGAGCCGCATGGAGTATCGTCCGGACTTGAAGGCCTATACGCTGCGCCTGCGCCTGAAGCAGGGTTATTATGCCTATCAGCTGCTGTTCCTGCCCGTGGGGGGAGAGGTGGGGGAGACGAAGGCCTTAGAGGGTGACCATTTTGAGGCTCCCAACAACTACAGGGCGTATGTCTATTACCGCAGCCCGAACGACCGCTACGACCGTCTGGTGGCGGTGGGGAGGTTGCGGCAATGAGGAGGGGCTGTCGGTTGGTGCCGAAGTCTTGCCGATTGTTCTGTAAAACGATGATATAAAAGGATTGTAGATAGAATATAATAAATAAACGATATGCGAAAGGTTGTTCTTTTTGTTTTTATGGCCATGATGGGCTGGTGGGGCTTGGCTGCCCCTTTGAGGTATGTCCCGGTGAGGGTGGTCCAGCCGCAGGGCGACACGCTGCGCTGTTTCGTCTCGGGCGACGAGTTCTACAATTGGCTGCACGATGCCGAGGGCTACACGATTGTCCAGCATCCGCAGACTGGCCAGTATGTCTATGCCGCTCCCGCCACGGCGGGGGAGGCGGCGGAGTGGTCTTTGTCCGGTCTGCCGGAGGGGTTGCGCGCCACATCGGTGTTGCCGGGGCGCGACGATCCTGCCAAGGCTGGTCTCAAGCCCCACCTGATGCCCACAAGGCGGTGGCTACAAGCTCGCCACAAGGCCTGGGAGGTGCCGGAGCATCTGGAGGCTCACCCCGGTCTACAGCAGTCACTCAAGAGCGGGGAAGGCGCGAAGACCGACCCGTTGCATCTCATCAATAACGTGGTCATCTTTATCCGTTTTGCGGATGAGGATTCGTGCACGACGATTCCGTTCGACACGATCGACGGCATGTTCAACGACAGCAGCGCGACGAGTGTGTCGATGTTCAACTATTTCTACCACTCCTCCTACCGCTCGCTGCGGGTGATTACGCAATATCTGCCTGCCCCTGCCGGGCAGACGGTGCTTTCCTATCAGGACTCACACGTGCGCGACTATTTCAAGCCTTACAATGCTGCCACCAACCCCTTGGGCTACAACGGCGACACGGAGCACCGAAACCGCGAGTTCACCCTGTTGCAGAATGCTTTGAACTGGGTCAATGCCAACTGTCCGGTCAGCTCTTTGACCAACCTCGATGTGGATAACGACGGCTTGGTGGACAATGTGTGCTTTGTCGTCAGCGGCACTTACACGGGCTGGAGCGATTTGTTGTGGCCCCACAAATGGGCTATCTATGACCGCACGGTAAATCTGGGTTCGAAGAGGGTGTACACTTACAATTTCCAGCTGGCGGGCAGTGGTCAGAGTTATTTCAACGTGAGTACCCTCTGCCATGAGATGACCCACACGCTGGGTGCGCCGGACTTATACCATTACGACAACTTTGATAATGTCTCGCCCGGCGGCGCATGGGACCTTATGAATAACAACCGAACTCCCCCCCAGCAGACCAACTCGCTGTTCAAGCTGAACTATACGCATTGGCTGGACAGCATTCCGCTGATTGAGGACAGCGGGGAATACACGTTGCAGTCTTTGGCCTCGGGCCCCAACCACGCGGTGCGGATTGCATCGGCCGACCCTCACCAGTGGTATATCCTGGAGTACCGCAACTGGAGTGATACTTTCGACTCGTCCATCCCCAATCGGGGGCTTTTGATATGGCGCTATAATGACCTTCCCGAAGCCGACAACGCCAATTTCGACTTCGACACTGTGCCCCATTCGCTGTGGCTGTTCCGCCCGGGCAGCAGTATCGACACGGTGAACGGCATCGTGGCACAGGCCGCGTTCGGTGTGGGGGGCCGTACAGCGTTCAACGCCTGGAGTGATCCTCATCCATATCTGTGCGACGGCTCGCCGGACTCGTCGTTCAGCATTACGAACATCCATATAACAGACTCCAGCCACAGCACGGTGACGTTCGTGTTCAACCCCTTCAGCGAGGGAAGCTGCAACGTGATAGCCTCCTACCCCCACAGCCAAGACTTCGAGAGCGGCGGTGAGGGCTGTTGGACTGCCGTCAGTCCGGCGGACGACAACCGTGGCAGGATGGGCGTGGTGGGCACTGCCAGCAGTGTCATCCCCCATTCGGGCAGCTATCAGTTCCGCTTTTCGAGCTACAACTCGTCCGACAACTATAATCAGTATCTCATCTCGCCCCGTTTGCAGCACTCTCATCCTTTGCAGCTGAGTTTCTGGTACCGCCGTTCCAACAGCTCGACGGAGACCTTGCGGGTGCTCAGTTCCACCACGACGCGCAACCCGCCGGCTTTCACCGACACGCTGGCGGACTTAACGGTGGCCACCTCGGGCTGGCAGCAGGCGGTGGTGACCGTGCCTCCCGAAGCCCGGCATATAGCCCTCAACTACTATTCCAACTATCATTACTATCTTTTTGTGGACGACCTGTTGCTTCGCGACACGATGCCCGCCGACACCCTGATGCGCGACACGGTATATATCTTGGTACACGACACCCTGACCCGCACCCTGACCGACACGCTTACGCTGTGGGTCCACGACACCCTGACCCGCACCCATCACGACACCGTTTTCTCCCACCTGTCCGACACACTGTTTTATGCCGTAATCGACACGGTGCTGGTGCCCATTTACGACACTACTCCCTACAGTCCGGAGCTGCACGAGGTGGCGGTTCTGCCCAACGAAACGCGGCGGGGACTGACTTCGGGCAGCGGGGTCTTCTTGGAGGGGACGGAGCTGGAGATTGCCGCCATACCGCTGCCGGGCTACCGGTTTGCCAACTGGATGGACGGCAACGATGACAACCCCCGCACCATCACAGTGTCGAGCGACCTGTTTTACAGCGCCCACTTCCTCCCCACAGGCCAGCAGTCCAAAGCCATAGTCCACATAACCGATACCGTCATGCAGCACGACACTGTGTGGCTCACCCTGCGCGACACCCTCTGGCTCACCTTGCACGACACCCTCTGGCTGCACCACAGCGACACTGTGTCCATCATCCTGCGCGACACCCTGTGGCTGCCTTCTCCCATCCACGACACTTTAGCCATTGGGGTGCATGAACCCTATATGCACGACACCACCACCTACTTCCCGCTCACCGTCGCCTCTGCCGATCCCGCCACGGGCATCGCCGCTGGCAACGGTTTCTTCCCTGTGGGTACGGATGTGCAAGTGGGTGCCATAGCGGCCACCGGCTACCAGTTTGTCCGATGGTCGGACGGAGCCACCGAGAACCCCCACACCGTCCATTTCGTGGGTCCCACATCCATCGTCGCCACCTTTGCACCGGCACAGGGGATAGAGGACCCCTCTGCCACACGCTGCACCCGCATCTACACCCACGCCGGGCAGATTGTGGCCGAAGCTCCGGCCAACATGGATGTGGCCATCTACAATATGTTGGGGCAGCTTATTATGCTGCAACACGCAACCACCTCGGACGCCATGCGCCGCACCGTGAGCACCACCCTGCGGCCCGGAGTCTATGTGGTGCGCATCGGGTCGCTCCCGGCCAGCAAGATAACCGTTCTTGACCGTTGACATCTTCCGAGTAATTTCCAAACATACAAACACACAAATCGTTACACCGAACTCACAAAACACCTCATCCCTCCATGTCGAATATCTATATCGAAACCTATGGCTGCCAAATGAATTTTGCCGACAGCGAGATTGTGGCCTCCCTGCTCAAACGTGAAGGGCACGCTGTGGTGGACAATATTGAGGAAGCCGACTACATACTCATCAACACCTGTGCTATCCGCGACAATGCCGAACAGCGCATCCGCAAACGCCTCCACGAACTCCGCGCCCTCCAGCAGCGCCACCGCCAACTCCGCATCGGCATACTCGGCTGCATGGCCGAACGGCTGCAAAGCCAATTGATGGTGGAGGAGGAGAACGTAAGCTTTGTGGTAGGCCCCGACGCCTACCGCCAACTGCCCGACCTGCTCCAGCGTGTGCGCCAACAGGGCACCAAAGCCGCCGCCACCGAGTTGAGCACCACCGAGACCTATGCCGATATCGAACCCGTCCGGCTGGCCTCCAACGGCATATCGGCCTACATCTCCATCATGCGGGGATGCCAAAACTACTGCGCCTATTGCGTAGTGCCCTACACCCGTGGGCGCGAACGCAGCCGCGATCCCCAAACCATTGTCGACGAAGCCCGCAACCTCTTTGCCCAGGGCTACAAAGAGGTCACCCTGCTCGGCCAGAATGTCAACTCCTACCGATTCCCCTCTTCCGCCGAAGGCTCCGACCCCATCGATTTCCCCGAACTGATGCACCGCGTGGCCGCCATCAGCCCGCTGCTGCGTGTGCGTTTCGCCACCTCCCACCCCAAAGACCTCAGCGACCGCCTTCTGCAAGTGATGGCCTCCCACCCCAATATCTGCAAATGCATCCACCTCCCCGTACAGAGCGGCAGCGACCGGATGCTGAAACTGATGAACCGCCACTACGACTCGGCCTGGTACCTGGACCGCATCGACGCCATCCGTCGCTACATGCCCGACTGCTCCATCACCACTGATGTCATCGCCGGTTTCTGTTCCGAAACCCTCGAAGAACACCAAATGACCCTCGACCTCTTCCGCAAGGTGCGCTACGACTATGCCTACATGTTCAAATTCTCCATGCGGCCCGACACCTACGCCGCCAAACACCTCATCGACGACGTCCCCGAAGCCGAGAAGACCCGCCGTCTCGAAGAAATCATCGCCCTCCAAGGGCAGATAGCCCTCGAGAACAACCGCAAGGAAGTGGGCAAGACCTTTGAAGTGCTGGTTGAAGGCGAGTCGCACCGCAGCAAAGAGCAACTCTTTGGCCGCAACAGCCAGAACAAAGTGATCGTCTTCGACCGCCGCGACGCGCAACCCGGCCAATACCTGCAAGTGAAGGTGACCGACTGCACCGCCGCAACACTCAAGGGCGAGATAGTTCAACCTCACGCCTGATACCACTCCCTCAAGGGCTATTGTGGGACATGGCCATGGCCGAACCGACCACCTCAATACCCACCCTCAAAAACAGACCCTCCGCAAGACAATAAAACAGCTCCCTCGGCGTTATAACATGCAATTATGAACAAAGACTTCTTCAAAAACCATCCCCTCGTCAAGCATCTGCTCTACATGCTGGTGCTCTCGGCAGTCATTGTGTTTCTGGCATTCATGCTCATCAAAGCTGTTGCGCGCCAGGGCAAAGAATACGAGCTGCCCGACTATTGCGGCACTGCCCTCTCCCAGCTCAAATCCGACAATCCGCTGCACTTCACCTTCGTAGTGCTGGACTCGGTATACGATGCCGAGAAAGAGGGTGGCATAATCATTCAGCAGGACCCCAAGCCCGGCACCATGGTCAAGACCCACCGCAAAGTATACGTCACCGTCACCACCTTCGCCCCCTCCGACGTGGTACTGCCCGAGCTTTCCAACATGACGGTGCGCAGTGCCGTCTCCGCCCTCGAAGCCGCCGGACTGCGTTGCGGCAGGCTCAAATTTGTCGACAGCCCCTACCGCAACATGATACTCGAAGCCACCTGTAAGGGCAAGATGGTCTACGCAGGCGAAAAGATGGACCAAGGAGCCGCCGTCGACCTCACTGTCGGCATCGGCGACAAACCCGTCGGCACCCGCGTCCCCTTCGTCATCGGCCAGGCTCCCGCCAAAGCCCGTCGCGGCATACTCTCCGCCTCGCTCAACGTAGGCACCGAACACTGGGACGGCGTCACCAACCGCAACAGCGCCGTGTGCTACAAACTCTATCCCGACTACACCGGCGTGACGCGCTATCCCCTTGGCACCGCAGTCGAAATGTGGTATTGCGACGCCACCGAAGCCGATATTGAACGTATCATATCCAACTTCAAAGTCGACTCGACACAAATCTTCACCACCCCCTACGACGAATACGAAGACTACTACCCCACCGAAGAAGATGCCGACTTTGACGAAGGCTGGGACTGGTAACATGCGCCGAACCACCGCCATACTGCTGCTCTCTCTGCTCTGCCACACCCTTGCTGCCCAAGAGGTGCTGCTCCCCCTGCGGCATACCGCACCCTCGCCCACCAAAAACGACACCGTCCTCCAGCTCCCCTTCTTCGACGACTTTTCCAATCCCGACCGCTCTGCCGCACTCTGGCACCTCGGCGGCACCTTCATCAACCAAGGCTACGCCCCGCTGCCTCCCACCGTCGGCATGGCCACCCTCGACGCCTTCGACGCCCAAGGCCGCCTCTACCCCACCACCACCGGCCAACTCTTCACCGGCGACACACTCCTCTCTCGCCCCATCCGGCTCGACTCCGTCTTCAGCCCCTATGCGCGTCCGCTCTCCCCAAGCGACTCCATCTACTTCAGCCTCTTCTATCTCCCCGGCGGAGGTTACGGCAACATGTGGGAACGCATCGGCGACACACCCGAACCGCAAGACTCACTCATACTCGAATTCTACAACCCCACCACCCAAAGCTGGGAACGGGTGTGGTCCACCCCCGGCTGCTCTGCCGACACCCTTTTTGCCCGCACGGGCTCCTACTGGCAATTCCTCGACATCCCCATCCGCCAAAGCTACTACCTCCAACCCGGGTTCCAGTTCCGGCTCTACAACCTCTGCTCACTCAACAACAATAACAAAAACGGCCTCCTGAGCAATGCCGACCAATGGAACATCGACTACGTAAGCATCAACGCTGGCCGCCGCATCAACGACACCGCCGCACGCGACATAGCCTTCGTCGACCCCGCGCCATCACTGCTCAAAAACTATCAAGCCATGCCCGCGCGCCAGTTCACCCCCGACGAGCTGCGCGACTCCCTGCCGCTGGTCATCACCAACCTCTTCAGTGAAGAACTGGCCACCACCTATGGCTATACCCTCACCGACAACAACGGCCAAATCCTCGCCACCTACAACGGCGGCATGGAAAACGCCCCCGTCTACTGGCACGGCCACACCTACCAAACCTCGGCCGCACACTCCCTCCCCCCACTCAACGTCAACCTGCCCGTCGGCACCACCCACCAACCCTCCTCCTACACCATCGTCCACACCCTCCGCGAAGGCGTCAACGGCGACCTCCACACACAAAACGATACCATCGCCCGCACACAAACATTCGACAACTACTACGCCTACGACGACGGCACACCCGAAAACGGCTACGGCCTCAACTCCACCAACCCCAACGTAATGCTTGCCTACCGTTTCCACCTCAACACCGAAGACACCCTCATCGCCCTCCTCCTCTACTTCAACCACACCTATGCCGACCAAAACAACGCCATCCGTTTCTACCTCACCGTCTGGGACGACAACAACGGCCACCCCGGCAACATCATCTATCAGGACCGCGAACGGCGCAAACCCCTCTTCGAAGGCTTCAACCGCTACGTCCGCTACCTGCTCGAAGAACCCCTCGTCTGCTCCGGCACCATATACATAGGCCTGCAGCAAACCTCCGCCGACTACATAAACATCGGCTTCGACCGCAACAACGACGCCTCCTCACACATCCTCTACCTCACCGGCTCCGAATGGCAAACCACCATCCTGCGCGGCGCCCTCATGCTGCGCCCCGCCTTCGGCCACCGCGCCACCCTCGCCATCCCCAACACTCAGCCAACCGCCACACAAGCCTTCGCCCTCCAAAACCGCATCGCCATCGACACCCGCCAAGCCGCCATACTGACCATCTACAACCTCAAAGGCCAAACCGTCTACCAACGGTCCACACCCTCCGGTCCCTGCCGCACACTCACCCAACCCCTTCCCGCTGGCCTCTACCTTGTGCGCTTCGGCAACTCCGCGGCACAAAAAATCATCATCAAATAGGAACCCCCTAACCAGTTCCCTTCACACCACACCCATAGCACACACCCCCATGCCCACCACACCGACCCCCACCCCCATCCCAGCGCCCGCCACAACGGACGAAAACGAACTCAACGAACCCGAACTGTACGAGCGCCACCACATCATAGTGGACAAAGGACAGACCATGCTGCGCCTCGACAAATTTCTGCAAATGAGACTCGAAAACGTTTCGCGCACCAAAATCCAGGCCGCCGCCAAAGTCAACTGCGTCCTCGTGAACGGCCATCCCGCCAAATCGAACTACAAGATAAAGCCCTGTGACCAAATCAGCATCCTCCTGCCCGAACAACCCGAAAACACCGAAACACTCCCCGAACCCGTCGACTTCAACCCCGTCTACGAAGACAACGACCTGATCATCATCAACAAACAGCCCGGACTGGTGGTACACCCCGCCCACGGCAACTACCACGGCACCCTGCTCAACGGCCTCCTCTACTACTACAAAGACAAGACCAGCCCCGACGGCAAACCCATCGAACCCCTCCTCGTCCACCGCATCGACAAAGACACCTCGGGCCTGATTATCGTTGCCAAAAACGAAGAGGCACAAGCCTCGCTGGCTCGGCAATTCTTCTACCACACCATCGAACGCAAATACAACGCCCTGGTGTGGGGCAACTTCGACGAGGACGAAGGCACCATAGTCGGCAACCTCGAACGCTCGCCCCAAGACCGCCGTGTGATGCACGTCACCGACGACCCCGACCGCGGCAAACACGCCGTGACACACTGGCACGTGCTGGAACGCTTCGGCTACGTCACCCTGGTGGAGTGCATACTCGAAACCGGTCGCACACACCAAATCCGCGCCCACATGCGCCACATCGGGCATTCCCTCTTCAACGACGCCGCCTACGGCGGCGACCGCATCCTGAAAGGCACCACCTTCTCGCGCTACAAACAATTTGTCGAAAACACCTTCCAATCACTCCCCCGGCAAGCCCTCCACGCCAAAACCCTGGGCTTCGAACACCCCACCACCGGCCAGCAAATGCACTTCGACAGCCCCCTGCCCGACGACCTGGCCTCCGCAATCGAACGCTGGCGCAACTATGCAGCCAACTCTGCCGCCTACCGTCAGTAACCCCTGGCTCCGCCCAGGCTCCGCTCCAACTCCGTTCTGGCTCCGTTCCAGCTCCGCTCCGGCTCCGCTCGTTGTCCTACCCTTATTATAGATTTGTCCTACACTTATTATACACCAAGCTGTAAAAATAACAAATAAAACATGTATAACGAGTAGACAAAAGACGGCTTTTCAGCCACTCACCAACTGGGGCATAGCCTATGCGGGAACAGTAAGCGGCGCCTCAAACCACACTTCCCGAATGGGAGAGGAATTGGAAAATGAGCAATTGCAGAAAAAAACGTATCTTTGCACTACGCTCCGGACAGGAGCGGCAAGTGACAATTCCAAGACAATAAACACAATATGGCAGACAATTATTTAGAGAAACGATACGAAGAAGTGTTCGGACAGGGACGCACCAAGGTGAAACGCGTGGGACACACGCTCGACGAACTGCTGGTGCGCAACCGCAGCACACGCGGCTACAACAAGGACTATGTGGTGAAACGCGAAGAGCTGGAGCGGATAGTGGGCGTATGCAGCAAGGTGCCTTCGGCCCGCAACCAGCAGGTGCTGCGCTTCAGACTGGTGACGCGCGACACGGGAGCCGACAAGGTGTTGAGGAACATAAAGATGGGTGCTGCCCTGCCCGAACTGCACCTGCCCTTTGCAGGTACCGAACCGGAGGCTTTCATCATTGTGTGCAGTACGGTGGAAGAGACCAAGATGGTGGATATCGACCTGGGCATAGCCGTTCAGAGCATGCTGCTGAAAGCGGTGGAGATGGGGCTGAACGGTTTGGCCATTGCGGCTTTTAACCGCACGGAGATAGTGCGCGAACTGGAACTTCCGCTCACCCCGCTGATGGTTGTGGCCATTGGCAAGGGGATTGAGAAGATTGAGCTGAAGACGATTGGCCCCGACGAGAGTCATGCCTACTACCGCGAAGGCGGGGTGCACTATGTGCCCAAGGTGGGGACGAAGGATTTATTTATATAACAGACCTACGGGCTGGGATTTAGGCGGGTCGGTATATTGGAGCAGGTCCTGCTGGATGGTGACGGTGAGATAGAGGTTGAGGCCGCTGATTTCGACGGCGAAGTTGCCAGCATGGTCGTCGCGCACAATGACGCCGGACATGCCTTGAAACTCACCTGCCAGCACATTGACGTGTGCGCCGACCGTGAGCTGGTCGAGGTTGTGGACGTGCACTTCGGCCATCGACTCGGCTAAGCGTCGCAGATTCTGCATGTCGGTTTCGGGTATGACGGCAATGCCCGTCGACGGGAAGGAGACGAAACCGCAGACTCCTTTTATTTCACGAACGCGCCAGAGGTCGGCCTCGCGCATCTTGACAAAGGTGTAGGAGGGGATGAGTGGCACCTGGACGCTTTTTGTGCGGTCGGACCAGCGCCGCAGAACATGGTGCAGCGGGACATAGGCCTGGAGCTGCAACTCGTTGGCGATACGGTCGGTGACCATCTTCTCGGCACGCGGAGCAGTGTAGGCCGCCACCCACTGATATTGTTGTGAGAGAGCCATGAATGATAAAAACCTAAGCCCCTACAGGGCGCAGGGGCTTAGAATGAGTTATTGATGAAAAAATTTATGCGTTGTACTCGGCAAGGATTCCGGGAACCATGTCGGGGGTGAGACGGCCATAAACCTTGTCGCCAATCATGGCAACGGGAGCCAGACCGCAAGCACCGACGCAACGGAGGGTGTTCAGCGAGAATTTGCCATCGGGGGTGCACTTGCCAATCTCCACATTGAGGGCGCGCTTGAAGGCGTCGAGCACCTTCTCAGCACCACGCACGTAGCAAGCGGTGCCCAGGCAGATGTCGATGGGGTGTTCACCTTTGGGGTTCATGGTGAAGAAGCTGTAGAAGGAGACGATGCCGTAGACACGGGACACGGGGATGTTGAGTTCGTGGGCTACAACTTCCTGGACTTCGGCGGGCAGATAGCCGAATTTGCCCTGAACCTGGTGAAGGACATTGATGACTTCGCCGGCTTGGTTATTGAAAGACTTGGCAATGTCTTTGATAACTTGAATCTTATCTTCAGATAACTTGATGTTAGCCATTTTATATTTCTGTTTGGGTGAGGGGTGACCGGCTTGGGGGTGTGGGGTCACACGGAGCCGGTCACTCGTTCACTGATTATGATATTACTTTGTTGACTCGATTTTGTCCGAACGGTCGAAATAGTGAGTGTGCAGCTGCTCGTGGCTGAGGTGGCCGCAAGGCTCGCCGTAGTACTCTTTGTAGATGGCGATGATGTCGGGGTTCTCATGGCTCTTGCGGATGGGTTTGCCAGCATCTTCGCGATAGATGGCTTCCATGCGCTTGCGGATGATGTCGCTGTTGCCGTGGTGGTAGGGCTGGCCGGCACCGCCGATGCAGCCGCCGGGGCAAGCCATGACCTCGATGAAATGGTAGCCGTTGGGGTTGCCGTTGCGAACCTGCTCCATGAGGATGCGGGCGTTGGCAAGGCTGTAGGCTACGGCAATCTTCAGCGGGAAGCCGTCGAAATCGATGGTGGCCTCTTTGATGCCCTGGAAACCACGGGTCTCTTCGAAGTCGATGCGGGGCAGAGTCTTGCCGGTGTGGACTTCGTAGGCGGTACGGAGGGCAGCCTCCATAACACCACCGGTGGAACCGAAGATGACACCTGCACCTGTGGACTGGCCGAGAGGATTGTCGAAGTCCTCTTCGGGCATGTCGTTGAGGTTGAGGTTGCACTGACGGATCATGTGAGCCAGCTCACGGGTGCTGAGGACGAAGTTGACATCGGGATCGCCGTTGACGCTGAGTTCCTCACGGGCGCGCTCGCTCTTCTTGGCGAGGCAGGGCATGATGGAGACGACGACGAGGTCTTCGCGCTTGACACCCAGTTTGGGAGCCAGGTAGTTCTTGGCCACGGCACCGAACATGCCTTGGGGCGACTTGGCGGTCGAGGGGTACTCGAGCAGGTCGGGGAAGTTCTTCTCGTAGAAGGCAACCCATGCGGGGCAGCAGGAGGTGAACATGGGCAGGGCCACTTTTTCACCTTTGAGTGCTTTGCCGAGACGCTGGAGAAGTTCGGTTCCTTCCTCCATGATGGTGAGGTCGGCGCTCCAGTCGGTGTCGAACACTTTGTCGAAGCCGAGACGACGGAGGGCGGCAGCCATCTTGCCGGTGACGATTTCGCCGGGTTTCATGCCAAACTCTTCACCGAGAGCCACGCGGACGGCGGGAGCAGTCTGGACGATGACTTTCTTGGTGGGGTCGGCAATGGCCTTGAGGACATCGCTGATGTTGTCGACGAGAGTGAGGGCGCCGACGGGGCAAACCTGGACGCACTGGCCGCAGTTGATGCAGCTGCTGTCGCCGAGGTTCTGCTCGAAAGCGGGGGCTACGACGGCCTGGAAGCCACGGTTGACACCGCTAAGGGCACCGGCGGTCTGGAACTTGTTGCACATGGTTTCGCAACGACGGCACATGACGCATTTGTCCATGTCGCGGTAGACGCTGAGGGTGCTGTCCTTACGATAGTGAGACTGCTCGCCTTTGAAGGGGATTTCCTTGATGCCGAGACGTTTGGTGAGAGACTGGAGTTCGCAGTCGCCGTTTTTCTCGCACTGGAGGCAGTCGTTGGGGTGGTCGGAGAGGATGAGTTCAACCACGGTTTTGCGGGCGTTGATGACGCGGGCGGTGTGGGTGAATACTTCCATGCCTTCCATGCAGTCGGTGGCGCAGGCGGGGGCAAGGTTTCTGCGGCCTTTGACCTCGACAACACAGACGCGGCATCCACCAGGTTTGTTTTCAAATTTCATCCCATCGAGCTCGAAATAGCAAAGGGTGGGAATATCGATACCGTTCATGCGGGCAGCTTTGAGAATAGTGGTGCCTTCAGGAACTTGAATCGGCTTATTATCTATTGTGAGATTTATCATTTTTCTTTGTTTTGGGTTTAAAGGTTTTAAGGGTTTCAATGGTTTTAAAGGTTTGGGGGTAATCCCTGCTTAAACCTTACAAATCTTTTAAACCTTTTTGACCATATTATTTATTACTTAACAGAGATGGCACCAAATTTACAGTTGTTGATACAAGCGCCGCACTTGATGCACTTGGTGGCATCGATGGCCATGGAAGCCAGTTTGTGTCCGGGGGCGGTGTAGTTGGTGCGGGAGATGGCCTCGACGGGGCAACCCTTGGCGCACTTGCCGCAACCGATGCACTTCTCGGCGTCGATGACATACTGCATGAGTTTCTTGCAGACGCCGGCACGGCACTTCTTGTCGACCACATGTTCGACGTATTCATCCCAGAAGTTGTCGAGAGTGGAGAGAACGGGGTTGGGTGAGGTTTGACCAAGACCGCAGAGGGCGGTGTCCTTGATGACTGCAGCGAGGTTGCGGAGTTCCTGGAGGTCTTCCATGGTGCCGCGGCCGTCGGTGATTTTCTCAAGGATTTCGCAGAGGCGCTTGTTGCCGATACGGCAGGGCGAGCACTTGCCGCAGCTTTCCTCGCAGGTGAATTCGAGGTAGAACTTGGCGATGGCGGGCATACAGCTGGTTTCGTCCATGACAACCATACCGCCGGAACCCATCATGGAGCCTGCAGCCACGAGGCTGTCGTAGTCGATAGCGGTGTCGAGGTGTTTGGCAGTCAAGCAGCCACCGGAAGGACCACCGGTCTGGACGGCTTTGAACTGACGGCCATCTTTGATGCCACCACCGATTTCGTAAATAATCTCACGGAGGGTGATGCCCATGGGGACTTCGATAAGACCGACGTTGTTAATCTGGCCGGCAAGGGCGAACACCTTGGTGCCTTTGGATTTCTCGGTACCGATTTTGCTGAACCACTCGGCACCCTTGGTGATGATGACGGGCACGTTGGCAAAGGTCTCAACATTGTTGACGTTGGAGGGCTTGCCCATGTAGCCGCTGACAGCGGGGAACGGGGGTTTCAGTGTGGGCTCACCACGCTGGCCTTCCATGGAGTGGATGAGGGCAGTCTCTTCGCCGCAGACGAAGGCGCCGGCACCGTAGCGGAGCTCGATGTCGAAGTTGAAGCCTGTGCCGAGGATGTCGTCGCCGAGGAGGCCGTATTCGCGGGCCTGGCTGATGGCGATTTTCAGACGCTCGATGGCAAGGGGATATTCAGCACGGATGTAGACCAGACCTTTGCTGGCGCCGATGGCGTAACCGCAGATGGCCATAGCTTCGACGATGCTGTTGGGGTCGCCTTCCAGAATGGAACGGTCCATGAAGGCACCGGGGTCACCCTCGTCGGCATTGCAGATGACGTACTTCTGGTCGGCCTTGTTCTTGGCGCAGAGTTCCCACTTCAAGCCGGTGGGGAAGCCGGCGCCGCCACGGCCACGGAGACCGGAGGCTTTCATCTCGGCGATGACCTGCTCAGGGGTCATCTCGGTGAGGCACTTGGCCAAAGCCTCGTAGCCGCCACGGGAGATGCACTCTTCGATATTTTC